>OIDC01000651.1_pt1 | contig 16303 bp, 9 predicted proteins | sample 1581401 | NCBI WGS metagenome assembly OIDC01 (sample SAMEA3882518, study PRJEB24775) | human gut metagenome | biome: human-associated habitat; feature: intestine environment; material: feces | place: Netherlands | collected 2009/2010 | reverse complement strand
GAGTGCTGCAGCGGCTGCCGTGAGGGGAGCGTTGGCATCGCCCGTGCCCGCAAGCGCGCCCGCTTTTCCGGAGCGCTTGTTATTACCGCGGTCCTTGCCGCTGCCAGAGCTGCTGCCGCCACCGGAGCTGCCTCCCGTGCCGGAACCGCCGCCACTTGAGCCACCATCGCCGTCCGCCGTCATCGGGGCGTCGTGAAGTCCTGTCGTATCCGCGCTGTCGCATACGCCGACCTGAACTTCTGAGCGTTCGCATGCCGCGTCGGGCACATGAAGCTCGTGCAGTACGGCACCCAGCGCCGAGTTTGCCCCCGGTCGAATTTCCTCGAGCGTTACGGGATCGAGCGCCACCAGATTACGCGCCTTCGCATACAGCGTTACGCGTTTGCCCACTTCGTCGCTCCAGCTCTCGGGGATGGCGAAGCTCATGCGGAACTGTGCCGTGCAACCTGGTGCCAGCACGGCGTTGCCACTGTCGGCTACCAGTGGGTGCGTTGCAAAACGTGCGCCCAGCGTCTCGAGCGCGTACTTCACGTGTGTCATGTCGTTGGCCGAAGCGTCCTCGGCAAGCTCTGGATCGTAGATCGATGCCATGCGTGTGTTCGCTCCGAACCCGATGGATGCGCTGGAGAACGGCTGGCTGGAGCCCTCTCGGTACAGATCGATCGTGCCGGCGGTCAGCAAGGTGTTGCCGTCGTTTCGCACCGTGACCATGAAGGATTCGCCTGCTGCTCCAGGCACCACCGCGCCCGAGGTAGCGACTGCGCCCGTCGGAGTGGCACACGCCACCAAGGGCACTTCGATGCCGTGCAGCTCTGCCTCGCTCTTCTCCGCGCTCACAATGTGCGTGGCGAGCGCGGAGAGCATGCCTCCCGACGTCAAAAATGTCGTTATCTGATCGACGGGATGGTCCAGCTCGCACATCACGAACGGCTCCGTAAACAGATCGCCTGCCAAGGTGCTGGCGAAGATGCGGAAGTGCTTGCCCATCACTGCTACCGGGTTGCCTTCTTCGTCGTAGGTTTGTCCCACCTTACCATCGGTGTTCTCTACATAGAGCACGCACCTGCCGTTGTTGCTTACGCTAAACGATGCCGGGCCACAGCCTGCGGCACCCACGGGCTGCGTTGCAAATGCCGATGCGCCTCGTGCCCAAGTAATATGCTGCAGTTGCTCGTTGACGGTAGCCAAAAAGCCCGTGTGCTGCGGCCACGGCACCGCACGGGGTACCGTGGCGTCTGGTGACATAACGCCCCAGCCCGCGATGGACTGGCCGATCACGGCGTACGATGCGCAGCCGCAACCGTCTGCGGTCTCGTACGCAACGGGCACCACCATTTTGCCGTTGATATCCTCGGGCTCGCCCAGTTCGATACTCGACGGTGCTTGCGGAAAGCGGAGAACTTGGCGGAACGTCAGGCTGTCGCCCGAAACGTCCGACCACAGGGTAAAGCACTCCAGCGCAACCTCAGCCTCGCTGCCGAGTGCCTTTTCTGCGGTGGTTCCGCGGCGGTGGAGGTAGGCACCCGACAGACGTCCGTCGACCAGCGTCTTGCCCACCGTGATGCGCGGGCACTGCAGGCAATGGTAGCCATCCTCTTGCAGGCGGCCGCGCGAAATGCTGCGCCATGACGTATGCGACACCACGCGAACTCCGCCGTTGCTTATGCGCAGGCGCACAACGGACAGTATGCCGGATGTGCTCGCCGCATCGAAAAGGGTGTTGTCGCCGTCGCGGCGCTCGCCCGAGACCAGCAACACGTAGGCGTCCTGGTTTCCTCTTCCGTCCGTATATTCCACCACGTCGAAGTCGTAATCGTATATGCCGTCGCGCTCCACGTCGCCCTCGCCAAACCCAAGGGGGAAGTCCACGGGCGTGGGAGCGGACCACGTGCCGTTTGCCTTTGTGTGCACCACTAGGCGCGAGCGGCCATTGTCGCCGTAGCGCACCGAGGCGATACGGAACAGGCATTCTACGCCGGCAATCATTGCCAGCTTCATGTGGGCTTCGCTGAGCACGCCAGTAAACAGCACGTTGTCGCTCGAGGGCTTGATGCCGCCACGCTCGTCCTCCGATACACCAGCAGAATTGGTGTTGGGGTACGCAACGGCGTTCGCCGCCTGCCTGATATGGGTGTACTCATACATCGGCGCGGCGTTTTCGTCGTTCTCTATCAGTGCGTGGACGAAATGCTCGATCTGTCCCGTGTCGTCTCTTTCTGCATCCGACTCGAGCTCAATGCGCGTGACCGCTTGATCCCAATCGCGCACGACAGGCGCAACGTTTGCGGCAGTGGCATTAACCTCGGCGCGTGCGAGCAGCTCGGCGTTGGTGACGATGGTGGCCGATGCGATAAATTGCGGCACGCCGCCCGCCTCGGCGTTGCCGGCCGAGCCGAAGCAGACATCCAGCGTGTAAGGCGTATCTCCGCCCAATGCGAGCTCAGAGCGCTGGGGCATATACTGGTTGCCATTGTTCACCGACATATTCCACGAATCGAGGAGTGTGGGCCACGACCCCGACCAAGCCTTGGTGGTCCACTTGAACATTACGAACTGGAGTATCACATCGACATCGACGTCTGCACCTACGCGCAGTCGCGGAAGCTGGTGTCCATCTGCCTTCTCGTACCCAATGAACAACGTGAGGGATGCGGCGCCGCGCACGGCAGACGAAGCGACGCCTGCAACGCCGGCGCCAAAGGTGACGGCGAGCCCGATCTGGATAGTGAATGAGCCCGACGTGTTGGAATAGTCGAGCGAAATGTTTTTAAAAAACGCCGCGCCGCTGCCGTGCGTGTGGGCACCCACGGCGAGCGCCAGCTTCGCCAACACCCAGGGGTTGACGTTTAGGAAAAACGGCACCGGTCCTAGGGTAAACTGCTCGGTCCAATTGAGGTCGGTTCTTACCTGGAAGAGGGCCTTAATATTGCCGTATGCGGGGTCGTTGTTGTTACCCCAGGTTTTGCCCGCCCAATCGTAGGCGAGCGAGCCGTACAGCTGTGTGGCGATATCCATCGTGAACAGCGGCGTGCAATGGTGGCGAAGGAGCTTGGTGTTTCTTGGATCGGTGCCCGAACCGGCACTCATCCTCTTGTACTGATTCCACTTCCCCTCCATCTCGTCGAGGTAGCGGTTTGCTTGCTTGGCGCCCGACTCGCGCGGTGACTTCTTCCAGTATTCCGGATCAGGGTTGCCCGAATCGTTCATGTAGCTGGCTGGTTTGTATCCTCCGCCAAACAGCACGTACCCGGCAAACGAGAAATCGAACAAAATGGGGAACGAGGGCATCCAGCAGGTGAACTTATTGCCGCCGATGCCGGGAAACGCCGCCGGGAAATCAAACGGAGTGATCTCTTGGTCCATGGTAGTGGGGACGATAGTGGTCGATTCGGATTCCGCCTTTGCCGCCGGCGCGGTAACAACGGCCATAGGGGATGAGAGCGTGTAGGTTTTGCCCTGGTAGTCGAGGACAAAGCGCAGCTTGCATCCTTCCTCCAGAAGGTTTGACGCTGCATCGAGGAACTTGTCTTCGAGCGTGAACGTCGCCAGATTATTCGTGCCCGATGCGCTGGCCTTGACTTGGCCAATCTGCGTGACGGTTTCGGGTGAGCTACTCGTGGCGGGCATTACCTTGTTGATGTGCAGCGTTGCCTGTCCACCCTGTGGCAGATGTGCCTGCACGGTAAAGGCGTGCGTGTCGGGCTGCTCGTTTGCCGTGTCGTCCTTCGGCAATGCCATGAACGTGGCTTCGGCGTACTGGATGTCCCATTCGTCAAACGTGAGCTGGCGAAAGTACGGCTGACCATCGGAGAATGGACGCGTGGGAGCGGTAATGGCGGTGCCGCCCTGGATACGCGCAAGGGGAATCTCGACATCACGGTAGCCCGCCATGCTAATGGAGATGCCGCCGTTAAAGTCGTACGCGTCGAGAAGCGTTGCCTCGTCCACGTAGCCTTCCGAAAGAGGCGCGACCTCAAAGATGGCCGTGCCTTCGTCATCGGTCGTGGCGGTGAGCTGCTTGCCTGCGGCATAGCGCGATGTGAGCGTGACCTGGGCACCCGTGATGGGCGTATTCTTGTTGGCGACGTCGATCACAACCACACCAAACATGGTGCGCGAGAGCACCAGGACCTTGAAGGGGTCTTCTTCGTCGGCATAGGCCGCGGTGGGCGCGAACGGCAATATGAAGGCGTTTGCGCTTCCCGGCACGCGCGGTAACATAACGCTCGCCAGCGAGGACGCTCCGGCAACAAGTAACGAACGGCGATCAAGCATCTTTGGCTCCCATCCCGCAGGTATCGGTGGAAATAATCCAATTTTGCGAGAAGGCGCCACGTGGCGGTAGTGCCGTTCGATGGCCAAAATGTCCAATTTGAGCGTGCGAAAGCGTCGGGCCCCCGGGACGCTTTCGATATGCCAGGTAGTCTGGCCGCTAACGCAACATATGCGCGACCAGCTCGGCGCGAGTTCCGATACCAAGCTTGGCATACACTCCTGATAGGCGGTTTTTGACGGTACCCGGCGATACTCCCATATGGCGTGCGATTTCGGCGTTGGTCCACCCGCGACAGGCGAGCATGGCCATGGTGAATTCCGTGGTCGTTAGATCGTCGGCCACGTCCTCGCCCGAATCGGGGTTGTGGATGCGCCGCCAGCCGTAGCTGAATCGATACGTAATCTCGATGATGCGTGCGAAGTCGTCAGGGTATTGCGTTTTTAGACACGCCTCGATAAGCCCCTGCAAAAGGCCGTGGTGCTCGCCGATGAGTTCGATAAGGCCGTCGGGACGCGCAACGTCCCAAGCGGCTCCGAAGTGTGCCTTTGCGGTGTCGATGTCCTTGAGGCTCATGCAGGCCATGGAAGCCGACAAGTGCAGGAACAGCTCCGAGATGGGATAACTTCCCTGTTTCATGATCAGGGCGTTTTCCGCCATGCCCAGACTGCGGCCATATTCGCCGCGCAGGTACAGGGCATGCGCCATCACGTAGCTGGCGAACAGGCGCAGGCCTTCGGGCAGATGCGCCGCAAGCGGATAAAACTCTTCGGCAGAATACGGGGAAGGCAAGTGCAGCAGGACGCTCGCGGCCGAGGCGAACAGGATATGCGTGGCGTGGACGGCGGGCGATTCCTCGTCAGTTGGCGTATCGAGGATGCCCGCAAGGAAACGGCGGGCATCGGCGATACGATTGAGCGACAGACTGGCATATCCGCAGATAAGGCATGCGGAATAGCGCAGTGCGGGGTCGGTGGCGTCAAGATAGGGGCGTGCCGTCTTGGCAGCGAGGGTGGCCTGTCCGCGAAAGTACAGCGCTTCTGCCGTGGCGATGGTGCGCGAATCGGGGTCGGAAATGCTTGTAACCGCAGCGTCAATCTGCCCCGGCACAAAGGCAGTGCACATCAACGGCATGGGAACGCATGGGTAGCCATCGCAGTCCATCTTCCATCTCCCAACAGCTGGCAACAATAGCAGCAATTGTACTCCTGTTGCTCGGGACCCCTTTCGTTTTACTGTTCGGTTAACGCTGCGGATCGTTTTGGAAGGCTTACGAGCATGGTGGTCCCGTTTTCGGAACTTGTTTCGACCTCTACTGTGCCACCGTGAAGAGCTGCAATCTCCCAAACGAGCGCTAGTCCGAGTCCTGCGCCGCCGTATGCCCTGCTGCGGGATTTATCCAGGCGAAAGAACGGTTGGAAGATGCTCTCACGGTACTGCTTGGGTATTCCCGGGCCCTGGTCCTCGACTCGCAGGAACACGTGGCTGTCGTTGTCGCAGATGGAGACGTTAACAGTCGAGCCGGGGTGGCTGTAACGGATGGCGTTTTCGGCCAGGTTGAACAGCAACCGATAGAGGAGCGTGTCGCTCCCGATTACTAAAGCGTCTCCAGCACAATTGAGGGCTATGCCCTTATTTTCGGCAAGTGGCGCAAGGTCAGTGAGGACCTCTTCGGACAAGGGACCGAGTTCAACATCGTCCTCGCAAGGAACGCTGTGGAGCTCACTCATCTCGAGCAATACCTTGGTCATCCGCGACATGCGCTCGGTTTGTTCTTGTAGCAGGCCGAGCAGCTCGGCTGTTTCGGGTTGCAAACCGGAGTGCTCGGAGATGAATAGTTCAATCTGTGCTTGCATAAGGGCGAGCGGGGTGCGCAGCTCGTGTGCGGCGTTGCCGGTAAACTGACGCTGTGCAGAGAACCCTTCGCCAAGACGGGCGATCATGTCGTTGAAAGAGGCGCTGCATCGTTGTAGCTCGGTGGGCACATCTTCACTGAGTCTGATTTCGCTTAGGTTGTCAGGCTTCACGCGCTCTACCTGGGCGGCGAAATCCCGTAGCGGTTTGAGTGCACGGCCGCTCACAAAGTATGCCAGCACGCCGCCAAGGAGTGTGACTCCAGCCGTGATGTACCAGGCTGTCGTGCCAAAAGACTCCTGTGCGTCGTTTACGACGATCGTGACCCTGTCATCGGGGACCGCTTTCGTCGGGTCGAACGCCTGGGGCGAATCTTCGCCGGTTGCGTTAAAGGCCGAGATGTTACTGCCGATGGCATCCATGTAGCGCATGCCCGTATAGCCGACCAGACAGTTCGTCAGCACGCATGCCGCACACGTCAGCAGTGCCGTCATAATCGTTATGCGCCATTGCAGCGAAAGCCTTTTCATTCGCTATCCTCCATAACGTAGCCCTCTCCAATCCGATTGCGAATCGGGTCGTATCCCAAAGCGCTGCGTAGCTTTTTGCGGAGTGACGAGATATGAACGCGGGTTGCGTTGCTAAAGCTGTTTACGCTGCTATCCCAAACGTGCTCGATAAGCTCCTCTTGACTTACCGGACGCCCCTGATTAAGCATCAGGTATTCCAAGATTCCCGTTTCCTTGCGTGTAAGAGATAGAGCCTCACTGTCCACGGAAGCGATGCGCGCCTTGGTGTCAAAGCTGAGCTTTCCGCAGGCTAATACTATGTCGCTTTGTGCGAAGCGCCTGAGAGTAAGGCTGCGGATCCTTGCCGCAAGTTCGTCCAGATGAAACGGCTTGGTGAGGTAATCGTTGGCGCCGGCATCGAGTCCGGCGACTTTATCGGATACTTCGCCACGCGCGGACAGAATCAGTACCTTAGTCTCGCAATCGGTTTTCCTAAGTTCCCTGAGCACGGTCATGCCATCGATACGGGGAAGGTTGAGGTCGAGTACCACGAGGTCAAAGACTTCGACGCTCAGCAGATCGAGCGCCTCCTGTCCGTCGTGGCAGCAGTCGACGCTGTACGCCAAGTTTCGCAAGCTGCGCGCGATTGCATCGCACAGTGCTCGCTCGTCTTCGACGATCAAAATACGCATAACAGTCTCCTTGCACATTCCAAATCGCGCTTAACACGGATTTTATAGCCGATATGGTCCAATGGTCGCGTAACGAAAGGAGTGGTCAGGTTGTTCAAAGCGGTAAAACCTGTAATGCAGGTTGCGTTGCTGATCGTCGGTGTGGCCATGGTGTGCTTTGGCGTTATGCGTGGCGAGGCGGATGCCGTGCTGGCCAAAGCGATTAGGCTGAGCTTGGAGTGTATCGGAATTGGATAAAAGAGAAAACACTGCGTCGCATGTTTTGGCCCGATTTCGCGGATTCATTCAGGCGGCGGCAACACTTATTACCAACATTCACCTGCCAAACTTTGCCAAAGGCGGCATCTATCAGGGCGCGGGAAAAACAGTCTGCGTACCTGGACTTAATTGCTATTCGTGCCCCGCGGCATCGGGTGCGTGCCCCATCGGGTCGTTCCAGTCGGTGGTAGGTTCATCCAAGTTCAACTTTTCTTACTACGTCACCGGTACGCTCATTTTGCTCGGCGTGCTGCTGGGACGCTTTGTATGCGGCTTTCTGTGCCCGTTTGGCTGGCTGCAAGAGCTGCTGCACAAGATTCCCGGCAAAAAGCTTTCGACAAAAAGGCTCAAGGCGCTTACGTATATCAAGTACGTCGTGTTGCTGTTTGCCGTGGTGCTGCTACCCGTCTTGGTGGTTAACGACGTGGGCATGGGCGACCCGTTCTTTTGCAAGTACATCTGTCCACAGGGTGTGCTCGAGGGCGCCATTCCGCTGGCCATTGCCAATGCCGGCATTCGATCTGCGCTGGGGCAGCTCTTTACCTGGAAACTTGCCGTTCTCATTGCCGTGGTGCTGCTGAGCGTTTTGTTCTACCGCCCCTTTTGCAAATGGATTTGTCCACTCGGCGCATTCTATGCGCTCATGAATAAGGTGTCCCTATTGGGGATCCGGGTCGATGCATGCAAATGCGTCTCGTGCGGCAAGTGCTCAAAGGTTTGTCAGATGGACGTTGATGTGGTCCACGCGCCCAATCATGCCGAATGCATCCGGTGCGGAAAGTGCATCGGGGCCTGTCCCGTCGATGCCATCAGCTATCGCTATGGCCTGGATGTGTCGGCGGAAAAGCTCCCCTTGACCGCCGATAAAAAGTAAACAAGCTTCGACAAAACGGAGGAACGACTATGAAGCTTTCTAAGATTGCGGCCCTGTTTATGGTGCCGGTGCTGGCCTTGTGTCTTGTGGCGTGCTCGGCACCTGGCGGCAATGCGAGCGAATCTGCGAGCTCCGATCCTAAGATCGCAGAACTCACTGCGCAGAAGCCGGCCAATGCCGACGAGGCCGCCGAGCTGTATGCGAAGCTCATGAAAAAGGAGAACGAGATCTTTTCGAGTGATAACGCGCTGTGGGAAAAGGTATTCAATGCGGCAAATAAAGACTCGACAATGATTGAGGACGGCAGCAATTACGGCGATTTCCTGCTCAAGACCATCGACGGCGCCAAGGATAAGTTTACGGCGGATGAGCTTAAGACGCTCAAGGCCGGCGCGCAGCAGGTCAAAGAGATCGAGGACAAGCTCGAGAGCCTGGAGAAGGAGTTCCCCGGCTGTGGAAGCACGCCGAGCGCAGGCGAGAGCGTCGACGCTTCGACCGCTGGCATGACGGCTGGTGTCAATGCTTCGAGCGAGGCGACGAAGTTCCCCAGCTTTACGGGCAAGGACCTGGATGGCAACGACGTGAACAGCGACGAGCTGTTCTCTAAGAACAAGGTCACCGTCATGAACTTCTGGTTCACCACTTGCAAGCCGTGCGTGGGTGAGTTGGGCGACCTTGAGGACCTGAATCAGGAGCTTGCCAAGAAGGGCGGCCAGGTCGTGGGCGTCAATTCCTTTACGCTCGATGGCAACAAGGGCGAGATTGCAGATGCCAAGGACGTGCTGAGCAAGAAGGGCGTGACGTATAAGAACATCTGGTTCAAGTCGGATATCGAGGCCGGTAAGTTCACGTCAAATTTGTTCTCGTTCCCGACAACGTATGTCATCGATCAGAATGGCAACATCGTAGGGGAGCCCATCGTGGGAGCCATCAGCTCCGCCGAGCAGCGCGCTGCACTCAACAAACTTATCGACCAGGCGATTGCGAATAGCGAGCAGTAAAAAACACGTAAAGCATCGCGAGGATCGTGTGTCGCTGTGCGGAGTAGTCCGCTGCCTTTCAAGATAATCTCCACCATATAGAGGCCCCACTTGGGGCCTCTTTTTTGGGCGCCGTTCCGTTCGTTTTTTGGCGCGGTTCCCTACATTCCTCACTGGTGTCGGTGAAAAATGGGGATAGAGTAGGACAAACGCGTCGAATACGAACGGCGGGGGAGAGTGGGCGAGTGCGCCCGCGTGGGAGAGGTTGCCGTCCATGTTGGAGCTCAAAGGTATTTGCAAAAGATACGTTACGCAGTCGTTTACGCAGGTGGCGCTCGACAGCGTAAGCCTGTCTTTTCGCGATAACGAGTTCGTGGCCATTCTGGGTCCCTCGGGCTCGGGTAAAACCACGATGCTCAACGTTATCGGCGGACTCGATCATTTCGATTCTGGCGACCTGCTGATCGACGGTATTTCGACTAAGGATTTTCACGATCGCGATTGGGATGCCTACCGCAACAACCGCATCGGCTTTGTTTTCCAAAGCTATAACCTCATTCCGCATCAGACCATTTTGGAAAACGTGGAGTTGGCGCTTACGCTCACGGGCGTGGGGCATGCCGAGCGCCGCCAGCGTGCGCGCGAGGCGTTGGAGAAAGTCGGCCTGGGCGAGCACGTTAACAAGCGCCCGAGCCAGCTATCGGGCGGACAGATGCAGCGCGTGGCCATCGCCCGCGCCCTGATTAACGATCCCGAGATCGTGCTGGCAGACGAGCCGACCGGCGCTTTGGACTCAACGACATCCGTACAGGTCATGGATCTGCTCAAGGACGTGGCGCGCGACCGCCTGGTTATCATGGTCACGCACAATCCCGAGCTGGCGTACCAATATGCCACGCGCATTGTCAACCTGGCGGACGGCAAGATCACCGACGATTCCGATCCCTTCGATGCTGCCAAGGCCGCGCGTCGCGAGGCCAAGCCCACGCGCAAAACCTCGATGAGCTTTGTGACGGCGCTGGGGCTTTCTGCCCGAAACCTCATGACCAAGAAGGGCCGCACGGCCATGACTGCCTTTGCGGGCTCGATTGGCATTATCGGTATCGCGGCGATTCTGGCGCTGTCCAACGGCGTAAACGGCTACATCAAAAAGGTCGAGGAGGATACGCTCTCGAGCTACCCGCTCACCATTTCCAAGCAGGATTACGACCTGTCGTCCATGATGGGCGGTCAGGGGGCTACCGATGAGGAGGCATCCAAGGGCGAGGGCTCGTCCGATGACGCCATCGGTGGCAAGGCTAAGGGGACCGATAAGATTCCCGTGGTCACAGCCGTAAAGGATATGTTCGCAAGTGTTAAATCTAACGATATGACGAGCTTTAAGGCATGGCTTGACGGCGGCGGCGACGGCATCGATAAAGAAGTCAACGCTATCCAGTACGGCTACGGCGTGACGCCGGTTGTCTATCGTGCGGGCAAGGGCGACGAGAAGCCCGTCCGGCTGGTGCCCAACGCCATGACCGAGGCCATGAGCGGAGGCGCGAGCTCGGCGGCAACGGTGAGCATGGAATCCATGGGAACCTCGGTCTTTAACGAGATGATTGACGACCAGAGCCTGCTCGACAGCCAGTACGATGTCGTCGCCGGTCATTGGCCCACGTCAGCCAACGAAGCCGTGATGGTGCTTTCGAGCCGCGGTACGGTGGGCGACTACACGCTCTATAGCATCGGTGCGCTGGACATCGATGAGCTCAACGATCTGGTAAACAGCGCTATGACGGCTGACGGTGGGGTCGAAACGCCCGAGACCGGCACCGACTTTACCTACGACGATGCGCTGTCCACGACGTTTAAGATGCTGTCGCCGGCCGATGTCTATCGCAAAAACGAAGAGACCGGCATATGGACCGACATGTCTGGTGATGCCGACTTTATGGCCGCCAAGGTTGCCGACGGTATCGACGTGCACATTGTGGGCGTGGTGCGACCTAACGAGACGGCCAATGCGAGCGCGTTGTCTCCGGGCATTGCCTATACGCATGCGCTGACTCGCCGGCTTATGGAGCGCGCCGCCGATTCGCAGATTGTGCAGGAGCAACTCGCCCGCCCCGAGACGGATGTCTTTACGGGCAAGTCTTTCGATGAACTGCAGGGCGAGGCCAAGCAAGGCGTGGATTTGGGCAGCATGTTCAGTGTGGACGAGGCGGCGCTCAAGAGTGCGTTCTCGTTCGATGCGTCTGCGCTCTCGGGTGTTGCCGGCGGTATGGACCTGTCGGGTCTTGATTTGTCCGGGCTGGATATTGACCTTTCGGGCGTTGGCAAGGACATCGACTTCAGCGACATCATGGCAAAAGCACCGGCCCCAGATTTCTCGGGCATCTTTGACGGTCTGGAACTCACGCCCGAGCAAATGCAGCAGGTGGGAACACTAGCCAACCAACTGTTTGAGGGCTTTTTGCAGTCTGATCAGTTTAAGGCGCTGACACCCGAAGATCTTAAAGACGCGTCAAAGCTCGCTGCCGCATTCTCGACGTATCTTGAAAATGATGCCGCAGCCCAGCAAATCCTGGCCCAGCTCAAAGCGCTCGGCGGCGATGCCCTGGCCGAGCGTCTGCAGCAGGTGATGAGCGACTATGTGCAAAAGCAGCTGGCTCCGTATCTGCAGCAGGCTATGGATCAGGTGATGAAGGCAATCAGCGAGCAGATAGCGTCGACGGTATCATCCCAGCTCAAGGCGGGCGCGGCAGGGCTTATGGACCAGATGGCGACGCAGATATCTTCGAGTTTTGCTAACCTGGCGAGCGCCATGCGCGTGGATGCGAGTGCCTTTGCTCATGCCATTCACTTCAACATGGACGCCGAGGACCTGAGCTCGCTCATGATGAGCTATGCCAAGGCGTCGAAGCTCACCTACGATAACAATCTGACCACACTGGGCTATGCGGACGAGGCCGACCCCATCTCGGTCAAGATTTTCCCGCGCGACTTTGAGGCCAAGGAGCGCGTACTCGATCACATCGATGCGTACAACAAGCAGGTCAAAGCCGCTGGTCACGATGAACAGGCAATCTCGTACACCGACTACATGGGTATCATCATGGGCTCGGTGACCGACATCGTGAACACCATCAGCTTGGTGCTCATCGCATTCGTGAGTATCAGCCTGGTGGTGAGCTCCATCATGATCGGCATCATCACCTACATCAGCGTGCTGGAACGCAAAAAGGAGATTGGCATCCTGCGTGCGATCGGCGCGTCGAAGCGTAACGTGGCCAACGTATTCAATGCCGAGACCTTTATCGAGGGCCTCATTGCCGGCGTCTTTGCTGTTGTCGTCGTGGTGGCCGTGAGCTTTCCGGTTAATGCCTGGGCGCTTACTGCCAAACAGGTACCCAATCTGATGAGCCTGCCCGTGCAGGATGCGCTGGTGCTCATTGCAATTTCGGTGCTACTGACGGTCGTTGCCGGCCTGCTGCCTGCCCGCAGCGCATCCAAGAAGGACCCCGTCGAAGCCCTGCGCTCCGAATAATGCGACAAAGGGACAGTCCCTTTGTCACGTTCGTTGATATGAGAGAAGAGTAGATGATTCTATCGTTGGCCCCTATGGAGGGGATTACCGGGCATGTGTTCCGTCGCGTGCATGCGGAGTGCTTTGGCGCGCTCGATTGTTATTACACGCCGTTTTTGCCGCCGCCGCGGGTGGGCAACCGCTTTGGCGGCAAGGCGTTTAAGGAGATCGATCCTGCCAACAACCAGGGGCTCAACGTAGTGCCCCAGCTCATGTCCAAGAACGCGGACGAGTTTGTGTGGGCGGCACAGGTGCTCGCCGACATGGGCTACCGCGAGGTCAATCTCAACCTTGGCTGCCCCTCGGGGACGGTTGTTGCCAAGGGCAAAGGATCGGGCTTTTTGCGCAACTTGGATGAGCTCGAGGTGTTCTTGTGTGATGTGTGCGAGCGCTCGCCGTTGCCGGTATCGGTAAAAACCAGGCTGGGGCTGGAAAGCGACGACGAATACGAGCGCGTACTCGATCTATATTGCCGCATGCCGCTGGCAGAGCTGATCGTGCATCCGCGCGTGCAGAAGGACCGTTATGCGGGCTCGCCGCGCAAAGAGTTTTATGGCGAGACGCTGGAGCGTGCGCCGTTCCCGGTCGCCTACAACGGCGATATTTTTGATCTTGAGGATATGGACGCGCTGGCGGAGGCCTATCCCGACACGCGCCATGTAATGCTAGGGCGTGGCCTGCTCGCGAACCCCGCGCTGGCTCGCATGGTTAAGGGCGGTCCTGCTGCCACGGCAACCGAACTGCAGCGTTTCCACGACACGCTGTTTGCGGTCTATGCAGAAGAGATTGGCGGTAACGCGGTCTTTCGTATGAAGGAGTGGTGGTTCTACGCCAAGTGCGCTTTCGCCGACCCCACTACCGTCCACAAGCTCGTACGTAAGACCAAAAAGGTCGACGAATACCGCGCCGCCGTCGAGCGCGTCTTTCGCGAGCAGCCACTTGCGCCCATAGCCCGCTTCTACGGCTAGTTAGCCATTGGGGACGTTCTTTAACGACTAGTCATTTTAGAACGTCCCCAATGGCTATGTTGCAAAAGCTGTACGTCAGCATCCAAAGATGTCGAAAAATGTCGACTTTGGATGCTGGTGTACATGTTTGGGTGTGGTGGGTAACTAGGCAATCATTGCATCAAGCGTGATGAGCTCCCTGAGTCGCTCCGTGCGTGTTTGCCCATGGCGCTTTGCTTTTGCGTCAAAGGCTTCAAGGACCGATTCGCCCACACGTGCCGACAAGACAGCGCTCGGCTCATCAGAGATCGGCGGCCTTCCCAGCTTAACGGTGCGGCCTTTCGGCCATTCATCTTTTTCGTAAGCTTCCGCGGCTTTCTCTAACTCTCCAGGGGCAAATCCCATCATTTTTTCAAGCTGCTCAGCATCCATGGCGCCTCCTATCGATCGACATAATGTCGAGCGCTGGTTCTCGGATTCCCTTTTTTGTATACAGTTTTGTAGACAAAAATACAAGCAGTTTATCGGGACAATTAGCTTGTTTTGATCCGCCTGCTCGATAGGAAATGAGCATTGACGGCTTCGATACTCCTTTGCTTTTCAGCTTGGAATTTGGATGCTCGTTGAACTTCCGGAGGGGAGCGTTTTATTAAGCTATCGAGATTCTGGGCAGGAGCTCTCACCGGTCTTCGATAGTGGGACCAGCTTAATTCGCGACACAGTGTGTCGCGAATTGGAGTAGTCGTTGGGTGTCCTTCAATGGCTAGTCATACAAGAACGTCCAAGTGCCGGATTTTGTCATTTAGTATCGTTCTCAGCGACTATTCTGGAGGGTCGTGGTCAATAAAGGGCAAATATGAGTACTGTTGCCATTATGGTTGCATTTATTTTGCTATAAATAGTAGCTCCTGATGAGATTTGTTCCCATTAGGAGCTACTTTTATTAAACATATGAGGAGAAATAGCCTCGTCTACGGACGTATGGAACGTTGAATAGTCCTGAAGTGATCAAAATCGCTGCTACTAAACAGGTAGCAGTACTCATATTTGCCCTTTTTTGACCACAGCCCTCTCGGAAACCTTTCCAGAGGCGTCAAACAGCCATAATCCAAAGGTCGCCTCAAACAATTAGCCGGTTAAGAGCGTCCATGACTTCCTCTGCAAAAAACTGTACACCAGCATCCAAAGATGTCGAAAAATGTCGACTTTGGATGTTGGTGTACATGTTTAGGCCGTATGGGGTGGGGCCTTGGACGGACGGGATGCGCGTACTAGAGCAGGTTCTTCTGTACCCATGCGATGATGTCGCTCGATTCGTAGAGTGGTTTGCCGTCGATGAACAGGCAGGGAACCTGGCGTTTTCCGCCGACGGCGATGAGTGTCTGCTCGGCTTCGGTATCGGTCGAGATATTGCGCTCGGGGATGGTCACACCGTTATCGGCAAGGAATCGCTTGACTTTTATGCAATACGGGCAGCCGGTCATAACGTAGAGCACGAGTTCGTGATCAGTAGCCATGGTGTCTCCAATCGGTTGAGGTTTCGATTGAAATACCCAAAGCAGCCGCGGTCTATGCGCGCGTCAACGACGACTCGATGGCCTGGACCAGAAACGCCGTGGCTCCGGTGCCGCAGGGCTTGTCGTAGTAGTCAACAAAGCGCTGGTCGGCAAGATAGCCGTGGGCGAGGCCCAGATACGCTTCGTTCTGGGGCTCGCATCCCCAGTTGAGAGCAATCCAGCGACGATGCATCGCGACAAGCTTGCGAGCCTCGCTTCCATTCGCATCGCCATCGCCCATGGCGATCGATAGCTGGCCCAGAACAGCGCGTTCAAGTTCCTTCATGTCGTTCCATGTCTCGGGGTCCATGTCCAGCAGCGCTTCATTTGCTGCATCGATAGCCTCATCGCCATAGCGTGCCCGCGCTTCGGCGCCGTAGCGCTCCTCGTTTTCCTGCACGGTGCACCAGCGCTCCAGATGCGGCAGCACGGCGCCCATGAGCGAGACGGCTTCGTCGAGCGACATGCCAGTGTTTTGCGCCAGCCGCGGGGCACAATCCTCGATCATTGACTCCATGGTGGTGTCGTAGGTGTACTTGCCGTGGTCGTAGCACCACTTGCAGTAATGGTCGGTCGTGGCGCCCGTGGCATCGGTGCCGCAGTCGTTGGGCGTGAGTATCATGCCGCAACTCTGGCAATAGTGCTCGGGCATTTCGAGCAGATGAGACAGCGGCTCGCCGGTCACGGCGGCAATGAGTTTCATCATGTCGATGCCCGGTGTGACCTCGCCGCGTTCCCAACGGCTGATGGCCTGGCGTGTGACGAAGAGCTTGGCGGCGAGCTGCTCCTGGG
>OIDC01000622.1_pt1 | contig 16955 bp, 13 predicted proteins | sample 1581401 | NCBI WGS metagenome assembly OIDC01 (sample SAMEA3882518, study PRJEB24775) | human gut metagenome | biome: human-associated habitat; feature: intestine environment; material: feces | place: Netherlands | collected 2009/2010 | reverse complement strand
TGTGCGTGCATATAATCCGGAATCAGTTCCGGTGAAAATAACTGGTTCATAATAGTCTCCATTCCTGCCCCCGATTTTGAGGCATCATTAAATTCTATTTGTAAAACATTTACTGCAAAATATCATCTGTCAGAATATTAAGATATTTGTTGCGTTTGACGATTTATTATAGCATTATATAGGAGGGTTGTCACTTGATTTAAAGGGAAACGGATTGTTCTTGTTTTTGCACAAAAAAATACAATTCCTATCTTGAAAATAGGAATTGATGATGTATAATACTTATATCATATCAACAAACTAGGAAATGAAACAGAATGGTGATGGATACACACAGAATATACGGACTTTCCGCTAGTAACGATATCATGGCAAAATTAATTTATTTAGATAATGCAGCAACCACACAGGTATATCCGGAAGTATTAGATGCAATGCTTCCATATTTTACAGAATACTACGGCAACCCTTCTGCAATCTATTCTTTCGCAGGGGAGAGCAAAAAGGCTGTCGATGAGGCAAGGACAAATGTCGCAGCACTCATCAATGCAAGAACTGAGGATATCTATTTTACCGGCGGCGGCAGCGAGTCAGACAACTGGGCATTAAAGGCAACTGCAGAGGCATATGAGTCCAAAGGAAAACATATCATCACAAGTAAGATCGAGCATCATGCGATCCTTCATACATGTGAATATCTTGAAAAAAGAGGATTCGAGATCACATATATCGATGTTGATGAAAACGGAATCTTAAAATTAGATGACCTAAAAGCAGCAATCAGACCAGATACGATCTTAATTTCTGTGATGTTTGCAAACAACGAGATCGGAACGATCCAGCCAATCAAAGAGATCGGTGCGATCGCGAAAGAACATGGAATCATCTTCCATACAGACGCAGTTCAGGCATATGCACAGATTCCAATCAATGTCGATGAATACAACATCGATATGTTAAGTGTCAGCGGACATAAATTCGGTGGACCAAAAGGAATCGGATTCTTATATATCAGAAAAGGATTAAAACTTCGTTCTTTCGTTCATGGTGGAGCTCAGGAAAGAAAGAGACGTGCCGGAACAGAAAATATCACAGGTATCGTAGGACTTGCAAAAGCAGTCGAGATCGCATTTGCAACAATGGATGAAAGAATCAAGAAAGAAACAGAAGTTCGTGACTATGCGATCAAGAGAATCTTAGCAGAAGTTCCATACTGCAGATTAAATGGAGATGCAGTGAAGAGAGTACCAAATAATATCAACATCAGTTTCCAGTTTATCGAAGGTGAATCCTTACTGATCATGCTTGATATGGCAGGAATCTGTGCATCTAGTGGATCAGCATGTACATCTGGATCCTTAGATCCATCTCATGTATTGTTAGCTATCGGACTGCCTCATGAGATCGCTCATGGATCACTTCGTATGACAATCGGAGAAGAAACAACAAAAGAAGATATGGACTATGTTGTTGATAAGATCAAAGAAATCGTGACAAAATTAAGAAAGATGTCACCATTATACGAAGATTTCGTAAAGAAAAATAACTAGAAAATTATAGATAGATAAATCAGGAGGAATCACAATGTACAGTGAGAAAGTAATGGATCATTTTCAGCATCCAAGAAACGTAGGAGAAATTGAAAACGCCAGTGGTGTTGGAACAGTTGGTAACGCAAAATGTGGAGATATCATGAGAATCTACTTAGATATCGATGATAATGGAATCATTCAGGATGTCAAATTCAAGACATTTGGATGTGGAGCAGCTGTTGCAACAAGCAGTATGGCAACAGAATTAGTAAAAGGAAAGAACATCCAGCAGGCATTAGAAGTAACAAACAAAGCTGTTATGGAAGCATTAGACGGACTTCCACCAGTGAAAGTTCACTGTTCTTTACTTGCAGAAGAAGCAATTCACGCAGCATTATGGGATTATGCTGAGAAAAATGGTATCAAGATCGAAGGATTAGAAAAACCTAAAACAGATATCAGTGAAGGTGAAGAAGAAGAGGAATACTAGGAGGCAGCTGTGAAAGAAAAAGTCGTGGTTGGAATGTCAGGAGGTGTTGACTCATCTGTTGCGGCATATCTCTTAAAGAAGCAGGGATATGACGTGATCGGTGTGACAATGCAGATCTGGCAGGAAGAAGATGAGTTTGTTCAGGAGGAGAATGGCGGATGCTGTGGATTATCAGCGGTTGATGACGCAAGACGTGTTGCCCAGGCAATTGGAATCCCACATTATGTTATGAACTTCAGAAAAGACTTCAAAGATAAAGTCATTGACTATTTCTGTGAAGAATATTTAAATGCAAGAACTCCAAATCCATGTATCGCATGTAACCGTTATGTAAAATGGGAGTCCTTGTTAAAGCGTTGCTTAGATATTGGAGCAGACTATATTGCAACCGGACATTATTCACAGATCACAAAGCTTGATAACGGACGTTACGCATTAAAATGTTCTAAGACACAGAAGAAAGATCAGACCTATGCCCTGTATAATCTGACTCAGAATCAGCTTTCCAAAACACTCATGCCAATCGGGGCATATACCAAAGATGAAGTCAGAGCGATCGCAGAAGAGATCGGACTTTTAGTAGCTAAGAAGCCTGATAGTCAGGATATCTGCTTTGTAGATGATAACTATGGTGAATTTATTGAAGAGACAACTGGAACAAAGATTCCAAAAGGAAATTTTGTAGATCCAGAAGGCAATGTCTTAGGACAGCACAAAGGAATCATCTACTATACTGTAGGACAGAGAAGAGGTTTGGGACTATCCTTGAAGAAACCAGGATATGTCATTAAAGTAGATAAAGATACGAATGAGGTCGTCGTCGGAGACAAGCAGGATTTATTTGCCAATGTTTTATATGGAAATAAAGTTAACTGTATGTCTGTACCAGCATTTGAAGATGGTATGAGACTGATGGCGAAGATCCGTTATAATAGTCCGGAAGTTCCTTGCAGAGTTTATATGACAGGGGAAGATGAAGTGAGAGTTGTCTTTGACGACCCACAAAGAGCGATCACACCGGGACAGGCCGTTGTATTCTATGATGGAGATATTGTTGCAGGAGGAGCTACGATCCTTCGTGCGGCAAATGAATAAATAAAAAAACAAGGAAGTTTTTATATCTCAAAAAAGGTATAAAAACTTCCTTGTTTTCTATATTTTTCTATTTCAAATAAAAAAATCATGTTATAATGAAAAAAGTAGTTCATGATGATAAGGGGGGAATGATATTATGAAAAAAGGGTTTCTGGCCGCACTGATGGCATGCATGATGATCACATCATTATTGACAGCATGTGGCAGTTTAAAGAAAGATGAGGCAAAGACGGTCAAGCTAGACCCAGATAATCCAGTGACGTTAAAAGTCTGGCATTATTATAATGGAAACCAGCAGGCAACATTTGACAAACTGCTAGAGAAATTTAATTCAACCGTTGGAAAAGAACAAGGAATTTATGTTGAAGGCTATGGACACGGATCAGTTGCAGATCTTGATAAGGCATTGACAAGTTCGGTAAACGAAGAAGTAGGTGCAGAAGATATGCCAGATATTTTTTCAACTTATGCAGATACGGCATATTCCATCCAGAAAAAGGGAAAATTAGCAGATCTATCACCATATTTTACGAAGAAAGAACTTTCAAAATATATAGATTCCTACATCAAAGAAGGATATTTAAATAACGATAAAAAGCTGTATTTACTTCCAGTTGCTAAATCAACGGAAGCAATGCTTTTAAATACGACAGACTGGGAACCATTTGCCAAGGCAATGAAAGTGACAACGGATGACCTGAAGACAACAGAGGGAATCACAAAAGTAGCAAAGAAATACTATGAATGGACAGATGCAAAGACACCGAATACACCAAATGATGGAAAAGCATTCTATGGAAGAGATTCCATGTCAAATTATTTTGTGATCGGAATGAAGCAGATGGGTCAGGAATTATTTAGAGTCAAAGATGGAAAAGTAACAGTGAATGTAGATAAAAACTCCATAAAACGTTTATGGGAAAACTATTATGTACCATATGTGAGTGGCTATTTTGCATCTTACGGAAGATTCAGATCTGACGATGTGAAGACAGGAAATATTATTGCATATACAGGTTCTACGTCTTCTGCATTTTATTTCCCGGATAAGGTAGAAGAAGATAAGGGTTCTCATAAGATTGATTATAAAGTATTAGAAGCACCGATCATGAAAGGTGGAAAAAATTATAAAGTGCAGCAGGGTGCTGGAATGGCAGTGACGAAATCAGATGATAAACACGAATATGCAGCGACTGTATTTTTAAAATGGTTTTCAAAGAAAAAACAAAACCTTGAATTTGTTTGTGAATCTTCTTATCTGCCAGTTTTGAAAGAAGCCAACAATATGAAGAGTGTGGATCAGATGATCAAAGATAAGAAGATCAAAGTAGATGATAAAACCTACGATTGTCTGAAGAACACATTGGATAATTTTGATAAAACAAAATTTTACACAACAAAGACATTCAAGAATGGATATAGTATGCGAAAAGTCTTGGACTATAATTTATCCGATCAGGCAACTGCGGATAAAGCTGCCATTGATAAAGCGATCAAGGCAGGTGCATCCAGAGAAAGTGTGTTAAAGCAATACACATCAGATAAGAATTTTGAAACATGGTATCAGGGATTTTGCAGTGCACTTGAGAAAGCACAGGAAGCAAAGGAAACGAAATGAAAGTTTCGTAGTAACAGGGGAGACAGAGCGTGAAAAAGAAGAGATCATTATTGCAGATCATGTTAATACCGATGCTTGTGATCATATTGATCCAGGGGAGTATACCGTTTTTGACACTTGTACTGAGCGGGATCAAGAAGAGTCTGGAAGATAATACGATACAGATGGATACGCATATGATAGAGAAAAACCAGTTGATCCTGCAAAATGATATGAATGAGAAATGGCGTACGATCTACAAAGAGAGTGATGGGCTTTCACTGAATCTCGAGAATTTATTAAAAAGTGATCATAAAACGATAAAGCAGTTTTTGAAATCAAAAGAATTACAGGGGCAGTATCTGGAAAAGGTATTCCCACAGCTTTTGAGTACACTACAGTATAATACAACATCTGGTGTTTTCCTAGTACTGGCGAATGACCAGGATATTTCAAAAGAAGCAGATTATCAAGGAGTTTTTGTAAGAGATTCTAATCCACAGTCTAAGACAGTTTCGAATACAGATTTACTAATGGAACGTGGCAGTAAGAAGCTGTCTCATAATGAGAAGATTTCCTTAGATAGTCCGTGGGTAACCAATTTCCATTTTTGTGGAAATGGACAGCGAAGTGCCGATGATTTTTATTATCAGCCATACATAGCGGCACAGAAATATAAAGACAGTAAGATGGTCGATCTTGGCTATTGGGCTAAGCCATTTATCTTGGAAGACAGTTATTTGGATGATCATAAGATGATCACTTATTCTGTACCTTTGAAGTATGATGGAGAAATCTATGGAGTTTTGGGAGTGGAGATTTCCTTGGATTTTTTAAACAGTTACTATTCTGTACATGATCTTGATACTTCAAGAAATGCAGGATATGCATTGACGATCGATCAGTCGGATGATTCTGATAAAACTTATGAGATCATCAGTGGAAAAGGAACACTTTATGATGCAGCAGCAAGAGTTGGAAAGACTTTAAAATTACAACAACAAACAGGAAAAGAATTATATAAAGTGAAGGATGCTTTTGTTGGAACGCAAAGAATCTATGCGATCACAAAACCTCTAAAATTATATAGTAATAATGTACCATATGAGGATACGAAGTGGACATTGTGTGGATTTGTTACAGAGGATTCTATCTATGGACTTGGGAATCAGGTATATATGTGGATCATTGCAACAATCATAGGAAGTACATTATGTGCAGTTATCCTTTTATATATTTTGATACGTTATGTGACAAAACCAGTATATACGCTTGCTGAAAGTGTAAGAGGCGGGGTTAAGAAAATTCATCAGTATGGATCATCATCGATCAAAGAAATCAATGAACTTCATGAAGTGATCGAAACATTGACAGATGCACAGCAAGAAGCAGAAGATAGGCTGTTGGAAGAAAAAGAACGTTATAAGATTGCAGTAGAGACATCCAATGATTTGTTCTTTACTTATCGTAAGAAGGATAAGATCCTTGAAATTGTAAACAGCAAAGAATTTGATGGAGTCTGGAAATGCAAAGACCATCCAGAATATTTAAGAAACGAGTGTATCCATCCGGAAGACCGCAAGAAAGTATTTGACATTTTTAAGACAGACGAGAAGAAATTGAATATTGAATGCCGTTTAAGAGAGAATGTTCATAAAGACTATAAATGGGTAAATCTGACGGGAAGTGTGATGAAGGATGAGAATGGAGAATATGATCGTGTGGTTGCCTGTGTACATGACATTCAGCAGCACAAGATGTTAGAAGAAGCACAGAAAAATAAACAGATTCTTGATTCTACAACGAAGTTTTACCGTTTGGAACATGGAATTAATGAAATCATGTTACGAATGAAACAGGTTCATAAGTCAGTATTCACAGAACTTGAGATTGATCAGTTTACAAAATTAAACCAAAAATATGGTCTGGTATTTGGAGACCTGATACTGGAACATTTAGCAAAGATCATTCGTAGAGAATGTATAGAGCAGAAGATCAACGATGCTATTTTTATTCGTGGAAATGCAGGAAAGATTGTAATCTGGATTCCACACAAAAGTGTAGATGATATGAAACAACTTCTTGATCTGATCAGAGAAGATTTTGAAAATATGATTCATAAAGATTATCAGGAATTAAGCTTTAAGGCAGGAATATCTATGATATCAAAGGATGATGATATATGGGAAATGCTAAAACAGACAGAAAAAGCTTTACAGCTAGCAAAAAGCAAGCAGATGAAAGAACTTTGTTATGAAGAATTATCCAAAGAAGAACAGATCATTCCTAAAGATATGAAGATTGAAGAACGCCCAATTTTTGAAAAGCTAAAAGAAATGAGTCTGTCATCATTGGCATTAAATTTATTTGACCGTAGTAGTGATATGAAGGTTGCAATGGATGTACTTGCTCTGAAACTTCAGGAAGTTTGTCATCTTAAAAATCTTGAGATCATAAACTTTAGCAAAGAATATCTGGTAAATAGCTATTCCTATCAGTGGAAACAGGAAGATACGCAAAAATGGAGCGGAATCGTACATTGTAATGCAACACAATATACAGATTTCATAAAAAATAACATTAAGCAAAAGATTCTTCCAATCACACAAAAGCTGCGTCAGGAACCATTACTGAAAGACTTTGTCAAAGAACAAGATGGTATGATCTTCCATATGCTTGATGATGGAGAATATTCTGGAAGTGTATTATTTATTGGAGTAGAGCGTCAATATATTTATGAGGAGAAAGAGCAGAAACAGTTAGAAGAGATTAGTGCGATCATCCAAAACCGAATGAACCTGCAACGTCACAATCTCCTGGCTCAGGCAAAATCTGATTTCCTTGCACGAATGTCACATGAAATCAGGACACCAATGAATGGTATTATCGGTATGACGGAGATTGCTTTAAGAGAAGATCAAGGGGAAGCAAGAAGAATGGATTGTTTAAGAAAGATTCAGAGTTCTTCTACATATCTGCTTGGCATTTTGAATGATATTCTTGATATGAGCAAGATTGAAAGTGGGAAGATGCATCTTGTAAAAAAGAAATATTCATTGAATCAGGTGATCGAAGATCTAAGCGTTGTGATGGAATCAAAGATAAAGCAAAAGAAGCTACATTTTGTAAAACAGATTGAACTGATTCACCATACATTCATATGCGATGAACTAAGACTTAATCAGATTCTTGTGAATTTCTTAAGTAATTCGGTCAAATATTGTGATGAAGCTGGATATATCACACTGATCGTGAAAGAAACAGCTATGGATGAGAAACATTCTGATGTTTATTTTGCGGTGCAGGATAATGGATGTGGAATTGCAAAAGATAAGCAGGAGATCATTTTCAAACGTTTTGAGCAGGCCGATAATTCTGATCTCGCAAGAAGACAAGGAACAGGACTGGGACTTGCAATCAGTAATCGTTTAGTTCATATGATGGATTCAGAGATTGAACTTCAAAGTGAGTTAGGAAAAGGAAGTATCTTTGGATTTCATGTGACACTGGAACTTGCACAAGATCAGGAAGAGGTAAAGAAAGCAGAGGATCATCCATTAAATGTGGAAGGAAAGAGAATTTTGATCGCAGAAGATAATGAGCTGAATATGGAAATCATTACAACGATACTAAAGGACTATAAAGTGATCGTGGAATCTGTTTATAATGGACAAGAAGCATTGGATAAGATCAAAGCAAGTGCTCCAGGATATTATGATCTTATTTTTATGGATATCATGATGCCAGTGATGGATGGGCTTGAGGCAACCAAAGAGATTCGAAGACTTTCAAGAAGAGATTGTCAGGAGATTCCAATCATAGCAATGAGTGCGAATGCATTTGATGAAGATGTGAAAAAGTCTCTTGCAAGTGGGATGAATGGACATTTATCTAAACCGATCGATCTTGCTAAGTTGGAAGAGGTTTTATTGTTAATATCTTCTTAGTCTTTATAGATATCAGATGAGTATATGCGTATTTTATTTCATACTTTCTTCTAAAAAAAAGGTATGTTACAATACTATGAGTTGTATATTAACAAATAACAGGAGAAAGAGGTAGTATGCTAAATTTTATCAGAGGATTTTGTATGGCATTAGCTGACAGCGTTCCAGGTGTATCTGGTGGAACGGTTGCGTTCTTACTTGGATTTTATGACAAGTTTATAACATCACTCGATCATTTGATGTCAGGAACAAAAGAAGAAAAAATCGAAGCAATCAAGTTTTTAATAAGAATTGGAATTGGATGGGTAATCGGAATGGGGGCAGCGGTTTCTGTTCTGGCTAGTATTTTTGATGATAAGATCTATGAGATCAGTTCCTTATTCTTAGGACTTATCATCTTTGCGATTCCAATGATCTGTAAAGAAGAGAGGGATTCCTTAAAAGGGAAATATCAGAATATCATTTTTGTAGTGATCGGAGTTGTATTAGTTGCAGCAATCACATATTTTAATCCGGTATCTGGAAAAGGTATCAGTGTCAGTGTAGAACATTTAAATGTTACACTTGGTATTTACATCTTTGCGGTAGCAATGGTAGCAATTTCAGCAATGGTGCTTCCTGGGATTTCAGGATCAACTATGCTTTTGATCTTTGGATTATACGTTCCAGTGATCACTGCTGTTAAAGAAGTAATGCATCTAAATCTGTCTTACTTTCCAGTTGTTGTGATCTTCGGACTTGGAGTCTTAACAGGGATCGCACTTGTCATTAAATTGATCAAGAGAGCTTTGGAAAATCATCGTTCAGCAATGATTTATTTTGTCATTGGAATGATGATCGGGTCTTTATATGCAATCGTTATGGGACCAACAACACTGGAGAATACGAAGGCAGCAATGACACTTCATACGTTCCATCCGGTATTCTTTATTATCGGTATTGCAATCGTTTTTGGACTTGAGAAGATCAAAGCAATTTCTGAATAATCCAATGAATTTAATAAAATACGAGAGTATAATAAAGGAGTTTTGCAGAATTTTATCTGTAAAGCTCCTTTTTTGCATATGTTATGTATGTCGTAAAATTACGATTGTAAATTCATAACAAACATTCACAGTTTTGACATAATCCTATGATAGAATAAAATCAACAAAATGAGAAAAGCTGTTTTTTACTCTATAGGAAGTACAGTATTATAAATGATCGTATAAAAATAAAATCAGGAGGAAGATATAAGGTGAGTGAATTAAAGATATTAGTTGTGGATGATGAAAGCAGAATGCGAAAGCTAGTGAAAGACTTTCTCACAAGAGCAGGCTATCAGGTACTAGAAGCACAGGATGGTGAAGAAGCGGTTGATACCTTTTATTCTACAAAAGGAATCAATCTTTTAGTCTTAGATGTTATGATGCCGAAGATGGACGGATGGGAAGTTGTCAAAGAGATCCGTAAGGTATCGAAAGTTCCGATTATCATGCTGACAGCCAAGGATCAGGAACAGGACGAGCTTCTTGGATTTGAACTTGGGGTGGATGAATACATTTCCAAGCCATTCAGCCCAAAGATTTTAGTAGCCAGAGTGGAAGCTCTTTTAAGAAGAACGGTTCAGACAGAAGGTGAACAGTTAGAAGCAGGCGGAATCGTGATGGATGTTGGAGGACACCATGTATCGATAGATGGGAAAGGAATCAATTTAAGTTATAAAGAATTTGAATTGTTACAATACTTTATGTCCAATCAGGGAAGAGCACTTACAAGAGAGAGTATCTTAAATCAGGTGTGGAATTATGACTATTTTGGAGATGCCAGAACAATTGATACGCATGTGAAGAAATTAAGAAGTAAACTTGGCGAGAAAGGTTCTTACATTCATACGATCTGGGGCATGGGATATAAATTTGAGGTTGAAGAGAATTGAAAAAGAGAGTATTAAAAAACCGTTCAGTCCGAGTAAAGATGACTTTGATGCTGATCATTATCATGACATCTGTGATCTTATTGTCTGTATTAGTAAATCTTACGATGCTTAAAACATACTATACAGAAAAAGAGAAAAAGGCAATTAAGGAATCATACTGTGAGATACAGAAAGTGTTTAAGAAGGATACAGTTCGTAAGAATGATGTTGATGAGATTGCCAAAAAGTATAATTATAGAATTATGATCAATGATTCGACAGGACAGAATGTATATAGCTCAGAAGGCGAAAAGAGTTTTATGTATAAAAACCTTTGGAATATTCTAAATAATAATCTGGACAGAATCAGTAATGAGATCAGCAAACAGGGATATGCAGTTATGACCAATTCCAATAAGAGTATTGGAACAAGTATTAATCTGATCGGATATCTGGAGGATGATTATACGGTGATCATTAGCACACCGATGGAAAGTATTCAGACAAGTGCAAGATTATCAGGACAGTTTACGATGTATGTTGGATTGGTCTTGATCGTTTGTGGTGCAGTGGCAATGTATTTATACAGCCGCCAGTTTACAAAGCCAATCGAAGATATGGCAAAAGCAGCGAATCAGATGTCGCATCTTGATTTTGATGTAAAAGTACCAACAGGATCAGATGACGAACTTGGAAGGCTTGGGAACAGTATCAACGAGCTATCGTCTAAATTGGAATTAACTATTTCAGAACTAAAAACGGCAAACAATGAGCTTCAAAAGGATATTGAGCAGAAAGTTCAGATTGATGAGATGCGAAAGGAATTCTTATCCCATGTATCACATGAATTAAAGACGCCGATCGCATTGATCCAAGGATATTCAGAAGGGCTGAAAGACAATATCTTAGATGACGAAGAAAGCAAGGAATTCTACTGTGACGTTATCGCAGATGAAGCAAAGAAGATGAACAGGATGGTTCAGAAACTGCTGACACTCAATCAGATTGAGTTTGGAAATAATCAGGTTAACATGGAACGATTTGATATTACGGAAATGATTCAAAATATGGTGGAAGCAAGTAAGATCCTTGTGGAGAAACAAGGAGTTCAGATTATTTTTGATGAACCAGAGACACATGTGTGGGCAGATGAATTTATGATCGAAGAGGTTGTGAATAACTACTTGAGCAATGCAAGAAATCATGTTACAGATGGAGGAATCATCAAAGTAAGCTATTGTCAGCATGGAAAGGACTTAAGAGTCAAAGTATTCAATACAGGAGATCATATTCCACAGGAAGATATCGATAAGCTTTGGGTAAAATTTTATAAAGTCGATAAGGCAAGAACAAGAGAATACGGTGGAAGCGGAATTGGATTGTCTATCGTTGAAGCTACGATGAAAGCCCATGGCAAAGATTACGGAGTTACGAATGTAGAAGGTGGAGTAGAATTTTACTTTGAAGTAGAATCCGCAGATTCTGAATCCGAATAGTATGATTCAATGTAAAAATAATACAGACAAGGAAACGATTCTTGTGGTATGATATAGAAAGAGTGAAAGCAGGGGAAATCAGTGTAAGCTGGTTTCCTTTGGCAAATAAGGATAAAAAGGATGAAAGAAATATGTTAAAAGATTACAAAGACCAGATTCAGGATGCAGACCTTGTATTAGTCGGAATCGGACGAGAATTACGTGCAGACCGTCTGATCGATTTTAAGAAAGCAATCACAAATGAACATTATCAGAATCTGATCGGCAAAGATGATGAAGATTCCAAATGGATGAGAACAGTCTACGAAAGAGAATATTTATTATCTATGAAAGAGACAGATCTGTTCAAAGAATTAGAAGAAGTTTTAGAAGGAAAAGAATATTTTGTAGTGACAAGCAATGATGATGGATTATTATATCATACTCATTTAAAGAAAGATCATGTTACTGCACCATGTGGCAACGGTGATTTCTTCCAGTGCAGCGGACCATGTGATGAACAGCTCTATCCAGCAAACTTAGGACTTAAAGATCTAATTGACTATTACGAGAAAACAGGTAAGATCGAACATCTGGAGTGTCCAAAGTGTGGCAAACAATTAATCTTTAATGTCCGTACAGAAGAGACAAAATCCATCTATATCGAAGGAGCCTACCTAAATTCATGGGCAAGTTATACGAAATGGCTCCAAAACACTTTAAATAAAAAGCTTTTTATATTAGAATTAGGAGAAGGTTTTGAAGTTCCAAGTTTGTTCCGCTGGCCTTTCGAGAAGATGGCATTCTACAATGAGAAAGCAACTTTTGTAAGAGTGCATCATTCACTTTACCAGATTGGAAAAGAGATCAAAGAAAAAGGAATCGGGATCAAGATGGACAGCCGTGACTTTTTAAACATAGCACACGAATAGAGGAGACAGCCTATGATAGCGATTATCGATTATGATGCAGGAAATATCAAAAGTGTTGAGAAAGCACTGAATTACCTCGGAGAAGAAGCAATCATCACAAGAGATCACGATGAGATCGTAAACAGCGAAAAAGTCATTCTTCCAGGAGTTGGAGCATTTGCAGATGCGATGGAGAAGATTCGTCATTATGGATTAGAAGATACGATTCATGAAGTCGTAGAGAAAAATATTCCATTTTTAGGGATCTGTCTTGGGCTACAGTTAATGTTTGAATCTAGTGATGAAGGACCAGGAGTGAAAGGACTTGGATTATTACCAGGAAAGATCTTAAGAATTCCAAAGAGTGGAGATTTAAAGATTCCACATATGGGATGGAATAATATCAAAGTCAAAGAAGGTTCTAGATTATTCAAAGGACTTCCAGATAATCCATATGTATATTTTGTACATTCCTATTATCTTCAGGCAGACGATGAAGATATCGTAGCAGCAACAACCGAATATGGTGTGAAGATTCACGCAGCAGTAGAGAAAGACAACATCTTTGCCTGCCAGTTCCATCCGGAAAAGAGCAGCACCGTAGGACTACAGATTTTAAAGAACTTCGTTTCACTATAGGAGGAATTGGCGATGCATACAAAGAGAATTATCCCATGTTTAGATGTCAAAGCAGGACGCGTCGTAAAAGGTGTCAATTTCGTTAATCTGATTGATGCCGGAGACCCGGTAGAGATCGCAGCAGCATATGACAAAGCAGGTGCAGATGAACTTGTATTTTTAGATATCACAGCATCATCCGATGCAAGAAATATCATGATCGATATGGTAAGAAAAGTCGCAGAAAAGGTATTTATCCCGTTTACCGTGGGTGGAGGAATCCGCACGGTAGATGATTTTAAGGCGTTGCTCCGCGAGGGAGCAGATAAGATCTCCATCAACTCATCTGCCATCAATAACCCGAATCTGATCAGTGAGGCCGCAGATAAATTTGGAAGTCAGTGTGTAGTTGTGGCGATTGATGCAAAAAAAAGAGCAGATGGCAGCGGATGGAATGTTTATAAAAACGGAGGCCGTATTGATACTGGACTTGATGCAGTAGAGTGGGCAGCAAAGGCTGTAAGAATGGGTGCAGGAGAAATTCTTCTAACAAGTATGGACTGCGACGGTATGAAGACAGGCTACGACATTGCGCTGACAAGACAAGTATCAGAGGCAGTTAGTGTTCCAGTCATTGCATCTGGCGGTGCAGGAACGAAGGAACATTTTTATCAGGCGCTCACAGATGGAAAGGCAGATGCCGCGCTTGCGGCAAGTTTGTTCCATTATAAGGAGCTTGAGATTGCAGATTTAAAACGATATTTGAAGGAACGCGGCATCAGCGTGCGTATCAATTGATTTGTGGAGGAAAACAATGGGGGCAATTGCAAATGACTGGCTTGTGCCGCTTAGCGCAGAGTTTAAAAAGCCATACTATGCCAGTCTCTATAAAAAAGTAGTCGAAGAGTATACCACACATGTGGTGTATCCGCCATCAGACGAGATCTTTACTGCGTTTAATTTAACGCCGCTCTCCAAAGTAAAGGTAGTCATTCTCGGACAGGATCCGTATCATGAGCCAGGTCAGGCACATGGTCTGTCTTTCTCTGTAAAGCCGGGCGTAGAAATTCCGCCTTCTCTGGTCAACATTTATAAAGAACTGCACGAAGACTTAGGCTGCTATATTCCAGACAATGGATATCTGGTAAAATGGGCAAAGCAGGGAGTGCTGATGTTGAATACAGTGCTGACTGTCCGTGCACATCAGGCGAATTCCCATCAGGGAAGAGGCTGGGAGCAGTTTACGGATGCTGCGATCCAGGTTCTGAATGAGCAGGACCGTCCTATTGTATTTCTGCTATGGGGACGTCCGGCGCAGATGAAAAAATCCATGCTGAATAATCCGAAGCATCTGATTCTGGAGGCACCTCATCCAAGTCCTCTGTCTGCTTACAGGGGATTTTTCGGATGTAAACATTTCAGTAAAACAAACGAATTTCTTGTTGCCAATGGTCTGGAACCAATCGACTGGCAGATAGAAAATATATAAGAAAAGAGGTAATGTGTAGTCAGGTAAAAGACACACAGTGATAACATGAATCAGAAAAACAATTTAGTAAAAAATGCATCCTTTCTGATGATTGCAGCTATGATCTCCAAGGTGATCGGTCTTCTGTACAAGAGTCCCCTTTCCAATATTATCGGAAGCCTTGGAATGGGCTATACAAGTCTTGCACAGAATGCCTATATGATCCTTCTGATGATCGCATCCTTTAGTATTCCACAGGCGGTATCCAAGCTGATCTCCGAGCGTATTGCTCTGAAGGATTACAGAAATGCACATAAGTTCTTTAAGGGTGCCATGATCTATGCCATGGTGATTGGCGGAGTGGTCGGTTTATTCTGTCTCTTTGGAGCAGGGCTGATCATCCCTCAGAATCAGAAGGATGCAATTCCGGCACTTCAGATCCTGGCTCCGACGATTTTTTTGTCTGGTATCCTTGGAGTATTCAGAGGATATTTTCAGGCATACAGAAATATGATGCCAACATCTATCTCCCAGATCATTGAGCAGGTATTTAATGCGGCAGTCAGTCTTCTGGCAGCCTGGGGATTCATCAATGCATTCTCAGATGGAACAGAGAACAGCATTGCAAAATGGGGGGCAGCAGGTTCCACAGTAGGAACCGGAGCCGGAGTGGTGACTGCATTGGCATTCATGCTTCTGGTATATGGTGTAAACCGCAGAAAAATCCTGCACCGGGTAGAGAGAGATCACAGACACCAGGAAGAGTCCTACAAAGAGATTTTTCGTGTGATCATCCTGGTTGTTTCGCCGATCATTCTCAGCGCCTTTGTTTATAATGTAAATGCTTATATCAATGGGTATCTTTTCTCGGATATTCTGGGAAGAAGAGGTGGAGATGCGGCACAGATTGGTATTTTATATGCAGAGTATGCTACTTACTTTATGACAATTATCAATATTCCTCTGACGCTGTCCAGTACGGCACCTACTTCCATGATTCCGGAAGTTTCCGCCCTGTATGCCACCGGAGACATTGAAGCGACCAGAGAGTGCATTGACCAGACCGTACAGCTTTCTATGGTAGTTTCTGCCCCATGTGCCATGGGACTGGCAGTGCTTGCACAGCCGATTGTATTTTTGCTTTACGGAAATTCCACAGGACTGGCAGCCAACCTGCTGATCCTTGGTTCTTTTTCGATCCTGCTCAATGGAATGTCAAATATTTCCAATGGAGTTCTGCAGGCAATCGGACAGCAGAGGATTCCGGTGATTACGGCTGCAATCGCACTGGTTGTGGATATTGTGGTAGTGGTAGTGTTGCTGTTTACTACAAACCTTGGAGTTTACGCACTGCTGATCGCAATGGTGATCTATTCTGTGGTTGTATGTGTGTTAAATGACAGAGCCATGAAGAAATATCTGCAGTATAAGAATCCATGGAAAGAAGGATATCTGTATCCTGTTCTTGCATCTGTTCCCATGGGAATTGTTGCAGGCTGTATCTGCTATGGACTGAACATTTTTGTAAAATCCAATTTCATTTGTCTGATCGTTTCCATTCCTGTTGCTGCGGTTGTTTATCTGTTTGCTTACCTGATTATCAGCAAGCCGTCAGAATCACAGCTTAGAAGAATTCCGGGCGGAAGCTATCTGATAAGGATTGCAGAGAAACTTCCGTTCTGGCAGAATAATTAAACACTGAAATTATAAAAAACAAAAGAGTTATATTTCATGGTTTAAATGTAGTTCTGAAATAGAAACACATTTAAAATTTCTGAAATATAACTCTTTTATTTTAGGCGTCTTTCTTTTCTGCTTTTTTCAGGTTTTTCTGAGCTGTGGAGAGCATCAGTTTGATTCGGTTGAGCTGGTTAACTTCACTTGCACCCGGGTCGTAGTCGATGGCTACGATGTTTGCTTCCGGA
>OIDC01000598.1_pt1 | contig 17876 bp, 11 predicted proteins | sample 1581401 | NCBI WGS metagenome assembly OIDC01 (sample SAMEA3882518, study PRJEB24775) | human gut metagenome | biome: human-associated habitat; feature: intestine environment; material: feces | place: Netherlands | collected 2009/2010 | reverse complement strand
GTTTGAGGATTTACGGTTATTTTGAGAATTATAAGAACCAGATCCATTTGCAGAACGTAAAACTTCACCAAAAGCTGTAACTGCTTCCTGATTTGTTCTTGCCATAAACATAGCCTCCTTAATATTAGGTTGCTTATAGTATATCAAACGTACAGATTGCAGTCATTACGCCATGTTTTGAGGCATTTACAATTTAAGCGCTTACTACATACAGTTACTACAGGCATTACTTGACAACCACGCTATCCCATATCCAGTCGAATAATAACTTCCTTACATTAAAGGGTCTGGCTTTCGCCAGCCCCTCATCTTCTCCTCTCAAGTTTTCCCCTCATGAAAGACCCTCACGAAAAACCCTCAAAAAACTTTGGCAAACCCTCAAAAACTTTGATTATCCATAATTTTTAACAAACTTTCACTAGATCTTTCTTCTTTTTACCTCGCCCTAATGGGGTCTGACCCCAATGTCAGTGCCACTTCTTGATTAATGCAATAGTTGATTTCTTCCCAGTTTTTCCCTTTAAGGAGATTCTTGGAAGACTGTATCTCATATCTTCTTAACATATCATTGAAAGTTTTTTCACAAATTGTTCAACATCAAACTCTTCTTCTTTAATATCCTGGCATTCTTTAAAATATTTATTTATTTTATGAAATATTTGCTTTTTATTATTCTTGATTTTTTCTTCTGTTAAATCAGATAAAGCAATCCATAACAAGTAAAAATTTTGATTTGTCTTACTTTGTGTGTTTTTTTTCGAATGCGCTAAAAGTTTATTCCACTCTTCAAAATTATCTCCAGTTAGTATAGATAATTTATGAATAAAATTTTTTATATCTTCTATAGCTTCTCCAAAAACTAAATCTTCATTCCTCGAAATCTCTCCTAAAACATTAGTTATTTGGCTCTTTTGAGTAAAACGAGCATTAATTCTTTGATTTCTAACATATATATTTAAACATTCTTTAGGTGCAAGTCCATTTTTTCTTTTTTTATATGCTAAATATGCAAGCATTGTAATTAACTCTTCATTCTTCATTCTTGTATCTTTAGCTTTAAATAAAATACCTGAATATTCTTTTGCTATCTCTTTAATATTTTCAACATACTCTTTTTTTACATAAGCATTCCACATTTCAAAAGTATTAGGTTCAATTGGAAATGGCTTGGAATTGAGTCTCAAAAACAAATCAATTGGATTAAAATCCGGATTCTGTTGTTCATTGATTTCTACTATATCAATCTGAAAATCTAAAATCCTATCTTTATATGTATTATTTATTTCTTCAATTCCATCAATATCTTTACCATTTAATTCTTTCAAAAATCTCAATTTTTTCAATTTAAATCCATTTTTATCTGATAATTGTTTCTTTCCATTAACATCTTTATATGGTTCTCTCAAGAATCCAAGAATAGACAACAACCGTTGCTGTCCATCAATAACTTCTGTCACTCCATTCTTCTTTCTATAAATAAAAATAGGTGGTATTCTCAGTCCCAGTAAAATGCTTTCTAACAAATACGACGCTTTTTGTATTGCATTAGGAACTTCTGAACGTTGATAATCTGGTCGAATAATAAAATTGGAATTTTGAACATCCATTAATATATCATATACTGTTGCCGATACAGGATCTGTTTTAGATAGTCTGAACTCTCTAAATTGTTCTTGTTTTATCTCAGTTTCCATTATTTTATCAAAATAATTTTTGTTTTTCAAATGACGAGAAAAATCCATTTCCAAAATATCTGAAAAATAATTAGCCACAAAAGTATATCGATTAATGATAGACATGTAATAATGACTACCTGTAGCAAAGAAAATCGATTCTATATCTTTTTTCTCTGCGTCAATATTTTTCCAAAAACTATCCATTTTTTCGCAGCTATAAAAATCATCTGCTATCTTTTGAATACTAATCTTCTCCAGCTTTTTGCGATTTTTTCTTAACGCAATGGACAATCCCCAGTAAAGTACCTCATAAAATAAATTGTTATCTCTTAAAAATGTACTATTAATTATTAACCGATCTCGAATTTGATTTATAATATCTACTAAATATTTAAAATCACGTACATTATCATCAACCGATTTCTTTAATACTTCCAGTACATAAAAAAAATGTACAACTTCTGATTTTGAACTTGCACCTGCATAACTTTGAATTGGAACATATTCCATTGCCAATACATTCCTTGCGCGAGATAATATGTAATTAATCCTGTCTCTTTTAGGCATATTCTGTTTACGCTTTGGCATTAAAATCACTTGACATTTTTTTAAGAATTCCTCATCCTGTTCTAAATTCTCTTTTAAAGAATGTACCAACTTATCATCAATATATATAGCACGCTCTATCTCTTGAGGTTTCAACGCAATAATTCCTGAATTATATCTTGTAAATATTTCCTTTTTTACTTTATCCTCTCTTTTTGAACTTAAAACAGGCTCATTTACAATACTAAATTGCAAAACTCGTATTTTGGTATTTATAAAACAATTTCTTATTTCATCAGGCAATTCATCGAAATGCAGACCTGTTAAATTTGTTAATACTTTTAATCCTTTAGAGTCCAATGTTGTCGCATTATCTAAAAATTTTTTAATTGTTTCGTATCTCTGTCGTCCGTCAATAACCTCATTAACTTGTCCATTATCAAACAAAACAATAGGAGGTATCTCCGTCCCCAATAATATGCTTTCAATAAAATACGTTGCTTTTTCTGAATCCCAAACATAATTTCGTTGAAAATATGGTGCATAATTAATACGTCCTGCATAACGTTGATTTAAAAAAGTGTGAGAAATGGATTTTACAGAATTTTCAATCTTTAAATGGTTCTTAAAAATATCAATAATATCCGAACAGTCTAATTCTAATGGCATTTTTATTCTCCTCTAAATCGTTTTTCTTTCTTTAAAAATCGCTGCTTCAAATTTAGGATTTTTTTTAGTAACTACTGTTCCTTGAAAAAAGAATTCATTATTATAATTTATCCTCTTTTTTACCAAACCATCTAATGCAAATCTAAATACATATTGCCAGCTTTTATTTGAAAAAGCATTTTTCATTTGATCCATAGCCGGCAACCAATCATAAATATATCTACACTCATCAAATGGAATAAGATCCATATACATACATGTATTTTTTGCTACATATGAAAGTCTTTCAATTTTATCAGTACAATAATGCATGGGGCAAGATAGTTGGTTTATCATAGAATCCAAAAATAATTTTTTTGTTGGTTTATCTAAAAATTGATATATTTCACCCGGTATTTCAAAAAACTCTAAGTTCTCTTCTATGTTTTTTTTAATACCAATATTTTGTTCCCTTATTTCGTATAATTTTTGAAAGCTCTGTAGAAGTGTGTAGCCATTCCAATTCGCTGACAGCTCTTGTTCTAATTTCCTTATTCTACTAATTCCTGCATCTCCTGAACCTTTTTGCTCTAACAGATTATTAATGGCTAAAAATTTAAAAAATGTATTATTTTTAATTGTATTAACATTTTCCAATTGATATATTCTATTGCTTTTAGGCTTTGTATCAGAAAAATTTGAAAGATAAGTTGAATTGACAAAGCGTAAAGTAGGTACGGTAATTGCACCTGCATTACAAAGCATTAACGTTATAAAATCCCCATAATATTGCTGAAAGTTTTCTTTTACTAAAGAATATGTTTCAGCATAATGTTCTTTAAACTTTACTATTCCATTTTCTTCAATAAGAGTAACATCCGAAAAATGCTTTATCACATCATACTTGGAAATCATATCATAATATTCATTCATGAGATTTTCATTTGAGGAATCTACCTCAGCAAAATTTGAAATAAGAATTCCAGGCGATGCTAAACGATGGTATTTAAACATTGTTGCAATACATCTCAAGGCATGTTGATCTGAAACCAGAGGAGAACAAGCATCAATATATACAATATCAAATTCTTTTGGAGTATTTTCAAAAAATCTTTCAATAGATGTTTTAATCAATTTAGGCTGAAAGAAATTTGTGCTATCTATTGATTTTAATGCTTGTAAATATGTATTTTTTTCCGATTCAAATGCCCATATATTGTGCGGAAGAACCCCCATAGAAATCAGTTCTTCAAAATCATTTTCTGGTTCCGGACCGGCTAAATAACATACTGTAAGTTCTTCTGCTTTTTTATTTCCCACATATTGCGAATGTATTTTTTCCCACATACGAATATATGATACATCTATACATTTTGTTTCTTTCTGTTCATTCGTTTCATCAAGTTCACCAAAATAATCAAACAACTCCCTAACATATTTTTCACTAACGCAACACAATGAATTTCTGTCTTGCGTAAGCAATTCCACAGCTTTTTTTATCATAGAATGTCTTGCATTTTTCTTTATCTTTTGTTTATATGATATATTCATCTTTTTCCTACTTTTATCATAAAGTGTTTTACAATTTGTTCCACTTGTTCATTTATTATGTCTACATTTGGCTTTAAGAAAAAGGCATGTCAAATTTATAATGTACCCCATAATATAATAATCTAAACTATTACAGCCATAATTATTCGTCTCATACCTTTAATTTGCACTATCTAACACTTTCTTTTTAAATACATAAAAAAGAAGATTGTTGTTAAGATAACGTCCTAATGGAGTCAGGCCCAAAAATTCCTTAGGCATCTCCGATATTTTTACATCAGCTGTTTTTCTGTTCCAGATAATTTTTCAGAACCTCAAATTGCTTCTCATCAATTGCTTTATTATCACATTGAATTTTTATCTCAATCTCGCATTTGAAATAATTATTCGGATTCTGATTCAAGTATTCTTTTAATGCAGCAAATTCCCTAATCATATAGTTGTTTTTCACACAAAACCACTGGCATAAAAAATTGCATGTATGCTCCTTTCCGCCGTCACATTCCTTTCCAGCAGTCAGATACAATTCATTCTTATCCATAGAATTCCAGTCGATTCCGATATTTTTGCACTTGTTTTGAATTTCACAGCCCGACATCTGTGCCATATTTACTTTTATCACAAAAATCAGTTTTTCCGTAACAGACTTCGGAGTCAGTAAACCTTCTTTTTCTGTTTCATATTCCGTCTCAATCGTATAATCTTCCGTCAAAAGATGTGAAATCCAGTGAAATGCAGACTCTGTTGACATCTGGTCGATATTATGGTTAAGAATCGGTCTGGAAACTCTGTAACTACTCATATCCAGGACATCCGCAAGACGCAGAAGAATCTTATCAAATTTCAAACTAATCAACTGTTTGGAAGCAACTGATCTTGAACCATAAATGTCTCTTTCATCTGCATAATGAGATTCCGCTACTTCCGCAATAAATTCCCTGTCACACGGTTCCATATAAGCCATTTCAAACTGCTTTCTAATCTCGGCTGCACTGTCATCCGCATGTCTGCTCCTGACAATTCTTTCAAAATATTCATCCAAAAGTTTATAGCTGTCCAGCATGAATTTTTTTATCTTCAAAATATCCGGTTCTTTTTCCTGTGGCCCACATTCTTTTCCGTAAAATTTATATGCAAGCTGATCTGCCTCATCCATATTTACCAGAAATCCATCTCTGGAAGGAATCTTCACCATAGAGATGTCATGCAGATAACAAGCTTGAAACAAAATATAAAAATCAATTGCTGATATCTTGATAAAGTCAATCGCATGAATCAGTTTCACAATATTCTGAATCAGCACAATCGCATGTTCCTGGTTATGAAGCGTATAAAAATATAAATGCTTGGATCCATTTTTCCAAACATCACAGGTATATTTGTGTGTCAATATCAGATTATCTATCCGGACCGGATCTTTCACAAAAGAATAAAAAATTTCCACGACTTTCATAACCGTATAATCTATATCTGCTGCATTTTCCGGATCTTTCAGCGAAATTTTGCGATTTCTGAAATCCTCCATTCGGAAGCGTCGGTTTCTAAGAAAAAGCAGGATTCTCAGTTCTCCATAGCTTAAGGTTTTCCTGCTGTACTTGGCAACCACCAGGTTATCCGAGATTTCCACAGCAAACAGATATGAATATATAGTATTCATCACCATACGAATAATCTGCTCTGTATTGGCAGCGACAATTTTCATTTTATATATCATGGATTTCGAAAGAAGTTCCGTAAAAATCTCTTCTGCGGATTTTTCTTCCATTTTCAGACAGAATTCTTCTACAACCCGGTAATGCTTATTTGCATATTTTTGTAGTCTGAGAACTGCATATTCTTTCAAACTTTTGTAAGGATCATTATAATTCAGTCTCAGATATCGTTCCGATAAGCCCGTATTCTTCTGTTCAGAAAACGGTTCTTTATATACCTGTCTCATATAAGAACAGTTCTCATCTTTTTCTCCCATGCAAAGCCTGTCAATCAGCAGAATATACTCTCGTAGTTCCTCTATTTCTTTTTCATCTGCGATCTGTCTGTACATTCCTACTGCTGCATCCCATATATTATTACGGTATTGCTCCATGAATTCCTGTAAAATATTTATTCTATCGGAATTGGAAAACTTTTCTACATTTCCGACTTTTGGTAAATATTTCAGTCCATTTTTCCCAAATATAATACTTCTCAGTTCTTCTTTTTGTTTTTTATATTCTTCTTCCAGTGACTCCGGTTCGTGCATTACCGCCAGTCTCATCCGTCTATATTCAAAAAATTTGTAATACCTGTTCAGTTTATCCTGAATCCTTTGAAGACTTTCCTTTCTTTTTTTAGTCTCTTCAGAATTTTTCTGTTGTTCCAACGTATTCCAGCGTGCATCTACCTGCCTGGCAAGTCTTTCAAATTTCTTTTCTAGATTCCGGTTTTCTTCATCCGAATACATCCTGAAAAAATCATTACCACCCTGGGAAACTTCTCTGCTGATACACTTTAGATAAAGATCACTTTCATCTAGTGTGTCCAGACGCACATAGTTGCTTTTTCCCTCCAGATGCAGGCCAACGCCATAGAGTGAGCTTTTATAAAATTCCTCTGTATTCTCCGGATAGCACAGATTTGAATTTCTATCTCTGTAAAATTTTTCTGTATTCCGTATTTCAGTGTTAATATGTTTCAGCTTTTCAGTAAACTCCTCCCCTTCCTCAGATATCTCATTTGTAAAAATCACTGAATCATCCACATAAAAATACGCAACTCCGGGAAAATCTTTTTTCAGGATTTCATAAATGATCAGCATATAAATGTTTCCCAGAAAATAGGACTGAGGCAGCCCCTGCGGAATCCCTCTTACATATCCGCACAAAGTATCCTTTTTCTGTGAACTATCTGTGCTTCTGTGTTTTGATGTTTTGCAATATTCTTCCTGCATATTTTGACTCAGCTTTGTCTCCAATCTGCAAAAAACCAACTTATGCAACACCTTTTTTAACAGTACTCTGTCATCCTCGTTCAGATATGTAGGCAAATGTCTGATTATATAATCATATACGACCATCGGATCAATTGTCGGAAAGAAATTTTCCAGGTCAAGAGACACTTCATACTTATATTCCAACGAAGTATGATACTTTTTCAACGCATCATTGGCTTTCTGATTGTAAGCCTGATACTGATTTTTCCAGGGTTTAAATAAATACGCAGGATCTGTCGATACACGGTTTCCGAAAAAATTTGCAGGTATCAGCCTGCTCAGATTCGACAAAATCAGACGGTCGTCCTCGGTTCTGTCATAAATAAAAAGATGAAGCATAGACACGATTGCAATCTGAGTGATCAAATCTGTTGTATGCAGCGGACGAAAAACAACTTTGCCATCATTCTCGATTTTCTTCGGCCTGAAATAAACCTTTGCACTGATATATTCGCCTTCATCCAGAAGCTTCTCTATCCTTTCACGCACCTTATTTATTGTCGCATCTATACATTTTTCCGAAAATTTATCTTTCAGGCGATGATACCGGATTTTATCACCTATATCCAGAAGGTTATAATCAAATACATAAGACTCCATCGAATAAATCGCATGATATATATTTTCATCCGACAAAAGATAATCTCTATATGTTAGTTTTCCCATTCGCATCCTCCCCGGTTTTATCCGGAAAATACTTTTTCAGAAATTCCAGAAACTGTTCTGTACTCTCCTCAAATTTCTCCCGGGACATATCTTTTATATTTATTTTCTCACTATAAACATATCGCTGCATATCACGTAAAACACTGCACTCTATAAACATTTCATCGTTGCATACTCTCTTTATATTTTCCAGACAGCTGATTTTTGTTTCTTTCCAGTCTGTTTTCGTTTCAATCTGCCAGTATCTGTCGATTTTCAGAGTAAGATCTCTCTTACCGCTTACTTTCGAAAGCAAAGTTTTCACATAAGGATATTTTTTCGCAAAATGTCGCAGAAATTCCCAGAATTCGTCTGTAAACTTGGGCAAATAGGTTTTGTTATAATAGTAAGCTGAATCTGCATGACTCATATAATCTGAAAAAGCTTTGATTCCATTGCTGATTTTTTGCTGAGTACTTATTTTTTCCTCATCTGTACTGCCAAGACTTTCCCACAGTTCTTTGTAGCCATTCCAGGCTTCCAAAACTTCCTTGTTATTATCCATCCGTCTTTTCTCCATAATATATGTCGGAATACACAAGTTTCAAGTAAGCATGGAGATTCTGTTTCCACCTTATATACCCTCTATACTCTTCCTCCCACTGCCCATCATTCATTTTTCGAAGTTCTGATGCTGCCTTTATACTTCCCTTTTGTATTCTCTCTTTCAGTTCTTCCTCCGACTCCCTGATCTCCTGTCTGTAATCCGGAAATTTACCCAGTTTCAAAAAATATTTTCCGACCGGTAGATTTCCATTCATATCGCACAGCATTTTCGTTTCTTTTTTCTCTAACGACACCTGTTTTATTTCCAGGGGCAAAAATGGCGGCAACAGAATTTCTTTTTCGTCAGAATTGGTGTATTCTGAAGCTGTTACAAGCTGCTGAAAATCCGCACAGGGAATTCCCGGCTGAATATCTGCTTCCAGAAGAATCACCTGATTCTTGTTCGAAAACTCATCCTGGTAATTTCCTTTTGTACACGAAACAAAGGAACCGGTATACCCCGTCTCATACGCATACAGAGAAGCCTTCCGATCAACACGTTTCACTCGCACAGGTTCTTCAATCTGATTCCTCCTGCACATCAAAGAAAAGATACCTCTGTAAATTTCCAGCGTCTCCTCTATTCTTTCAATAAATGCAGGGTTAAGCCTGTGGCCTTCCTGATAGATACGTTCTTTTTCATTCTCATATCCGTCAAAAAGCATTGCATTCAACGTCCGGTAAGCTTCCTTATCTCCCCACAGTTCATCTGCCATCACGTCACCACTTACTATCATGATTCCATCTTCCGTCTTTTCACGAATATCCCCACCATAAAATCTCAGCAGATCTGTCGCATTTTTCTTTCTCATAGTTTTCCTCATATTATAGCTACACTCCAGCCACAGAAACCTCAATTTTAATGCATTCATCACAGTTTCTATTTTTATCCACACACAAAATTTTTCCTTTTTTCACTCGTTTTTCTTTGATAAATGCCGCAAATGCCTCCGCATAATATCTGGGAACATAACCAATTAATTTCTCTCTTTGATCATACACCTGTACAGCATTTTTATCATACAGATTATCTGCTTCCCACACGAATTTTATTTCTTCGCCAGGTACAATTTTCACTGCTTCACAGCAATTGTCTCCGTTGCATCCCAGATAATGTCTCACTCCTGCCAGATAAAAGCTCTTTTTAAACTCCTGTGAAAAATTCAAAATTGGATCAATAAACTGCAAATTATCAATTGGCAGTTTTGCCCCACCCCTCTTTAATAATTCATAAGAATCATATTGTTCCAAACCGTATCTTTTTAAAATTTTATTAATATCTTTTCTTTTTCTATCAGGCAGTCTACTGGAAAATGCTGGAAAAAGCTCCTGGCTTTTGTAAACACGGTTTGTGTCCTCAAAAGAAATTAGCGGAGAAAATCCTTCTTTCACAGCTTCGTTAAATTCTTCGCAATAGCAAAATTCATACTGCCCATTTTTAGAAAGCTGACCTACAATATATTGTCTTCTGTTTGAAGAACATTTCCAAATCAAATACAAATAATCTTTACCATCTTTTACCGACATTTCATGTCTCCTTTTCCAAATATATCTGTTTTAACATATTGCGTTTAGCCAACAAATACCAAGTAATCAGATCTTTTTTATCGTCTGACAATTCCGATGCAGAATATACTTTCAATATATTATCAATTTCATCTGTTCCTATCTGGGTAAATATCTGTTCAGAAAATTCTGTAAAAATTGGAAAATAATGTTCTTTTACATATTTCATAACAGCCAAATGTGTCGGTGGCTTTTTTTCAAAAAATGTACAACGTATTCTTGATCTGGATTTTGTGTCAACCAATGCACGCCACCTGTTTTCATCTTTTCCCAAATAACTTTTTACCATCTCTTCTGGAATATAAGCACATAACGAAGAACCATTGTCGTACAATGGTGACCATCTTAATTTATCGTTTTCCAAAATCATTGCCCAATTACTCTGATGTCTGTCTGAATTTCCAATCAAATAATCAAACATTAACATCTTTATAAAATCATCACAAGATATATATTTTTCTATGGCTTCTATTATCATTTCGATAGAATATCTTCGCTTTGTCCTACAATCTATGAGATTATCTGGATCATACTCAGGATAAATATTTGTAATAAAGCTAACACCTTCGATAAGACCCTGTTCTGAATTCTCAATTATATTATAACTCATAGAGCCTTCACGTCCCTTGTAAGATCCTACTTCAAATTTGGCACATGGTATATCAAGCAAACCAGCAATTTGACAAGCAATACATTCCGAAATATGGTCGGTTGTCTGAATATCCTTCTTAAATTTAAATAACCCATTTTTTCCATTCTCCATATTTTGAAGCCATATTTTCTCACTACGCCCACTACCTTCTGAGCTTCCTTCATACTCCTGCCAGTCAGAAAAATCTTTCATTGCATCCTTCCTATTATAATAAATATGTTATACGCTGAATGTAATATTGGTTTCATAATATAAATTGATTTTTTATTCTGTGTTCTTATTTGATAAAATTATACACTATTTTTTTACCATTGAATAGCTGTTATTTCTGTCTATAGCAATTCTGAAAATTTCAAAAGTAATTCCATCGCCCAGTTTAATAATTGAAGATCGTAATTCATTTAAAGATATTGCCTGTTTTTTATGCAAGGATCCTACTACCATTTTAAAGGAAATGAAGTTTAGCCTGTCCCCAATACCAAAAATCTTATTCCTTTTTTACAATAATATTTATTTTTAGCATATTAACTTATTAAAGTATCTATTTATTTTTTAACTGGCGCTTTCTCAACGCCAGTTAAATTTTCATCTTTTTATATAACTTTTAGAATTCTTTCATTGATCGGTGTCTGATCAATCCGCCTATAATTCCCCTATATAATCTCACAATCCCAAACATCCACCGGGTTATCCTGGAATACGTCTTTCAGGCGTTTATGTACATCTGCTTTCTGGACACCTTTTTTCAGGATCACCTGAAGGAAACCACCTCCACCGGCGCCGCATACCATCTTGGCATCGATCAGATCTTCGATTGAAAGGAATATCTGGTCTATCAGGGTGTTTGTGCTGCCAGCGTCTACTTTACGGCTAAGCTCCCAATGATAGTTCAACAGATCGGCAAATTCATCAATTTTTCCTCGTTCCAGCTCGAAACGCATCAAAGCAGCAACTTTCTGGATCTCATTTAAAGCATACAGGCTGTCCGGTTCATTTCCCACATAACGTCCGACCACATCTCTGAGCAGGTTACGCGCAAGACGACGCTGTCCTGTATAGATCAGGCAAAAACGCTCATTAAGCTCTTTTTTCGTCTCCGGCTGAAGTTCAATATGCTCGACTCGAAGCTGCTGATCCAGTCCCGGCTTGCTGGTGATATATTTAATTCCGTTTGTTACTCCACCAACCTGATCCTGCCATCCGCCACCGGTAGACATGATCTGTTCCATAACCAGCACATGCGCGTAAAGTTCCTCCTCTGTATAAGAAATTCCCATAAACTCAAATACAGCTTTTACGCATGCTGCTGAAAGAATGGAAGAAGTACCAAGACCACTTCCTTTTGGCACATTCGTTACTTCTGAATGCATTTCAAATCCGCCACCCAGACGAGTAAGGATCTCATCCAGGCTGCCACCCTCTGACGGAATAATCCCACATGCAAGAAGACAAGCTTTCTGCAGCGCAAAAGGATCATATGGATCACCTGTTTTCTGGAGTTCCTCAATAGAATCAAATTCGCCATGCACATCCATGTCACGGCTGTCAAATACGATCTTCTTTTCCGGAATCTTTATCAGCGTAACCTCTACAGGCAATTCCCTGTTCAGGCTGATGGCCGCATTAAGCACTGTACCGCCCATCTCACAGCAAATTGGCGGCGTATCGCTCCATCCACCACCCCAATTCACACGAAGAGGAAGATTAACCGTATGTTTCTCTGTTACGATCTTACAGCTGTCATTATACTGTAAGTTCTGAAGTGTTGCTTCCAGAATCTGTCCGGAAATCGTTTTAAAACTCTCCGCAACATATCTGTCACCATGTCTGCTTCCCAATGCAGTACCAATATAATAATTTAACCGGACTGTTTCTGAGAAATCCGCTCTCTTTAATCTTCTTTCCAACCAGTTCTCCTGTAATTGTGTTAAAGGCTCTAACGCTGCTGTTTCTTTTACAGGCTTTCCGTAACGAATATCTTTGGCGATCTCATCCATTCTTACCAGTTCCTGCATTCTCTTATTCCACGCAATAATTGCAGACGAGTCTGCATCATTAAATCCGGAACAAAGCGATTTCTTCTGCATCTTTTTCCAGGCTTCCAGATCACCTTTTCCATGCAAAAGATCATATAAATTAAGTGCAGCATCTACAGCATCTCTGATATTCCCACATTCCGGGTAAATCTTTGCAAACCACAGAAGATGTTCCTCCTGATCCCATACCTCACTCGGCTGGATACCTGCTTTCTCCAATGCTTCTTCCAGATTCATCCCGAATAATCTGTTCTCTTTCGGATTATCTTCCACTCCGTAAATACGGCAGACAAATTTTCCATCCTTCTGCTTCAGGCCATGGAGAACCACATCATCCGGAATCTGTTCATCATGAATATCAATATAAGAAAGAACCACATTTTTACCTACAGATGCTTTACTATGTACAAAAGAAACCTCCAGATAACAATCATCCCCGATCTCAGCTCTTTCGGACAAAACACTGTTATAACCAGCAGTATTTCCACTGATACTGCTGTTCACTTTTTTGCTCCAGCCAAGCGCTTTGTAGGCATCCACTCCGCCACTCATCAAAGCCAGGATCTCCCTTGTTGTACCAAAATGAATAAATTTAGCAGGGGCAAGGCGCAAAAGTTTCATTCTATATGGTCTGAGCACTTTCCAAACTTCCGCTCTGGCTGCATGAAGTTCCGCGCAAAATTCCCCTTCCGGTTTTTCATCATAAAACTTTTCAAGGGTGGAATCCTCCGCAAGCGGATAAAGAAAATCCCCATATAAAGACAAACGCACGGTATCATTTACATATTTGTGATAATCTTCTGTTGTAGAAATCAAAGAATACAAGGAAGACAGCATATCCGTTGAAAAGATCACCGCACCTGTATCAATATCTACGCAGTCATTCTCGTTAACCGCACCCATTTGTCGAAGTGTTTCCACTGTCTGTTTATGGAGAAACTTCTTGACATTTCCATCCTCACTATTCAGGAAAACTCCATGATTCTTTCCTGTCTCAACATTCTCTTTAAAAGAAATCGCAGCCGCTCCTCTTCCCGGAAAATCGATCTGAAGTGGATTGAATAACAGTAAAACATCCCCCGAAAGAAGCAACATTCCCTCACGGATCCTGGATGGTACAGAAGACATGGCAATCAGAAACTCATCAAACAATGTAGATGATTTGCCATTTGGAAGTTTGTGGGGAACCGGGCTGAAAAGTTTACCTAAAGCAGAATACGATGGCACCCTTTTACTATCACCACCGGAATGGATCACAAGAATACGAAGGCCTTTAAATGATCCAACTCCCTTTAGTTCTTCCTCTCTCTTATAAATATAACGCAAAACGGAAAGGGTCGCCCCGCCTGATCCAACACGAACATTTCCTTCATCCGGGATTACAGCAAAATGCGTTTCCGGAGGCAAAACATCTCTTCTGGACTCAATCTGACTGCGATATCCCACGGCCTGATTTTCATTCGAGGCAGTTAAAATTATATAATCCCATTTCGGAAAATTTTCAGATGAGAGAGATCTGTTATAATCCTCCCAGGTATCCTGATATGACTGTGATAAAAATAGTGATGTAAGGTTATTCATTTGTGTTTCTCCTCTTTTTAATAACTTTTATTTTTAATTCAGAAAAGGTAATTGCACAGGTGCTTTCGGCGAACAAATTATTTGTCCATTATTATTACTGTACCTATCTGATTTTGTCACTTTAACATAATGAATGAGCTCCAATATCTTTCTTTTATTATTTCCATTCTGGATAAGATATTGCCAAAGTGCCCTTTCCTTTGTTTCTATACCCTTCGGAATTTTTTGTCTTCCAGGCGAAACAATAAATGCATGTTTTTCAATATTACCTGCAACGATTCCTTTTAGTTCCTCTTCATTTCTTAAGAACTTAACAGTGTCAATAATTTGATCATACGGATTATAATCACTTTTGACAGATATGTTTTCACCTTTAAGTTCAACAAAACATGTTTGTGAAACTTTTTGACAGTGAATTAAGAAATCGCACTTTTGTTGACTCGGTATACGAGGTATCAATTGTCCATCTGGTTCTGTCAAATATACGCCTTCGTCGCAAATCTCTATTGGTATATATGAATTTTTATCAGACCTTGAATCCTTTAAAGCTCTTTTTTCCCCTTTGGGTAGACTTTCAAATTTTTCTGTATATTTTCCTACTGCTAAAGTATTCGTTTCTTTTTTCTTATCTTCTTCAGATTTATTTTTTCCCTTTTTTCTTTTTGGCATCCGACTCTCCTTATGGCATATCACTTTCTGATATTAACAAATAGTATAATTCCATATATTTCTCATTTACACTATCCGAGATCTCATCGATCATTTCCGTATTTAATTCCTGAATTTCCTCATTAATCAAATTTAAATAGCTTTTGTCTTTATTAATTTTCAATGCTGTAACATTTTGTGGAATAATCTCACAACTGCTGCCAATTATATCATGTACTTTTTTTGAATATTTAGGATTTTTCTTAATCACCTTTCCAGCACAGTATAAAGTATTCGCCGATGTTAAAATATATGGACTATGTGTCGTAATAAAAATAGCACTATCGTTAACATTTGCAAAATATGAAATAAATTCTACCACCTTACTTTGCAAGCCAGGATACAAATGCGCTTCCGGTTCTTCTATGATCACAAATGCTTTCTCTTTTTTCAGCATCAAAATATACAGCTGGTTAAGCAGCCATAACACTTCCTGTTGACCTGATGATGCAAAATTAATCGGTATTTTTTCACTATGAGCATCTTCTTCAATAACAATGTATTCTTTTCCTGCATTATAACGATAGTCACCTTTTAGATCTGAAATTAACATTTCCGCAGTTTTTGTTACATCAAATTTCCGTTCCCCATCCGGATAACGTTTATGAACATTTTTAATTCCATCCTCGAAAACTCTATGGATATTATCAATAACCTGCATAAACTGTCTCGTTATTAAATCCAGATTATCATTTTCTAATAAAGATCTATTGTTAACCAGCAAAGTCAACATGCTGCGTCCTGCCGGGATATAATAAGTTTCTTTATAATCATCAAATATCTCATTTACCCTATTCTTGAAGTTGTCATAATTGCGAAGACGTTCCCTGCTCGCATACGCCAGACTGATCGTTGCAGTTTCCATTTTTTGTTCAAAAAGATCCAATGCCTCTTCTTCTAAAGTTTTGAGAGTCTGTGCCAGTTTTGGTGAATAGCGAACACTTATATACTGTTTTTTTCCTTTATCATTTAATTTTACATCAATCCATATTCCGGTTGCATATTCATATCTTAAATATAACCGCTTATCTAAATCCCAGCTATATCCAAACAGAGAAATAAAAACCGATTTTAATTCCTTCTTCAACACTTTATTAAATCCATCGCTAACATCATTTCCATTGTACAATGCAGTATCATACAGCTGACATAAATAATCTGTTAAAGTAGATTTTATAATTCTAAAAAAGTAGATCGCTTTTGCCACAGTGCTTTTTCCTGTAGCCTGCTCACCTATAAGTAAATTAAAATCCTTTATTTCCATTTCCAGTTCTCGTACTGGACCCAAATATTTTATTATTATTTTTTGCATATCTCTCTTTACCTTTACAACATTTTTTGAATTTTTTACCACTGCCGCATGGGCACGGAGAATTTACACCTGTTTTGGACACATGTCGAATTCTATACTTTCATAGAAACATAAGTTAGAATTCGATAGTGTCTATTTTCATAGCTGGGCTATCATTAACACCCAATAAATCATTATTCTGAAGATTCTTCTCAGTTAATTTAAACACCTCTTTATTCCAATAAAAGCATGGTTCAATACTTACTTATCTTTACTGAACATGTCTGATTCCATAAGATATTCCCCTTTATACCAGTTGTCTTCTCACCTTGGCAAATTTTTAATACGGCCTAATGTCCTTTATTTTCATTATAACCAATTTATCCTTGTTTCTCAATCGGTAATTCTTCTTTCCTTAATATTTACTTCTTTTTCTCAATGGCAGCGCCAATACTTTCGTGAATTAATTCAATAAAGTATATGGTGTTTTTTAACTGGCGCTTTTTTAACGCCAGTTAATTTTTCTTCTTTTTATAATTTTTAGCAAACTTTCATTTGATTTTTCTTCTTTTTATCTCGCCCTAGAGAGTCAGATTGGGTTAATCCAGATGTATCGAAATGCTGTGTGTGACTGTCGTAATTCCACCACCTCTAATTCGCCGAAAAAATAGCAACAGGGTGTAGCGTTTTGCTCATTTATGCCATGTGGATGACCACCTCCTTTTGGGCATAAGAAAAGCCTAAATAAATTTCAGGCCTCTTCTGTTTTGCAACTATTTTTAGTTGCATTTTCTTTAATATTCGTGTATACTATTAGTAACGGAGGATATGCTATGGGACAAAAGGAAAAACTCATTCAGCGTCTCAAGTCAAAGCCTAAGGACTTCACCTTCGATGACGTTGAAACGTTGCGTCGGAGTCTTCAGGCAAATAATATTTCAGCAACTAATGCCACTCTTCTCAAAACTGTTATTTTACAGAATAGGGATCGAAAAGAGAACGGACACACATGGATTTATGCCATTCTACCATATGATAAACGGGTGGCATTCGATCATACCAAGTTCGAACTTGTTCCTGAGCCATCTGTTGTAAGAAGATTCTATCAGGGAACCATATCTCCGCTTACTGTAATAACAGATTTAAAGAGAAAATCCGACTGCAGGGAACAGATTTATCTACTTAATGTAGATCGTATCAATACCGAATATGTGATAATGGGTGGTGGCTCCAATTCTGCAAGTGTCCGTATCAAAACCAAAGATTTCTTCAGTTATATTATTAATACGGAGAACATTCTAAAAGCTAAAATCATTGAATAATAGAATAAAAACGCACGGCACCCATCTGAAACTCTTCAGACAGTTGCTGTGCTCTATTATATCGTAAGCGCTTAATT
>OIDC01000594.1_pt1 | contig 17940 bp, 33 predicted proteins | sample 1581401 | NCBI WGS metagenome assembly OIDC01 (sample SAMEA3882518, study PRJEB24775) | human gut metagenome | biome: human-associated habitat; feature: intestine environment; material: feces | place: Netherlands | collected 2009/2010 | reverse complement strand
AATTATTATGACTTAGCAAAAATAAATATTATTTTGTATTTATTAGATTATTTTGTGTTTTTAGATGATTTTAATGATTTATACTAACTACCAATTTATAATTTGACAATGGTGGCAGTTAGTATTGTTTAACGGTATTCGTCTAATGGGAAGGACGCCCACCTTTATTTAGTGATGATTATGATAATTAATATTAGGGAGACAGAGGTTCAAGTCCTCTATACTGTTAAACTTCACATGGGTCATTAATTCAAAAGTAGAATAGCAGACTTTTAATCTGTCTAAGACGGAGCGTTACCGTCATGACCCACCACACAATGTTGGGAGTTAGTACTCGTAAGAGTATAACTCAAATATCAACCGTATCTGTGCTCCATTCCACAGGTGCGGTTTTTATTTTATCTTCTCCCATATTATTTTAATAATATCATTATCTATTAATATATATTATTAAAATAATATATAGACAATATACAAACTATTTTAATAATATTACATTCCATAAAATGTAAAAATAAAATTCAAGCCAAACATAAAATACCCCTTGACATACTACCTTTTATATGTTATACTATGTATACAAAATAAAGAAGGAAGTCGAGAATATGAAAAACCAATACATTCCTAAAAAATTCAAACTTGCAATTATTCTCAATGCAATGTATCATAGAAATAGTACATGTATACCATATACTTTTGCTGAAACATTTGAGCGTGTAGGCAAAGTATTGATGCCAAATCTTAATGTAACACATTTCAATAGGTTATGGACAGGTTATCGGCTGACTGAACGTAACATTCTGGATATAAATGACGATTGGGATGTATCACTATCTTACATTGTTGACTATGCCAATAAGCACAACATCAAATTATACTCTCGTGAATATTTGCGTCTGTGAGGTAAATAATTATGAAAAACGAACATATGTACAAAAAGCTGAAATATGAATTGACACTTAACTACCTGTACAATACAAACAAGTACCATAGACCACATATACAGACTATATTGCATATTTGCAAATACTTTAACGTTGATTTTAATAGTCAGCGGTGTAGTGCAATAACAGACTTTGGCTATGTCTTTGGTATGAGACTGCGCATTGAAACACATTATCTGTTCCTTAATGACAAAATGCTGATAGATTATGCCAACTCTCATAATATCAGTCTTTATGATATACAGGAACACAAGATTATCAATTCTGTGTAATATACAACAAATAGATATTCATAAGTATTGACATATAACAACTAACGTGCTATACTATATATACAAAATGAATCAGGAAGTGAACAAAATGAAAAATGAACATATACATAAAAAGCTGAAACGTGAATTGACACTGAGCTATCTGTACAACAAAAACAAGCATTATGGCGTATGGAGACAGATTGCATGGAATCTGTGCAAGTGTTTTAACGTTGAGTTTACTAATCAGTTGTACATTGTAATACAAAACTTTTCATATAACTTAGTAAGTGAAATGCACATAAGAACAGCTTATGCGAGTCGCACTGACGAGGTATTTATTCATTATGCAAATGCTCATAATTTTAGACTTTATGATGCAATAACATATGAACTTGTCAACTCTGTGCAATATACAACATTTCAATATAAACCATAATCACATGAAAATTCAAGCCGAAAACAAGCTGAAAAGAGGTTTGTATGAAGAATAAATATTTGACAAAGAAACAGAAAAATGATATTGCAATCAGTATTCTGTATGACTGGGCTTTAGAGGGTAGAAGGGAATATCCATCAATGATTACTGTTGGTTCTCGCCTTAGTGTAGGATTTACAAGCCAATTTGATATGTTCAGTATGTATGCAATACTTTTACGCTTGCGAACCATGATGAGTGAGATTGAGTATATATATGTGTTGTCAACTTATACACATATATGTCCTGTCGATGTTAAATCATACGCAACAAAGCATGGTTTCCATATTTCACCAATGAAGGTTATTACACCATGAAGAAACAAAAAATGACAAAATACGAGAAACGTCTCATCATGACAAATATCTATCACCATGTATTAATAGAATACAATAAACCAGAATGTACATATTATGATTATGATGTGATAGCAAGAGAATATATACACAAACATTTACCATTCTATCACACACAAGTACTATTAGACTTAACATGGGATTGGATGATGATGACATTTAATGATGGTTCATGTCACCCATTAGACCGCAATCCATTAGATGTTATTAATAAATGCAATCAATATGGTATCAATCTTGATGATATAAAAAATCTTCAAGATTATATAAATTAATACTAAAGGAGAAATCTTAAATGAAAATTGTAATGTCAAATGGTGCTGAATACACTCTACCAAACGAGAATGGTATTGAGACGCTCATGACCACCATTCTAAAGAATTATGGTTATACTAAGACTATGCCTGATACTGCAAAGACTGAGGATGATGATGTAGTATCAGCTATTGGCGGTAATTCTAAGCGTCAGTTTGCATTCTTCAATGCAGAAGGTGATGACATTACCGAAGAAGTTTTCAGCAACTCTGAGCGTCCTCGCATTAAGGCTATCTATGTATCTCAGTATGACGCTGATATGTGGAACTATATTAAAGCTATTGTACCGAGCTTTACCTATGATGGTACTGATGGCGTTACCTCTGGCGGTCTGTATGTATGGCTGAGTGACCATGACGTATGGGAGCTTATGTCTACAAAGAACCTTGAATACTTTGAGTACATGGCAAAGGCGTATGACTGCGTTGTAAACGCTCTACATTATCTCAAGACAGGGCACAATACTGACGCACTTGCACAGGCAGACAGCTATCACGGAGAACACCCCCTCTCCTAACCCCCTAAACACCCCTCCTATCTCCCCTCTCACAACCAGAGAGGGGAGTATTTTTATCCCTACTTTTATTATTAAAATAGTATCAGCTTTGCTGATACTACTTCTCTCTGATACTATTTTAATAGTATCAGAGCCGAAATAGTTATCACTCGTACATCCCTAATATTATTTTAATAATAACCATCTATATTATTTTAATAATTATATATAATATTATTTTAATAATAAATACAAACGAAAGTTTAGCCGAAATTATTTTAATAATAACAAACAAAAGTTCAGCAGGAATTGTCAATAAAACTAACATTGCTACGCAATGACGTTTGCTGTTCGTAAACGAACATCAAATATTTTTTATATTTTTTTTATTTACCCTCTTGACATTTACAACAGATATGTTATAATATAATCACAAAGAAACAAGAGAACAAATTAACATTGCTACGCAATGACATTCGCTGACGGTTTCCTGTCATCGAATATTCAGCAGGAAACAAAAAAAATCAAAACAAGCTGAAAAAATCTCTTGACATTCCACCAAATATAGTGTATAATAAAACCATAGTAAAGAGAACAACAAAACAACAAGCCGAAAACAAAAACAAAAGGAGAAATGCACAATGAAACGCTACAACATGAACAACTCGGTAAAGGCTCTCGTAAACCTGATGGACAACGACCAGATTAACTTTGAGTGTGCAGTACAGCGCAACAAGGTGTGGGATATTGAGAAGAAAACTCTCCTTATCCACTCCATCCTGTATGGCTACACCATCCCGCCCTTCTATCTGACCAAGAACGAGGATGGCACTTACGACAGTCTGGATGGCAAACAGCGTTCCAACTGCCTGTATGACTTCCTGAACGATGACCTTGTACTCAGCGCAAAGATGCCTATCGTATATGATGACGATGGCGTAGAATACGAGTTCGCAGGTAAGAAGTTTTCTGAACTGCCTGAGTGGGCACAGGACACAATCAAGGATTATATGCTCGAAATCTTCTACTACGAGGATATGACCGCAGATGAAGTTCGTGAGTTCTTCTTCCGTCTGAACAACGGCAAGCCCCTGACCGCAACTGAGCTGAACCGTGTAAAGGCAAAGTCCATTTACCAGTTCCAGACTATTGGTAAGCATGAAGCTATCCAGTATATCCTGACTGATAAGGCAAAGGCACGCTTCACGCATGAGCAGATTGCCATGCAGATTTACGCAATGGCGTACATGGATGAACCTGACTTCGGTTCTCGTGCATTCCGTCCGTATGTACAGGATGTAGAAGTTACTGACGATGAGGTTGCAGAGTTCAACACTGCACTGGATATGCTGAACGAGTGCATTCACTATGTAGAAGCGCGCTCCAAGGATGAGGATGACGCTGATATGAAGGTTGCAAAGAAGATTCTGCGTAACCTCAAGGCGCGTACTCACTTTGTAGCTATGAGCTACCTTGCATATCTCTACACCACTTGCAGTGATGAGGTATCGCAGGACAAGTTCAATGATACCGTATGGTACTATTACAATACTGGTACGTCTAAGGCTACTGTAGATGGCGTATATAACAGCTCTATCGGTGCAGGTTCTGCAAAGGCGAGTGCAGTACAGGCGCGTAAGAACAGTGTTGAAACGCTCTATCGCTCCAAGCTTGCCTAACAGATAATGGAAATTAGGATGGGATTTACTCCCATCCTTTTTCTTACTATTAATAGGAAAATTTTTCCACACGCCCACACAGTCGATATTATTTTAATAATATCAGACCTCACTCAGATTTATATTATTTTAATAATATTAGTATACTATTAATGCCCCACATTTTTCCATTTTTTATTATTAAAATAATATCAGTTACTGCCCCGATTTTTATTATTTTAATAATTTTCGCAACTTGTTGCGGAAGCGTTTGGCGTAAGACAGAACGCTTCAAAATCCCTGATTTTTACAGTTTTTATTATTAAAATAATATCAAAATAAATGCTGAAAATTTTAGTTTTACCACTTGACACTCTCTGTTTTATCTGCTATACTATATACAACAAAACAAATGAGGTGAGCGAACATGACTGAAAAAAACCGCAAGAAGAAAGAAGCAAAGAAGTTCCGTAACGTTTGGAATATCAACCCTATTACACGATGTAAGGGTAATGATAAGGCGTACACACGCAAGACCAAACACAAGAACAAGGAGTGGTAAAAAGATGTTTGAAGTAGGCTCTATCTATGCACTTGACCCATATGTAACAGGCACTGACCAAGAATATAAATGCACTGGCGATGTGTATTCATATTCTGATGGTATGCGTTTATACGAAATGCAAAGTATTGATTATGGAGATTATGTCATCGTAGACGAATACGGTGAACTTTATGGGGCAGGAAGTTTTGATGATTGGGGATTTTAATATGGAAAAGATTGGTATGTTGTGTTGGAAGGTATTGATTGTCCTGTTTAGGATTTTCTATTTCCTTATTCTGTTAGCTGCTATTTATACGGTGGCTGACATTATTTTACATTGCTAAGAGTGGGAATTATTTCCACTATTTTCTTTTATTAATTGATATTATTAAAATAATATCAAAATATGACACCAGATAATATTATTAAAATAATATTAGTCGAGCGGGATTGTTAAATAAATAACAATAAAAAAAATGAAAATAAGTGTTGACATATCTAAAATTATAGTGTATACTATAACCATAGTAAAGAAACAAACCAATACAACAAAGGAGAATGAACCATGAGTGTAAAGATTAGCAAAAAGATGTTTAAGGAACTTCTGCTGACCCGCAAGTACAACGGTGTAAACTGGTTTTACACTGTGCAGGATAACAATGTAGTGCGCACTCACAAGCGCATTGCAAACAAGGTTGAGCAGTGTGGCACTATTAATAAACTGTATATCAAGCTGTACAAGCCTACTTTTGAAATTCCTCTGGAAATTATCAGCGGTTGCCCCTTACAGGGTTTCCGCGCTAATTATGTAGGCTATGATAACTTGAACGAAGAAGCTCCTATCATTGTAAATGTCAATATGTTTGGGCGTGATACGCCTGTAAACCTGACGCAGAATGACATTGAAATTCTGTCCTGATATAATAAGAGTGGTAATTATTACCACTCTTTTTTTTATGACTATTAATGATATTATTAAAATAATTATAATCTAAAAACTTTTCTGATAAATTTGAAAATAAGGGTTGACATATCTAAAAATATATAGTATAATAAGACCATAGAAAAAAACAAACAAACTTAAACAAGTAAAGGAGATATGAACCATGAAAATGCATCTGACTGAGAAGGAAATCCGTCACAACTATCTGGTAAAGAATATCTATTCTGTTGGCTACTGCAACTTAGAGCGTACACTGGATATTGTAACCTCTCCGTTTGCATACACTGCAAGCAAGACTTACGGTTGGAAGGCTGATTTTTACAGCATTGATGGTGCTATCATTTCCACTGGTTACGCTCCTATGGGCGGTATTCATATTCCATATGAGCTGTGCCAGAAGTGCGAAGCAAAGACCAATAAGATTGTCGATGACTTCAATCATGGCAAGATTAAGAAGTGGTCTACCGTACAGGCTCGTTGTAAGAAAGTACTCCGCGCAACTATGATAAAGGCATTAAATAAAGAGGGAAAGTAAATTTCCCTCTTGACAAACTATAAAACATAGTGTATACTATTAATAGTAAAGGAGATACAAACTAATGGTACAGACTGCATTGAAGCGTTTTCTGAAAGAACACAACTACGAAGCGGGATACACTGACCTGTTTTTCACTCTATACAATGACATTCAGTCAGATGTATGTATGCCACTGGAAGAAAAGACAGACATTTTACAGCGTCTGCATGATGTTTCTGAACTGCTGTTGAAGTATGAATCTTAAAGGAGAATAAATCATGAAGATGTTTGTAAAATTATCTGATGTTGTCTGTGCGCTGTTCTGGACTGCACTTTTGCTCGTGCCGTTCTTTATGTATCTGTGTGGATATGGTATCTAAAAAGGAGAATAAATTATGATTAAGGAAGAATGCAAGCTCCCAATTCACCGCAATGACTTGATGTGTAATTACCCCTGTTTTGCTGTAAAAGACGAAAGGGGTCGTATTGTAGATATATTTATTATGGTTGCAGGAAGTGTACCAGATTCATTAAATAGCGTGACCTATTTCATTGTTTCTGATAACGGAAAGTTTAGAACGATAAGAATTGGTAAAGACAAAACGTTTGATGAATATTTTACAGAAGAAGCAAACATTTATGCAATCGAAGATAAAAGCAACATTAAATTTACTGAAATCATCTGCGATTTGTCTTAAATAATTGAGATGGGATTTATTCCCATCTTTTTTCTACTATTAATATTATTTTAATAATATCATTTGTTATTATTTTAATAATTTGCATATATTATTTTAATAATATCATTTATTATTATTTTAATAATATCAAACGAGCGGGAGTGTACATTTTGCACAATTTATTTCTTATATTTTGTGCAATCTGCTAATAGACAAACATAAATATATAGTGTATACTATATACATACTAAAGGAAAGGAACTGATAACTAATGAAAGACTTTAACACTATGGTAAACGAGGTTTATATCTCTCTGAGACGTAGAGGTATTCCAGTAAAGAATTGTCCTGTAAATATTTCTCATCGGTTAAAGCGTGCATTTGGTAATACACGTTGCAAGGTACGCTATGGTGAACGTTCTTACACCATTCAGATTGCAAGCTATCTTGTAGAGAATGGGTCTGAACGTGGTATCAAGTCCACTATTGCACATGAATACATTCATACTTGTGATGGCTGTCTGAATCATGGGGCATTGTGGAAACGCTATGGTAACATGGTATCTGACTTGTACGACATTAATAGATGTGATACTTACGAAAGCAAAGGTATCTCTAATGACGCTGTACAGGCTATACAGGCAAATAGAGAACAGTTCAAGTATATTGTAAAGTGTAGCAAGTGCAATCATGAGTGGAAATACAAGCGTATGTGCAAGACCTTGAAAGTGATTGAACGTTGCACATGTCCATATTGTAACACGGTAACATTGCACATGGCAACTTTATAAGAGAGGGTTTATCCCTCTCTTTTCTTTTATTAATAGAGAATAATATTATTAAAATAATATTAAAAACACAAATTTATATTATTAAAATAGTTTTGATTTATTAATAGAACAAAAATTTTTATTATTTTTCAGAACTCATGCTACGCATACGTTCACTCATTTTTTTGAAAAAATTCGTGAAACCCCTTGACATTTTCTTTGCTATACGCTATAATATAATCAACAGCTAAGAAATGCTGAATTGAATAACAAGGAGAACGAACAAAATGAAAACTCTCAAGCTCAAGACGATGGGTGTTCCGACAAACGAAAACGAACTCGGTAATCACCGTGTACGTTGCAAGTTTGTATCCGCAGAGGGTCGAATGGTAACTGCTGACTTTGGTCACATGACGCTCAACCCCAAGGCAAACAAGAAGAACCGCAAGCTGAATGCCCTTCATTGTGATATGTACATCAATTCCAAGGGCATGGGTGAACGCCGTTACCATGTAAACAAGGTAGACACCTCGGCTATGAGTTATACCATGAGCGATATTCTCAAGGCTGTAAACAGCGTTTCTAAGACCTGTTACGACCGTGTTGAAGTCGTAGATTAAATAGACCACATCAAAGGCATATGTTCACTTCCTTTCATTGGAAACGAGCGGGAGAAATCCTGCTCGTTTTCTTTTTGTCTATTAATATTATTAAAATAATATCAAATTATATTATTTTAATAATGCTATCAGCTCCGCTGATGCAATTCTCTGTATAATATTATTTTAATAATATTATACAGTAGAAATATCAGATAAAATATTTTTTATTTTTTACTTACCTCACTTGACAAATAAGATAATATAGTGTATAATAAAGACAATAAAACAGATGGGAGACATAATCATGAAAAAAAAGACATATTCTAAGTTGATGAGAGCATTTGTTACTGAGGTGTATATGAGTAAGAATAACACTCTTGACAAAGCATGGATTAATAACTTTTATAAAGCTATCCGTAACACTCACGCAGGACATTATGAGAACACTTATAATGCAATCCGTAAAGTTTTATCAAATATAAAATAATATAAATAAACTACTTGACATTTAAGATAATATAGTGTATAATATAATTACACCAAAGGAAAGGAATTGATACAAATGACAAACAAGAAATTTAGAAAGATGCTCCGCGCATACTACGCCAATCTGAACATGGAGCGTCCTAACATGCAGTTAAACATGAAGCTACTCAATGATATGTGCCGCAACTGCAAGATTCGGCGCGATGTAAAGTTCAATTACAACGAGAGTATGTATCAGAACATCTACGATGTAATTACTCTTAAAGTAGAGCCGTGAGTTAAGAGGGCGAATGCCCTCTTTTCTTTTATTAATAGAATAATATTATTAAAATAATTTAATTTACAATAGTAATATTATTTTAATAATATTAAATATTGTTCACAATTTATTCATAATAAAATCAAAAACCTTATTGACAAACAGTGTTCTGTCTGTTATAATAAAGGTACAAAAAGAAAAGGAGCTGTGCAAAATGAATAATAAGTCTAAGGAACTTGTAGATAAGGCGGTTGAGATTCTTGTAGAAAATTACAAGGGTCAGAACGTACCGCAGTATCTTCTTGCCAACATTGACAACGCAATGTTTAGCGCAGAAGAATACATTGATAGAAAGTACAATATGCCTTGCCTGTATAGATATCGCGCATGGAAAGTACTGTATGATATGATTACTGACATGTTTATTAAGAAGGTGAGCCAGTTTGACTAAGCAGGAGTACGTAGACAAGTGGCGCGGTATTTACGCCAAGAAGAACAAACGTATTCAGATTCTTTCTGAGCGTCTATGTGACAGTAGTATGCTTTATGCCAGACAGTCTATTGCAAATGAGCTAAATAGAGTAGAAGCAGAAGCAACAACTATTAATGTTATGCTTTGCGAACTTGAGACCGAGGTAAAGTAAATGGAACTGTTACGTTGCTACAAATACACAATGCATGAGTTTGAGAACTTACTCAAGGCATATTCACAAGAAATCAAGCAGGAATGCGTGTGGTGGGTAGAACATCAAAAAATCAAGCTGGAAGGCGACACGCTCATTGCATTCAACGATTTTGCGCGGTACATGGTATCAATCGAATGTGATGACCATATTGTGTATCGTGATGCAGATGACAAGACATATGTCATGATATTTGGACATAGATACAAGTAAATATTTTTCCGAGCGGGTGCGTTTTGCATCCGCTTTTTGTTGTATTAATTGATATTATTAAAATAATATCAGATGTTATTAATTAATGATATTATTAAAATAATATTGAGAAAACTAAATTATAAAAATTATATAATACCCTATTGACATTTAAGTAATTATAGAGTATAATACATTCATAGAAAAGATAAACAATACAACATATTAAGGAGAGAGGTATATTAAAAATGAAAGTAGCTGTTGTGAGATTAGCAGACCAGTTCGGAGTAAAGAAGCTGAAAAAGAGACCATGTGTAATTATTAGTCAATCTAAGAAGCATACTAAAGTATGCTTGTATACTCACAAGCCTAAATTCAAGGATTATAAATATGGTATTATCTTTGCCAATAGAGATAATAGTAGAGATTGGTTAGACTTAAATCAAGTATTTATAGTGAGAAATGAATATATTGCTTACACATGTGAAACATTAAATCCTATTTTCGAGCAGGAAGTAAAAAAGACTTTGAAACGTGTTAAGGGTAAACAAACTGTACATTGTATTAATTATAATTTTTCAGAATACCCTATTGACAAGTAATAAAATATAGTGTATAATATAATCAAACAAAAGAAAGAAGGACTTACAAATGAAATTCATTATCAAGGTAAACGACAAGGCAGTATACACGGTAGATTCCCAGTACAAGGACGCTAAGAAGGGTTACATCAATGCTCAGGAGCTTATTAATAAGTTCTTAAATACCAAGGATATTGAGAACTATAAGATGGTATTAGAGCATTAATACCATATATATAAGCAAAAGTATAGCACAAGCGCACGCGAGAGCAGGAGCGCAAGAGAGCGAGGGCGAGGAATTAATTTCCAGACCCTCGTTTTTATTTTCCAAATTTTAATTATTAAAATAGTTTTATCACTTTAGCACGCTAAAGTGGTGAAGTGGATATTATTAAAATAATATTTTTTATATTATTAAAATAATTTCAAATTGATATTATTAAAATAATATAGTCCCCCGATTTTGAAATTGATATTATTAAAATAATATCAAATCTGACAGCTCGGAGATTGTTAAAAACTTAACATAATTATTTTTCAAACATACTCAAAATCTTTTCAGATTTTTTCGTAAAACCTATTGACAAATGGTTTGATATAGGCTATAATATAGACAATGAAAGACAAACAAACCACTGATAAACGAAAGGAAGTACAAACTATGAAAACTTACAACTATCGCCTGTATTGTGGTCTGAATGACAAGGACACAAAGAAGCAGGAAATCCCCACTGAGGAAGCTCAGAACGTGTTTAACGGTCTGGTTGCACGTATGTTTGACGGTGCTACCGTATGGACTGCTGATGGTGTTTATACGCACGTTGACGGCACGCAGGTAAGCGAAAAGACCCTGTGCTGTGAGCTTGTGTTCACTGACGGCGTAAAGGTAAAGAAGTTCTGCAATCAGTTGAAAGAGGTGTTCAATCAGGAAAGCATTGCAGTTCAAGCGATTGAAGTAGAAGCAGATTTGTGGTAAAAGATGGGAGTGTAAATAAATGGTAGTCGTTGCGTTCGCTCTGCTGATTATGGCGGGAATGATGTAAAAAAATGGGGATGGAAAACATCCCCATTTTCTTTTCTCTATTAATAATATTATTAAAATAATTTGAAATCTATATATTTTCTGCTGCCCATATTATTAAAATAATATATATTTCCTGCTGCTGATATTATTAAAATAATTTGAAATCTGGACGACAAAAAGGACTGTTTTTCAACAGTCCAATTTGCCACCAAACAAAGAAGGTAATAAGGGATATTGAATTATAACCAAAAGAAACGGAGAGCGAACAAATGTTACTTTGTTCTTTTCCCTTATTACAGTTATAATTATAACATGCTGACCCATGTTTTGCAATAGTCATTTTGCATAAAAATAAACTTATATTTTGTGCAATTTGCTACTTGTATTCTTTGCGTTTATAGGTTATAATATAGATACAATAAAGAAAGGAAGTAAAGACCATGACCAACTACAATCCCGAGGAAAAGACCTTTGAAATCAGTCTTAAATTGAATAATGAACAGGCAAGCGCACTTTATAAAGCAGTGCGCAAGCGTTACAAGGATTTATATAATCCGAATACGCACGCATGGGAAAAGTACGAAGAACTCGCTGAAATGATTGGAGACCAGATTGACAAGGTATTGGACAAAGAGGGTTAATCCCTCTTTTCCATTTACTTACTATTAATATTATTAAAATAATATAAAATAATATTATTAAAATAATAATAAAACAAGCGGGTTTTGATATTATTAAAATAATATTATATTATAAATACAATTTGATATTATTAAAATAATATAAAAATAGGCACGAGGAAATCCCAACTGGGTGTACTTTCCAGTTGGGTGTGCACATTTCCTCTTGTCATCATCGGAGGTGGTAAAGAAAGGAGGTTTAATATGTTGTGCCCTCTCTTTAGCACATTATTATTATAACTCTATCGGTACTAAAAAGCAAGCGGGATTATGCACAAAAGAATTGTAATATTTTTATTATCTTTTGTATACTTTGCCTATTGCAATAATGGCTCATATCCTGTATACTATAATCACAAAGTAAAACAAACAATGAACAAAAAGAAAGAGGTAACAACTATGAAAAAGATTGCAACTATGTTCCTGTCCGCGCTTACTGCTATTATGGTACTGCTGACCTGTGTAGCATGTTCTCAGGCAACTAATAATAATATGCGCACGATGGATGGTGAAGTATATTCCATTCGTTTCTGTGACGATAGCAAGGACTACTGCACTACTACCATTAAAACAGAAGATGGAAATCTTTGGGAAGTGGATGACTATGTATGTCCGCGATTTACTACCCTGCACGTTACGTTTAATACGATGGGAACTAAAGATATCAAAGATGATGAGATTGTACAGATTGTAAATATCTGGAACGCCTAAAAGATATGGACTGGGATTTATTTCCAGTCCATTTTTTTTATATGTATTTGATATTATTAAAATAATAATAAGATGATATTATTGAAATAATAATAGTGACCGCATGTTCATTATTATTAAAATAATAAAAAAATAAAATGATATTATTAAAATAATATAAGATATATAGTGTTCGTCATTTTGCACAAACGAGCGGGTGTTTCTTTGTATAAAATGACGGAAAAGAATTTTAATTTATCTGTTGACAAGTATAAGTATATAGTGTATAATAAGACCATAGAAAAGAGATAGACAATCTCAAACAACAACAAACATTTAGAAAGAGGTATTTATTATGACTATGACTAGAGAACAAATTGCAAAGGCAAATGCAAAGATGGCAGACGGTTGGACGCTTGACATGCGTTCCCTGTTGTTCAACAAGGAAAAGAATCCGACTATGATTCTTAACACTGATGACAAGCACTATATCAAGGCTCAGCTTACCTATATGGACGAGCGGGAAGGTTATGTTCACACAGGTTATAAAATCCCTATGCTTCATCTTTCCTACTGGACGGATTGCGGAAACGGTATGGCTCAGTCTCAGGGATTGGGCGCGTTGATTGCCGTTGGTAGCAAGGTAAAGCGCGGAACGCTTGCAAATCTTTCCAAGCTGACGCACGAATACGGTGAAGATGAAATCCGCGATATTGCTAAAATCAAGATGCCGCAGATGCTGAAAGAGACTGTTTTTTAACAGTCTCTTTTTTTTTCTATTAATAGGAAAAAATTCCCTGCTGTGCAGGATTGATATTATTAAAATAATTTTGATTATATTATTGAAATAGTATAAATAATATTATTAAAATAATATAAAGTATATCAAGCAGGATGTTCTTCCTATTAATACCAAAAAAAATATTTGAACTTTTTGCATTTAACGCTTGACAAGTAGCGTTATATAAGTTATAATAAGTATGTACTCAAGAGAGAGTACAAAAAAAAATAAACAACGTACTTAGGAGGTACAAATCATGAATAACAACTTTTCCACTACTACTAAGGCTCTGGTTGCTACTATCGAGCGGGAACATTACGATGATGTAGCTGTCGTTATGGTAAGCGCGGACATGGCAAGCAAGATGAATCTTGAAGCTGTCAAGAACGAAATCCACAATCTGTATGCAGGTAAGTGCCTGACCTCTAAGGTGGAAATTATGGAGCAAAACACCGATGAATACAAGAACAAGATGAAGAATTATATGTGTCCTGAGAACGAGAACGCGGTTGACAAGCTGAAGAAGGAACTCATCAAGAGTATGTACGAGAATATTTAAGAAAATGGTGGGGAGAAATCCACACCATTTTTTGCTATCAGACTTTATATTATTAAAATAATATCAGACAAAATATTTTTGAATAGCCGCTTGACAAACTGCTATCTATCATGTATAATAGAAATAAGAATAAATAAAGGAGCTGTCAAACATGAGAGCACAAGTATTTACTGTTAGAGAGTTTCGGATAATCCTAAAGAATAACGGTTACACATTACAACGTAAGCGCGGAGACCATGAGATATGGATAAACGATGAAGGTAAACATATATCTATTCCTAACAACTCAAAGTGTATAAACGTTATGGTTGCGCGTAGATTGATAAAAGAGAATAATCTAAAAGTGTAAGGTGTTATCCTTACACTTTTTATTATATACAAATAATATTATTAAAATAATATAACTAAATATTATCTTAATAATATCGACTGTCATATTGCACAAAAACCGAGCGAGATTTTGTTTATTATTAATAGAGAAAAAATTGCAATATGTACTTGACAAACAAGTAAATATCCTGTATAATATAATCAACAAAGAACAAAGGAGATAATAAAAATGATGTACAAAAAGATTGCTTGGTATGATTGTGAAGAAGATGAGCGGTTCACGGTTGACAAGATGTATATTGAAACCGATAATGATTACGTATATACGCCTTTTGGAACGTTTGTCAATGATGTAAATATCAACGGTGTACAGTGTGAGCTGTACGAGGAAAATGGCTATTATACCGCCTATGTAGAAGTAGACGAAGAAGATGACACGTATGGCGAAATTGACAGACGTTATCAAGAATATGTAGATAGCAAGTATGAGAACTGAGGGCGAAAGCCCTCTTTTCTTTTTGTCCATATTTATATTATTAAAATAATATCAGAGTTATGTCATAATGATATTATTAAAATAATATAAAATGTTGTCCCGAAACGAGCGGGTTATATCCACAACAGCAGACCCTGCGTATTATATAGCATACAAGCGCGTATTTGCGTTCTATTGCGTTCTACCTGTTTACCTATATAGTTTTACCTGTGACTGTTATAATGCGATACAGTCAATTTATAAGCTATAAAATATTTTTAGATTATTTTGTATTTATCTATTGACAAACCTGATTTTATAGTATATAATATAGATACAATAAAACAAAGGAGATAATAAAAATGAAATTTGCAACTATGGTATCTATTGACAATGAGCTGTGCGAGGTAATCAGCAACTGGCAGAGTTACGACAGCGCAAAGAAACACGTTGACGACATGATTCGGTGGTTAGAATCAAACCGTGAATATGTCAAGTATGAAGAAAAGCGCGTATTCTGTGAAGAAGAACTCCGCTACCATACCACGGAAATTGACGTATACACCGAAATGAACGAGCGTATCTTTTACCAGATTATGGAAATTAAGAATGGGAACTAAATCCCATTCTTTTTTTTTTGTTCGCTGCTGATATTATTAAAATAATATTAAACTATATTATCTAAATAGTATAATCAATATTATCTAAATAATATAATTTGATATTATTAAAATAATTTTATATATCCGAGCGGGATGCTTTCCCAATTAATACCAAAAAATATTTTTAGATTTTTCGCTAAAAGTACTTGACAAACCTGATTTTATAGTATATAATATACTTAGAAATTAAGAAAGGAGTGCTTAACATGGCACGAAAGATTAAACAGTGGAGCGTAAAAGATTTTCAGAAGTTACTTTCTAAGAATGGATATGTATTCATTCGGCAGACAGGTTCTCATGCACATTATATCAACGCTGAGAGTGACCATATCGGATTCCCGATTTGCAGTAAAGAAGTCAATATGATGTTAGCGCGGCGGCTGATTAAAGAGCACAATCTCAAATGGTAAAGAGGGGCAACCCTCTTTACTTTTTATCTGGTCTTTATATTATTAAAATAATATAAAGCGGGAGTATTACCTATTAATACCAAAAAATATTTTTCAAAAAGTGCTTGACATTTGCTGTTTTATAGTATATAATAAGTACATAAGATAAAGGAAAACAAACAAACAAAGGAGATAAGCAAAATGAAAATCAAATCTATTACTTGGGGTACTTCGTTTTCTGGCAATGCAGGTTGCAACAACGGCGTTTATGACGTTCCTGTTACAATCGAATGGGACAACGGCAGAACGTTTACTGAACACACTTGCGCGTGTGGTAACGGTTGTTCTAACACGTTCCCGTGTGCGCTTCTCAAAGTCGGAATGGACTTTGATGACTATTACGACCTGTCATTAACTTACTTTCCTCAGTTTGATTAAGTGGGATTTATTCCCACTTTTTCTTTTATGGGGATATAATATTATTGAAATAATTTTAGCACAAACAATCTGCTAAAACAGATAAAAAGTGTTTAGTAAATAAATGGAAAACGGTCAAGCGTCCTTAGAAGAACATATAATATTATTAAAATAATTTAGCATGATGAATCTGCTAAAACTGAGAAAAACTTATTATTAAAATAATATAAAGTCGATGTATCGCCTTAGAAGAACGTATCATATTATTTAGATAATACTGTCAACAGAGTTGACGTAATTCCATTTAATATTATTTTAATAATATTAAATGAGAAATATTAAAACATGCGGACTACGTCCTATTAATAGACCAAAAAAGATAGTATAATTTGTGCAATTTGCATATAGACATTTAGCTATGTATCATGTATAATATACTTGTAATCAAACAAGAGGTGTTAAACATGTACTACGGAAAATATACTAACATACCATTGGATAGTAAATTTAAGCTATTTGATAGCTATACTGGCAAGATGTTGTTTCTGTGCAACTGTAATGATATAACCGAAGTAAGGCAAAAAGCAAGAGCGTATGATGATAAGAGAGATGGCAACTGTTTCTTGGAGCTGTTAGCGCAACAGAAAATACATAATAAAATCAGATGGACTAAATTTGAATGTTGGAATTATTAATAGATAGGAGATTAAGAACATGAACAACAAAGAAATCTTTATGGACAAAGTCGCAAGCTGTGTAAAGAATAGCGTAGATATTAACAATATCAACGCTGTGCGTCAATCTATCTTTCACAACTGGGCGAAAGAAGAAAGTAAGCGTCACTGTTTTCTAATGCTCGGCGTAGAAGATTATGAATATATTGTTCATAGAGTGATGGAATAAAATTCCATCACTTTTTTTTCGAGCGGGTTTTATATTATTAAAATAATTTATAATTTATATATTATTAAAATAAATATATTTTAGAGAGATAAGAGAGATATTTATTAAAATAATATAAAATTTATTTAAGAGATAAGAATATATATTATTAAAATAATTTATAGATAAGATATTTTATTTATTTTCTAACTATGTTTATATTATATCATAAAAGTTATATATTGTCAATATATATTTAGTTACAATATGGTTACAATTATTATTAATAGTAGAAAA
>OIDC01000563.1_pt1 | contig 18579 bp, 14 predicted proteins | sample 1581401 | NCBI WGS metagenome assembly OIDC01 (sample SAMEA3882518, study PRJEB24775) | human gut metagenome | biome: human-associated habitat; feature: intestine environment; material: feces | place: Netherlands | collected 2009/2010 | reverse complement strand
TATGACAAAAATGCTCAAGATCACGCTGAATGGCGAGACGTTTCTTGCCGACATGCTCTGGGACAAGGCTCCCGAGGCATGCAAGCTGTTCGAATCGTCCTGTCCGGTCGAGTCACGTATCTTTTCGGCCAAGATCTGCGATGCCGAGGTAACCTATCCCGTATCGGGCCCCATCGCCAATTACGAGCACATCGAGAACCCCGTCTTTCACGAGCCGGCGGGCGCCGTGAGCTGGTATGGCGGATGGTCGTCAATCTGCATCTTCTTTGACGTGTGCGAGCCCTTTGGCACCTGCAACATGTTCGCCCGCATCTGCGAAGCCGACCGCGAGCGCTTTGCCGTTGCTTGCCGCAATGTTTGGGACAACCAGGGCATGCACATCAAAAACGAAATCGTCGAGATCGAAGCGGAGGCCTAAAGATGATGGATATCAACACCCTGCTCGCACTCGACCTTGCCGAGTACACCACTGCACTTGAGGCCCTCGCCGACCAGATGATGCTTGAGGAACCACGCGATATCGACTACATGCGCCGCCGCAAGCTCGACACAGGCCGCGAATTCGCTGTCTGGAACTTCACCGTCGGCTACTGCATGAACGCCGCCGACGCCCTCTCCCTCCTGCGAGCCCAGGCCAACGAAAACGCCAACGACGGCACCGCCGACCTCGCAACGATCAACAACAGCGCCGCGCGCCTGTGCGACTGGTTCTCGGGCGCCTTCGACGTCACCGGCAAAATGGATGACACCACGGCAATCCTCGCCCACAGCCGCGACCTCTACGCCCAGGTAGAGACTCACGAACAGTTTGCAGCCCTCACCCGCGCCACCGAGCGCTATCTGGTCCAGCTCCAATTTTGGGTCGACCGCCAGATTCCCTGGCCGGCCATTAGCGACCTCGTCCACGGCTACCGCCTACGCACGGAGTCCGGCGAGACAAGGTAACCAAGCAAGCAGCACCGACAACACCCCACCATCGGGATCCAAAGTAAGAATCAGAGGGCTGGAGACGCACCCAACAGCGTCCCCAGCCCCTTCGCAAAGTAGAGCACTGTTTCAGTGGCTTTGAGGCCTATTCGAACCTTTTCTATCTCCCAATTTTTGTATATTTACGACAATATTATCTGCCAATTTTTGTATGATTTTAGGCGATTCTATCTGTCAATTTTTGTCATTTGGGGGTTTAATGCTACGCCGTAAGGTCACTGATAGGCTTTTGAGCTGGAAGAATAACTCCAATAAGGCATTACTCGTTACTGGTGCGCGTCAGATTGGCAAGAGCTATGCGATTCGCGCGTTTGGAAAAAGCAACTACGCTTCGTATTTTGAGGTCAATTTACTACTCGATGTCGAAGCAAGGAATGCACTTGTTGGCGCAAAGAACTCCGTTGACTTTATCAACCGCGTAGCCCTTCTTGCGGATGCGCCGCTTGTTGAGGGCGATACGCTTGTCTTTGTCGATGAGATTCAGGAGTATCCGCAGATCGTTACACTCATGAAGGCGTTGGTCGAGGATGGGCGCTTTAGCTATGTCTTCTCGGGGTCTATGCTTGGGACTGAGTTTAAGGGGATCTCTTCTTTTCCGGTGGGGTATGTAGAGCACATTGTTATGCGCCCGATGGATTTTGAAGAGTTTTGTTGGGCAAACAGCGTAAGCGAGAATGTGCTTGCAGGCATTCGCAGCTGCCTTGTCGAGAAACATCCTGTCGAAAACTATATTCATGAGGCGATGCTCAAGAACTATAGAGCCTATATCGTTTGCGGCGGCATGCCGGAGGTCGTTCAGAATTATATTGATTCGGGTTATTCGCTCGTGAGCACACGTGAGCTTCAAACTCAGCTGGTCGATCAGTACAAAAGCGATATCTCAAAATATGCATCGACTCGAGCGTTTAACGTTCGGTCGATTTTTGAGCAAATTCCCGTTCAGCTTGAGGCGGAGTCTCATCGCTTTGTTGTTTCGTCTCTGGGTGAGGGAGCTCGCCTTAAAAAATATGAGCAGGATTTCCTGTGGCTTGTTAACGCAGGTGTTGGATTGATGGTCGCCAGGGTGACGGAGCCACGGAGTCCTCTCAAGAGGACGGAGAAAACGACAGCCTTCAAACTATACGAGTCTGATACAGGCATGCTCGCATCGCGATACCCCGGCAGCACTGCACGCGCTGTCTATCTTGATATGAAAACTCCCAACCTTGGTGGTCTCTATGAGAACGTGGTCGCGCAGGAACTCGTTGCCCTCGGGGCGGATGCATGGTACTACCAAACGCGTGAGGTCGGTGAAGTTGACTTTGTAATCGAAGGCGCCCACGGGCATGTTGTCCCAATCGAGGTCAAATCGGGCAAGAAAGTTCGAGCGCACGCGGCCCTCGATCGTCTGATGAGTGTGGGCGAGTACAAAATTCCCGAAGCCGTTGTACTAAGCCACGAGAATCTCAGCAAAGAGGGCAAGGTTCTGTACGTTCCAATCTACATGACGTTTTGTCTCGATGAGTTTATGGAAAAGGATGACCCCAATAACGATTTCTCGTTCGCACCCATATCTCTCTAGCCATTTGAATCCGCAATCCAGCCCCGTCCACACATCAATGCATTTCCCAAGGTGCTGCGCGTTTCGCGCCAAAGGCGCGAAAAAGCAAAGGGATAAGGCGTTGCAACAGCCACGCCCCCCATCCATCCCCAAAGTAACGCGCCTTTCGCGGTAAAGCCGCGAAACAGCGAAGGGGACGGAATACCCGACCAACTACGTCCTTCATCCGCCCACACAATCCGAGGACGTAGTCGTAGCAGGATCTGAGGGCTGACCTTCGCGGACACTCCGCAGGACGAAAGAACCCCCGCCGCACGTAGTGCGCAGCGGGGGTTCTTTCATGTCCGAGGACGTCCGCGAAGGTCAGCCCTCAGATCCTGCGGTGAGAGACCTAGGCCTCGTTGTACACCGTCTTGAGCTTCAGCAGGTGAGCGTAGCGGTCCATAGCGGCCTGCTCGTTCTCCTTGAAGAGCTCCTCGGCGCGCTCGGGGAAAGAACGCGTCAGCGAAGCGTAACGGGCCTCGTTCATCAGGAACTCCTGATAACCGCCCGCGGGCTCCTTGGAATCGAGCGAGAACTTCTTGCCGGCAGCAGCCTCGGGGTTGAAGCGGAAGAGGTTCCAGTAACCGCACTCGACAGCCTTCTTCATCTCGGCCTGGCAGTTCTGCATGCCGCCCTTCTTGATGGAGTGCATCTCGCAGGGGCTGTAGCCGATGATGAGGGACGGGCCGTCGTAGGCCTCGGCCTCGTGGATGGCCTTGAGGGTCTGAGCCGGGTTGGCACCCATGGCGACCTGCGCCACGTAGACGTAGCCGTAGCTCATGGCAATCTCGGCCAGGGACTTCTTCTTGGTCACCTTACCGGCAGCGGCGAACTGAGCGACCTGGCCCAGGTTCGAGGCCTTGGAGGCCTGACCACCGGTGTTGGAGTAAACCTCGGTGTCGAAGACGAAGACGTTGACGTTGTGGCCGGAAGCCAGGACGTGGTCCAGGCCACCGAAGCCGATGTCGTAGGCCCAGCCGTCGCCACCGAAGATCCAGAAGGACTTCTTGGTGAGGTAAGCCTTGTCGGCGAGGATCGCCTTGGAAGCGTCGCAACCGCACTTCTCGAGCTCGGCAACGTAGGCAGCGGCAGCGGTCTTGGAGGCCTCGGCGTCGTTGACGGAGTCGATCCAAGCCTGGCCGGCGGCCTTGAGCTCATCGGACGGACCATCGGCAGCGATGATGTCCTGGGTAGCGGCGATCAGCTTGTGCTGAACGGCCTCATAGCCAACGGCCATGCCCAGACCGTGCTCGGCATTGTCCTCGAACAGGGAGTTATTCCACGCCGGGCCGTGACCGTCCTTGTCCTTGCAGTAAGGAGCGGTGGCAGCGGGGTTGCCCCAAATGGAGGAGCAGCCGGTGGCGTTGGAGATGAACATGCGGTCGCCGGCAACCTGAGTCACCAGACGTGCATAGGCGGTCTCGGCGCAGCCGGCGCAGGAGCCGGAGAACTCCAGGTAGGGCTGCTTAAACTGGCTGCCCTTGACGTTGGCCGCGATGAGCTCCTTCTTCTCGGAGACGTTCTCGACCATGTAGTCCCAAACAGGCTGCTGGTCCATCTCCTGCTCGGTGGGAACCATCTCGAGAGCACCCTTGGGGCAGACCTTGACGCAGTTGGTGCAGCCCATGCAGTCGAGCGGGGACACGGCCATGGTGAACTTCATGCCCTTGGCCTTGGGGCCCATGGCGTCGAGCGTGCGGGTAGCCTCGGGCGCGGCGGCAGCCTCGTCCTCGGTCATCGCGAACGGACGGATGGTGGCATGCGGGCACACATAGGCGCACTGGTTGCACTGGATGCACTTGGTCTCGTCCCAGTGGGGAACGACCACGGCGACGCCGCGCTTCTCGTATGCGGAGGCGCCCAGCTCAAACTGGCCGTCGGCGCAACCGACGAAGGCGGAAACGGGCAGGCTGTCGCCATCCATGCGATCGATGGGCTCGAGCAGGTTCTTGACCTGCTGGGCGATGGCGGACTTGGTCTCCTCGGAGAGCTCGACGGGGGCGGCATCCTCGGCGGTTGCCCAGTCGGCCGGAACCTCGAACTTACGGAAGGCGGTAGCGCCGGCATCGATGGCCTTATGGTTGGCGTCGACGATGGCCTGGCCCTTCTTCATGTAGGACTTGGTAGCCGCGTCCTTCATGTACTGCAGGGCGTCCTCAGCGGGCAGGACCTTGGCCAGCGCGAAGAAGGCGGACTGGAGCACCGTGTTGGTGCGCTTGCCCATGCCGACATTGGCGGCCAGGTCGATAGCGTCGATCAGGTAGACGTTGACGTTGTTGTTCGCGATGTAGCGCTTGGCCACAGCGGGCATGTGCTCGGCGAACTCCTCGTCGCTCCACTGGCAGTTGACCAGGAAGGTGCCGCCCGGCTTGACGTCGCGGACCATCTTGAAGCCCTTAACGATGTAGCTGGGGTTGTGGCAGGCGACAAAGTCGGCCTTGGTCACGTAGTACGGCGAACGGATCGGGGAATCACCAAAGCGCAGGTGCGAGACGGTGACGCCGCCGGTCTTCTTGGAGTCGTACTGGAAGTAGGCCTGGACGTACTTGTCGGTGTGGTCGCCGATGATCTTGATCGAGTTCTTGTTGGCGCCGACGGTACCGTCGCCACCCAGACCCCAGAACTTGCACTCGATGGTGCCGGGGGCTGCGGTGTTGGGCGCATCCTCGGCCTCGGGCAAGCTCAGGTTGGTCACGTCATCGACGATGCCGATGGTGAACTCGCGCTTGGGCTCGTCCTTCTTAAGCTCCTCGAAGACAGCGAACGCGGACGCGGGAGGCGTGTCCTTGCTGCCCAGGCCGTAACGGCCGCCGACGACCTTGATGTCCGTCTTGCCGGCCTCGTAGAGAGCGGAGACGACGTCCTGGTAGAGCGGCTCGCCGATGGAACCCGGCTCCTTGGTGCGGTCCATAACTGCAATCTTCTTGACGGTCTCGGGGAGAACGTCGACAAAGTGCTTGATGGAGAACGGACGGAACAGGCGGACCTTGACCAGGCCGACCTTCTCGCCGTGAGCGTTGAGGTAGTCGATGACTTCCTCGAGCACGTCGCAGAAGGAGCCCATGCACACGACGACACGATCGGCATCGGGAGCGCCGTAGTAGTTGAACAGGCCGTAATCGGTGCCGAGCTTCTCGTTGATCTTCTTCATGTAGCCCTCGACGACGGCGGGAAGCTCGTCGTAGACCTTGTTGCAGGCCTCGCGGTTCTGGAAGAAGATGTCGCCGTTCTCGTGGCTACCGCGGGTATGCGGATGCTCAGGGTTGAGCGCGTGATCGCGGAAAGCCTGGACAGCGTCCATGTCGCACATCTCGGCCAGATCCTTGTAGTCCCACATGGCGACCTTCTGGATCTCGTGGCTGGTGCGGAAGCCGTCGAAGAAGTTAAGGAACGGGGTCTTACCCTCGATGGCGGCAAGGTGAGCCACCGGCGAGAGGTCCATGACCTCCTGGACGTTGCCCTCGGCGAGCATGGCGAAACCGGTCTGGCGGCAGGCCATGACGTCGGAGTGATCACCGAAGATGTTCAGGGCGTGCGAAGCGACGCAACGCGCGGAGACGTGGAAAACGCCCGGGAGCTGCTCGCCCGCGATCTTGTACATGTTCGGGATCATCAGGAGCAGGCCCTGAGAAGCCGTGTAGGTGGTAGTCAGAGCACCGGCGCCCAGCGAGCCGTGAACGGTACCGGCTGCACCTGCCTCGGACTCCATCTCGACGACCTTGACCGGGGTGCCGAAGATGTTCTTGCGACCCTGGGCCGCCCACTGGTCGACATGGTCGGCCATCGGGCTGGACGGCGTAATGGGATAAATTCCCGCTACCTCGGTGTACGCATACGAAACATATGCGGCCGCCTCGTTGCCGTCCATAGACTTAAACTTACGCGCCATATACCCCTCTCCTCTCATATAGGTATACAGGCCCCGGCGATCGCCGGGATGTTGGCGTGATGGGATTTTCGTTGTTGCTTCCAATCATCTGGCAGGCAGACTGAGCAGCAGGTACATGGCATGGAGAGAAGGCATGCCGAGACGAGGAGGGCTGCACGCGCTCCACAGGCCCAGCTACCCGTCTTGCACATGACCGAGCGCCGCAAAGGCCGCATGCCGGATGCTCCCGGGCACGCCCCGGCGATGGGAAGCGCCCGCAACGGAAATCCGCATGCGGGTTTATTGTACCCCGCCGTCAAGTGTAATTTCGGCAAATATAGGTGGGCGGTAAAGGTTTACCTCGGGTGACTATTGTGCGCCCGGCACCGACGGACACAGTCCCCTGGAACCCCACAGCAGTTGCGGTGAAATAGGGAGTGTTTTTGCTGTTAACGGCCTTAATCAGTCCCTATTTCACCGCAACTCATTGAGGGGATGAGTTAGAGGGCGCCGAGGAGGATGGCGTAGGTGGTGGATTCGCCGAGTTTGAGCTCGTCACCGGGGTTGAGCTGGGCGGAGCGGCCGGGCTCTACTTGAATACACACGCTCGTGGCCCCGTTTACCACCACGGTGCCGTTCGTGGACGACAGGTCCTCGACAAACCATGTGCCAGAATCGTCGCACCAGATATGGGCATGGCGGGCCGAGACGTCGTCGCCAACGTCGGTGATGTCGCCCTCCCCCGTTGCCAGCGCGCCGATCTCGACGCCTTCCTCACTCGGCTGAATCCAGCGCGGGGCGCTCACCACGTAGCCGTTTTGCACGCGCAGCAGTCCCAGCGGATGCGCCGGCGCGACCTCGTGCTCGCCCACGACCGAAGATGTGCTCAGCGAGCGCGGCGTCGACGTGGCGCCGCCACAGGTCGCATGAGCGTAGTCGATGGCATAGGTCACCGACGAACGTACATCTGCCGAGCAACCCACGGCGACAAACAGCACCAGGATGGCCTCGGCGCGCTCGGCGGGCATGAGCTCAGCCGCCTGCGACAGGCGCTCGAGCGCATTGCGATAGAGATTCGTGTCCTGGTGGCATTCCTCGAGCGCCCGCACCATGGGCTCGCCAGCGGGGCCGCACACCATATTGGTCACGGCCGCGGCGTCCATGGGATTGCGACGGCGCAGGGCCAGCTGCGACATAATGCGCGCGGCCGAGGTGCCGTAATCGGCAAAATAACGTTCCTGCAGCGTGCCGACCGGCGCGCGCACGATAAAGCGCGAAACCCAGGAGCGATCGGCGGCACGGCTCTGCGGACTACGGCCGTCGGCGAGCGGGCGGCTCGAGAGCACCAGGCCGCACAGTTCGATATGGCTCAGGTGCGCTGCGCGCTTAAAGATGTCAAACATTGCCCCGCACGGGGTGAGCTCAGCTTGAGAAGCCATGGCTTAGCCCTCCTTGGTCGCAGAGATCGTGTCAGATACTTCGGCCGGCCCGCCAAAGGCGCGGGCAGCCGCGGCTCCGCCGGCAAGCGGCGTCGTCATGGAAATTTTCGCACGTCGTGCTGACACGACGGGAAGCTCAAAGGCAAACCCCATCGCCAGCAAAAACCACGTGAGCGCATAGGTTGCAATTATGGCGGCTACCAGGCCACCCGCCACGGCATGCTGGGAAAACACGGCGCATGCGAGTGCGGCCAGCGCCGGAACCTCGCAGGCGGAAAGGGCCAACACGCCCTGCAGGAATCCCGCACGGCGGTCGCGTGCCAAGGCCCCGGCAGCGATGCCCACCATGCCCGGCAGCGCCAGCGCCAGCGCGGCGATAATGGCCGGCAGCTTCCCGGACCACATAAGCGGTCCCACGACGAGCGTCACATGAGCGCCCGACGCCAACAGCGCCGCTGATACCACGACCACAGTCCAAAGCACGCCGCATACCGCCGTCGCACCAACCATCGCCGCACGCCGGACTGTGTGCCCCGATACCTCCATCGGGCACGGCATGAGCGGCTCGGCGCGAAGCGAGCGGGCGACATTTTGCGCATAGTGGTCGCAAAATGCCGAGAGCGCCGCCTCCACCGCAGCCGGCTCGGGACGATCTCCCTGATGGCAGGACAGGCAGGCCATCACCACATCGAACAGCTGAGCATCGACAAACGTCAGCGCATCGCGCAGGTCCTCGGAATTTGGATCGAGCCCCAGCTGCTGAGCCTGTTCGGCCGCGGCAAGTGCCACATCGGGCTCGCGTCACAGCAGTTGCGTCAAGTCGCAGCCGGGCGCGTGGGCGCCGACGGGATAATCGGGCAGCGTATCCATCTTGAGGCGATAAGGGCTGGCGATATCGCGCGTCTTTTTGCGCGAGCCCGAAGTACCCGACGCACCCGGCGCTACTTCGTACGGCGCGACACCGGCGATGAGCTCGTAGACCGTACTCGCCGCCGCATAGACATCGATCGCCGGCGACATGCGAAGCATGCGCAGGTCGGGGATATCGTCGGTGAGCATCTCGGGCGGGGCGTAGGCCACCGTCGCACGGCGCAACGTGGCATAGCGCTCGGTAAACGACGCCTTGCCGCCGGTGCCGGCCACCGCAGAGGCGGGCTCGAGCGCCAGCGACGAGCCAAAATCGATCAAGCACAGGTCGAAGGTGCCCTCGGCAAGCTGTCGGTCGAGCGGCAGACGCGCCGTGCGCACCATGATATTAGCGGGCGAGATATCGCGGTGGACAAAACCCTCGCCCACCAAGCTCATGCGGCAGAGCAGATCGAACAGGTCGCGACCCAGGCGCGCCGCCACGAGCGGCGACAGACGCCCGGCATCGTCCACGGCAAGGCGCGGGCGCAGGCGAGCGAGCGTCTCGCCCTCGACCCACTCCATGACAATCACGGGCACGCCGTCGACCTCGCCCCACCCGTATAAGCGGGGAAAGCCCTTAAGGCCCGAAAGGGCACGATGGCATTCATATTCCTCGCGAAACGCCGCCTTGAACTTGGTGACCAGCGCCTCGTGGGCGACATCGTCATCAAATTCGTCGCGCGTTGGCAAGATGAGCTGCTTGAGCGCCACGGCCTCGCCCTGCGCGTTGACGGCACGCGTCACACGGCCGATACCGCCGCGGCGCATGGTGGCGTCATCGGCAAACAGCATCGTAAACCGGCGCAGGTAGGCAGGAAGCTCGTCCGTGCCCAGGGCGACGGCCGGCTCAAACCCGTCGACGCGCGCCAGGCGCAGGCCCACCATGGGATCACGGTTGGGCGACTGGGCTGCCGTAGAAGCGAGGTCGTTCGTCATAGGGCGATCGCCGCCACGTTGGTATTGAAGTTGTTGAGCGCGACGTCGTCGTCGCCATAGTGCCCAACCCATTGGCACAGGTTGGTATAGCAGCCCCACAGATTGGCATACTGCCGATACCACTTAGATTTGGTCGAGAACCTTTGCCGACCGAACTCGGCACGGATGACAAACATGTCATTCGCCAGGGTGTCGCACGGTCCGGTATCGCCCGTAGCGTTATAGGTCGAAACCACGCTATTGGCGCGGGCGACATAGCCATCGAGCATGTTGCACTTGGTCACGAGCCAGCTGTGGATACTCTCTTCCTCGGCAACCGAGAGACCACCCGAACCCATGTCGCCGCCGGCGCCGCCGTCCGTCGAGCCACCACTCGAAGATCCACCGCCAGAGGCGGAGCCCGAACCGGAACCGCCGCTCGAGTTCGACGAATCGGAGCTGGAGCCAGACGAACCGGAGCCGCCAGGTTTCCCCGACTGCTGCGTATCCTGACCCTTTTGCTGCTCGGCCTTGTTTACGACGGCCGAAACGCTGTTATCGGAAAGATGATGGATAATCTTGGTGTTGGTGAGCACGATGGTCTTGCCGTTTGCCAGCGTGATCTCGTTGGACGCCTGCTCACCCTCGTCCGCGGGATCGACGCCAAACACGGTGCGCCCGACCACGCTCGCCCACGTATATCCGGTTGTCGTTCCCAAGTCGCTTTTGGCCTTGCGCCCAATATGCAGCTCACGCGCAGCATGCGCCTGCACCATGGACGGCACCGTCATGCCATAAGCCGAAACACCGGCTACGACCAGCACGAGCGAGCAAGACAGCAGCACACACGCCCGAGGCGCCAGGCCCAGCCGGCGTCGCATGCGCACCGCGGCGTCATGCTTTGTCTGAGCGCCCCCGGGCCGCATGCGTTCTCCTCCAACAAAAACACGCCGCTTAAAAGCGGAGCATTCTTTCATATTCACATTTGAGTGTATCAGCGAACCCAAAAGGTTGCGCAACGAATGGGCAAATACGAGGTGCAGACGGACCCATCCACGCGATAAGCGGACGAAAAGCAGGTTTGTTGCACAACAAATGCATGAACGCGCGCCCAATTATGAGCGCCCCATGCGGCAGGCCGACGGGACATGCCGCGGAGCTGACGCCGCCTAGATCGCGCGGCGGGCCTCGATAGCGCGGCCAAGCGTAAGCTCGTCGGCATACTCCAAGTCGCCGCCCACGGGAAGGCCGCTCGCAAGACGCGATACCTCAACGCCCAATGGCTTGATGGTGCGAGCAAGGTAGCTCGCCGTAGTCTCGCCCTCGATGTTGGGGTTGGTGGCGATAATGACCTCGTGGATGTCCTCGTGGCCCAGGCGCGCCAGCAGCTCGCGGATATGCAGCTGCTCGGGACCGATCTTGTCCATGGGGCTGATCACGCCGCCCAGCACATGGTAGAGGCCATGGTAGCTGCCCGTGCGCTCGATTGCCTGGACGTCGCGCGGCTCGCCCACCACGCAAATGCGAGTGGTATCGCGCATCGGGTCCTGGCAGATGGAGCACTCGTCGGCCGTGGCGTAGTTAAAGCAACGGCTGCAAAAGTGGACCTCCTGCTTGACCTCCAGGATGGCCTCGGCCAGGCGGCGGGCCTCCTCGGCATCGGCCTCGAGCAGGTAATAGGCGATGCGCTGGGCCGACTTGGGACCAATGCCCGGCAGACGACCCAGCTCATCGAGCAGTTTTTGCAGACTATGATTCGCACTCATATATATGCGTGTCTTAGAACGGCATGCCCGGGATGTTGAGGCCGCCGGTGATGGCGCCCATCTGCTTGTTGGCGAGCTCGTTGACGCCGCGGACGGCCTCGTTGACGGCAGCCATGATCATGTCCTGCAGCATATCGATGTCCTCGGGATCGAGGGCATCGGGATCGATGGTGAGGTTGACGAGCTCCATCTCGCCGTTAACGGTCACCTTGACCATGCCGCCGCCGGCAGAGGCGTCGACGGTCTGGGACTTGAGGTTCTCCTGCGCGGCGGCAAGCTGCTCCTGCATCTTGCGAGCCTGCTTCATCATCTGCTGCATGTTCATACCGGCCATAATGGCTCCTTTGCGTGCGGCCGCGCAACGAGCTGCAAGGGCAGCCGAGACGCGGCGGGACTTTCAAACTCAAAAATCGTACCACGGCGCGCGGCCAGCGAGCGGGGCGGACGTGTTACCTCAGTCGATATACATGTCCTGGAGTGCAAGCCGCACCCAAAGATTATGCAAAGTTGAATAATTCGCATCTGCATAATATTGAAAGCTAAATCTTGTAGAGCCGGAATCCGACATTTTCTGTGTATCACTAAATGACTAAATGCCGAGCCGCTACTCTAGGCGGCGCTCGTGACGGCGGGGTATAATTTGATTGCCATAGATAGCAATTTGGAGGTGCCCTATGAATGCCCCCGACGTGCTCCAAAACATCCGCTCAAAACACCCCGTTGCATATTTTGTTCTCTATCTCTTTGTCGGCTGGGCATTGCTGGTTGTCATCACCCATGCTATAGCCTTTGGAGCAGAACTGCTGGTAGCCAGCTCGAACCAGCCCGTCGTTAAATGGGAAGCGACCGATGAGTGCACCGACGGAAGTCGAACCATTTACTACAACAGCCCGTCCCTCTACCAAGAGTTCAAGGTCAAGATAAAGGGCTTCAAGATTGTCGATGCCGAACCGGGCTCTTTATCGACAATCGGAGCAACCGTCAACGCCGAGCAAGTCGAGTACACGGACAGCCATGCGACGTATCGTATCGACCTCGGCATCCTAGGCCGACCGTCACGTACCTGTCTGCTCGAATGCGATATACGCGGCACTACGTTGCACATGTCCGAAATACAGATGCGCCCGGACAAAAGAAAGTGATGTATGACCGAGTCGAAACAGACTAGGCATAGACTCGTCCGCCTTCGTAGGCAAAACGCAGGATGAGCGGGGCATTGTTACGCACGAAATCATCGAGTTCTTGGAGGTCCGCTTCGCTAAAGCCCTCGTGTGACACCCAATTGAATGCCGGCAAGATACACTCCGCCGTGTCAAAACCCCAATCACGCGGGCGCTCCACAACAACCTTCACCGTGTTGTCCTCCCGGACTTCGGAATACGAAACCTGCGTATCGTCCTCAAGGCGGACATATTCCCACATCATAAGCTCGCTCCGTTCAAAGGGTTCTCTTCTTGAGCAGTATACCCGCCCGTACAGCTACTCCACCGGCTTGAAGATGGTGGACTGACCGAAGACGCTGCGGATGAGGGCTTTGGCCTCGTCCTCGGTCTGCGGGATGCTCGGGGCTGCACCCTGATGGCCGAAGGGGCTGCCCGCACCGGGGTTGGACTCCCAGGGAGCTGCAGGAGCGTCCTCCTCTTTGGGGGCAGTTGCAGCGGGCTTGGGCGCGGGCGTCGCACCCGGCACGTCGAACGGAGGCAGATCGTCCCCACCAGCATCGGCAGCAAAACCGCCGACCATGGCATCGTCGTAGGGAACCTGCTCGGATTCCCACGGCGCAGACTGCGCAGACGGCTGAGCCTTGGGGGCAGCCGAGCGCTCGGGCACGCGGGGTGCGAGCTCGGTCGGGAGCTTACCCGTGGCAGGAGCGCCGGCGGGGTTGTCGGAGCGTAGCCAGGGGGCTTTGCCCAGGTCAGACGACCTGGGCGCGGGTGTCGGAGCAGCCGGTTTGGGCGCTGCGGGCTTAGGCGCCGACGGGGTCGATGCCGCTACCGGCGCCGCTTGCTGCTGCGGCGCGCTGGCGCTCGAGGATACAGGGGCCGCCGAGGACACGGGTTGCGGGTCCGCAGATGCCGCAGCCCGTGCAGATGGAGAATGCTCCTCATGTTGAGGAGCCGGCGTGCCACCCCCATCCAGGACATAGTCGACGGTACGACGACCGAAGACCGCGCAGACCGTCGGCAGGACCACCGACTGCGTATCGGCGCGACCGAGCATCTTAATGGCAAAAGTCGAACCCGCGGGGAACGAGACCGTGAGCTTGGAGCCGTCGTCGGCCGTGGCGCGGGCGTTGAGCAAAAGCCCTGCGTAGGAAGCCTGACGCGCCTTGACACGCTCGACAACCTCGGCCCATTTGCGCTGGAGCTCTCCGGCATCCTCGACCGCGGGGGTCTCGGCAGCACCGGCGGCGGCAACCTGGGCGGCAGTGTTGGTCTGGGGCTTAGGTGCCGGCACGGTCGATGCAGCGGGCGCGGGAGCCGGAGCCGCGGACTTGGGCGCAGGCTGGGCAGCCGGAACAGCAGCGCCGCGGTCCCAAGGCATGCCACCCTGATGCGCAGACGTAGCAGCGGGGGCGGCGGTCGCCGCAGGAGTAGCGGCTCGGGCACCCGAGATCAGCGTCGGCTGCTGGACAGCGGGTGCGGATGCAGCAGGCGCACTCGCTTGAGCAGCAGCCACGCTCGCCGGAACGGCGCCGTTGGCAACCATGGCCTCCAAGCGAGCCACGCGCTCGGCCAATGCCTCAATCGTTAAATCGGCCTCGGGACGTGCCAGGCGCGTGCAGGCGATCTCGAGCACCAGGCGCACGTCGCTCGCACCCCTCATCTCCAAGGCGGCATCGTCGAGCACCGTCAGCACGCGAGCCAGACGATCGGCAGGATGCTCGCCAAAGGCAGCGGCCTCGGCTGCAAGCGCCTCGGCCTGCTCGACACCGCCCTCAAACAACTCAGCACGGGCACCGGCAACGCAGGCAACATACACGTCGCGCACGTGCGCCACCAGGTCGCGCGTCAGCTCCAGCAGGTCGTTTCCTTCCTCGACCTGTGCACGAATGAGCCCATAGAGTTCAGCAATATCACGTTCGGCGATGGCGCGGGCAAACTCGCCCAGGATCTGGTCCGAAACCTCGCCCAAAAGCGAGCGGGCATCGTCCGCATGCACGGCGCCGTTGCCAAAAACGCTCAGCTGCTCCAGCGTGGAGAGCGCGTCGCGCATGCCGCCCTTGGCATGGCGCGCCACGATGGCAAGCGCCTCGTCGTCGTAGTCGAAGCCCTCCTGCTCGCACACGTATGCCAGGCGGCGCTCGATATCCTCGTTACCGATGCGGTGGAAATCGAAGCGCTGGCAGCGCGAGAGGATGGTCTCCAGAATCTTTTGCGGGTCGGTGGTGCACAGAACAAAGATCACGTGCGCCGGCGGCTCCTCGAGCGTCTTGAGCAGCGCGTTAAACGCCGCCGTCGTGAGCATGTGGACCTCGTCGATGATATAAATCTTGTACTTGCCGCGCACCGGGGCAAAGTTGACGGAGTTGATGATTTCCTCGCGCACATTGTCCACGCCCGTGCGGGAGGCGGCATCGAGCTCGTAGACATCGGGGTGGTTACCCTCGGCAATGAGCTCGCACTCCTCGCAAGTACCGTCGGGCATGCAGCCGCTTGCACCCTCGGCGCGCGCCGCCTCCGCATTGCGGCACAGCAGCGCCTTGGCCAGAATGCGCGCCATGGTGGTCTTGCCCGTGCCGCGCGGTCCGCAGAACAGGTAGGCGTGGGACAGGCGCCCCTCGGTAATGGCGTGCTCGAGCGTCGAGACGATATGCTGCTGGCCCACCACGGAGTCGAAGGTGAGCGGGCGATACTTTCGGTACAACGATTCCATGGGTGCTCCCCCGGGTATACTGAGTCTTGTTGCCGCGGCGGCCATGCGGTCGCACGGCATACTGCATTCATAATAACCCGTACGGCGAGCCCGCCGCGATAGGAGTCCAAAGAGCATGGCAGACGCAGAGAGCAACCTCGTTCCCTCCGAAGCAGCCGACCAGGTCGAGGTCGCGCTCGAGACGCAGGCAGCAGCCGATGACGGCATCCTGTACCTCAACGAGTATCAGTACGAAAACGACCTCGTCACCGATTTCGCCCGCTTGGTTGCCTCGCCCAGGCGCCGCGGCTCCCTGTACGTCGCCGCTGCGATTGCCGCGCTCATCGGCATCGGCATGCTGGTGGCCGGCGGCAACTGGATCAAGTTCGGCGTCGTCCTGATTGTATTCGGCGCCTTTTTGGCCTGGTGGAGCAAAAATCTGCACCATACGCTCGCGCGCGACTTTATCGAAGCCGTCGAGGCCGACGAGTCCATGGGCGGCCGCTACCGCCGCGTCGCCGCCAACGAGGACGGCCTGATGGTCTGGGGCAAGAGCGGCAAGTCGCAGTTCTTCCCGTTTGAGAAGCTCGACCACGTACTCGACGGCGAGCGCATCTTTGTGGCCATGTTCGCCGACCAGGGCGTGACGATCCCCAAGGACACCTTCGTCCGTGGCGATGCCGAGCAGTTCGGCCCCTTCCTCAAGGCCCGCATCAACAAAAAACTCCGCATCGAGACCAAGCGCAAGAAGATGAAGGCAGAAAAGGCCGCTGCCGAAGCCAAGCAGGGCGACAAGCCCCAGGACAACAAGGGCAAACAGCGCAAGCAGAAGAAGAACAAGAAGAAGCGCTAGGCCGGACGCAGGGTCCAGACCCCAGACGGAGCTTAAATTGAATGTCGCCCACCCGAGCGTGCTACACTAGCAGCATCTATGCCACCGCGAACGGCTCGGCTCCGCGCCCGCCACTCGCAAACGAACTTTAAACGCACGAGGGTTGGCCATGCCGCTTTTCTCGCAACATACCGCCCGGTTCTCGCCGGACGTTCCCTTGGAGGGCACCAGCTCTCGCGAGCTGCTCAAGCGGTACCAGCCGCTCGAGACACTTGCGACCGGCGGTTTTGGCTCCATCGAGATCTGCCGCGACACGCACCTGCGCCGCCGCGTGGCCATTAAGCGCATCCCCCTCACAGACGGCGCCGGCATGCCCGCCAGCGATATCATGGACGTCCTGCGCGAGGCGCATACCGCCGCCATGCTTCAGCATCCCAATATCGTGCAGGTTATCGACTTTACGCACGACACCGCCTATGCCTACCTCGTCATGGAATATGTCGACGGCATGTCGCTCGCCGACTTTTTGCATCGCGTGGACGGCCATTCGCTCACCTTTGACGAGGCCGCGGCAATTGCCGACGCGCTGGGGCAGGCGCTCACCTTCGCCCATAGCAATGGCGTACTCCACCTGGACATTAAGCCCGCCAACGTGCTCATCGACCACTCGGGCAATGTAAAGCTCACCGACTTTGGCATGGCACGACTGTCGTCCGCCGGCGGCTTTGGCGGCTCGCGCGGCGGCACCATCGGCTACATGCCGCCCGAGCAGCTCGATATCGAGACCGGCACGGTCAATGAGCGCGCCGATGTCTTTGCCCTCGCCTGTGTGATCTACGAGGGCTTGTGCGGCAGCGCTCCCTTTATGGCGGCCACGCCCGCCGACTCGCTCGACCGCATCATCGGCGGCGCCACCTATCCCAGCGAGCTGATACCACACTTTCCCCCGGGAGCCGAGGCTGCGCTCATGAGCGCCCTCTCCCCCATGCCGCAAGACCGCCCCAACAGCATCGAGGCATGTTGCGACCAGCTCCTTGCCGGTCTGGGCAGTGTGCGCGAGGGCCGCCGCAGCTTGGAGCAAATGGTTGGCGAGCTTTCGGATGACGAGCAGGAGCTCGACGATATCGAGCCGTCGCACTACGAAGACGACGCCATCGAGGTCGACCCCGCACTCGGCTGGGCGGGCACGCGCTGGAGCCATGCGCGCGACTACACCATGCACGCCATCTCGGCGCTAACGTGTGGCACCTTTAGCTTTTTGCTGATGCAAACGGCCGGGGTCGCGGCGCTTCCCGGCCTGGTCATTGCGGCTATCGCGATCGGAGCGGCGGCTGGCCTGGCCCCCCAGATCGGCTCGGCCATCTCGGCTGTGGGCTTTTTGGTGCTCATGGCCAACGCCACCATGCAGGCACAGGGCATCCTGTCGATGCTGCCCGTCGCGGTGATCTTTGCCGCCGCCATGTCCGGTTGGTGGATCGCCTGGGGTCGCACCGAGACTGCCGCGAGCGCCACGCTCACCTGTGCACTCGCGCTTGGCTGTCTGACCGGCAATACCTTCCTGGCAGCTGGGGTCGCCGCCGGCGTCGCGTCATTTTGGCTCGGCCCGGCAAGCGCCGCCGCGGCAACGGGCATGGGCGCGCTTTTTGCCCGTCTGGCCACGGTCGCGCTTTCAGCCGGAGGCGTGCTGGGGCTCGGCAATGTTGCCGCGGCACTGGGAGACATGCTCTTCTGGGCTGCCGTCGTGCTTGTCGCGGCGACAGCTGCACTGACGTCTCTGCTGCTCAACGTCCATGCCAAGCGTGCCGAGCAGGGCTCGAACCTGGCTGCAATCGCTGCCATCGCCGGCTGCGGAATAGGCTCCGCGGCGTCGCTCTGTCTTGCACACCATATGGAAATTGCCAGCCTTGCAGCCGCGGTCATCGCCAAGGCGGCGGTTGCGGGAATCCTATCCTCTATAATCGTTGGGATATGCCTATATTTGCTCGGATACCAAAGAACCTATACGGAGAGTGATCTTTCGTGAACTTCCTGAACATCTTCGAGGACCACGTGGCCGGCATCTTCGGTGCCACCCGTGCCCCGTTCTCCTTTAAGAAGCTTGCCAAGCAGGCCGCTCGCGACATGGAGGATCAGACTCTGGTGATTAACGGCGTCAACACGGCGCCGGCACTCTATACCATCCTTATCGCCGCCGACGACGATCCCATGCTCGCCCCGTTCTACCCCGAGCTTTCGCGCGAGGTCCGCGAGTTCGTGAAGGCGCAGGCCGAAAAGCGCCGCTATGTCTTTGTCGGCGAGCCCCTCGTGCGCTTTATGATCGATCCACAGCTGCGCGCCGGCAAGTTCTCGGTCTTTGCCGAGAACGTCGATGCCCCCACGCTCGGCCGCCTGTACGAAGAAGAGCGCGCCTATCAGAACGGCCTGGG
>OIDC01000556.1_pt1 | contig 18802 bp, 18 predicted proteins | sample 1581401 | NCBI WGS metagenome assembly OIDC01 (sample SAMEA3882518, study PRJEB24775) | human gut metagenome | biome: human-associated habitat; feature: intestine environment; material: feces | place: Netherlands | collected 2009/2010 | reverse complement strand
TGGATAATTCCTTACTGGCTGTAAGGGATATTAACCATAAATATATTGTAGTAGAAGAAAGAGGAAATCATATGTGGTTAGCAGATAAATGGAAAGATTATGAAGTCATTGATTGTTCACAGGGTGAAAAGCTCGAGCGTTGGGGCAAATACACGCTGGTACGCCCAGACCCACAGGTCATCTGGGATACCCCAAAGAAAGAAAAAGGCTGGAAACACATGAATGGACATTACCATAGAAGTTCCAAAGGTGGCGGTGAATGGGAATTCTTCAATTTACCAGAAGAGTGGACCATACACTATTCTCTTCCTATTAATAAGGAGCTTACCTTTCACCTGAAGCCATTCAGTTTTAAACATACCGGTCTTTTCCCGGAACAGGCAACAAACTGGAACTGGTTCTCACAGCTCATTCATTCCGAGGTAAAGAAAGGACGTCCTGTTAAGGTATTAAACCTCTTTGCCTATACAGGTGGTGCCACACTGGCTGCCGCTGCTTCCGGAGCAAGTGTAACGCACGTGGATGCTTCCAAAGGAATGGTTACCTGGGCAAAAGAAAACGCAGTATCTTCCGGATTAGGTGATGCACCAATTCGCTGGCTGGTGGATGATTGTGTCAAATTCGTAGAACGTGAAATCCGTCGCGGCAATCATTACGATGCGATTATCATGGATCCACCATCTTACGGTCGTGGACCAAAGGGTGAAATCTGGAAAATCGAAGAAAGCATTTATCCACTGGTTCAGTTATGCAGCCAGATTCTGACGGACGATCCGCTTTTCTTCCTTATTAATTCCTATACGACAGGTCTGCAGCCTGCCGTTCTGTCTTACATGATTCATACCGTTCTCGGAAAATATAATGGCACCATTACAGCAGAAGAAATCGGGCTTCCTGTCTCTTCCAACGGGCTGGTTCTTCCATGCGGTGCCAGCGGACGTTTTCAACGTAAATAAATAATAACGATTAAAGTCAGTCCTGTATCTGTATACAACGGACTGACTTTTCATTTACTTTCTCTCTTCCTTCTGAATCACTTTCTGATAACGGTTCACCTCTTCTACAATCACACCGCTCATCGCCAACATACAGATCAGATTTGGAATCGCCATCAATGCATTGGCTATATCTGAGAAATTCCATGCAATCTTCAATGTCGTGGTTGCTCCCACAAACACCATGAGTGAAAAAACAATACGATAGATCAGATTAAACCGATGGGTACCAAATAAATACTCAAATGCCTTTTCTCCGTGATACTCCCATCCAAGAATTGTCGAGAATGCAAACAGTGCAATCGCAATACATACCAGCCAGCCTCCCGGTTCTCCAAGTATCGTTTCAAATGCTGAAATTGTAAGCGCAGATCCAACAACAAGTTCGCGATATTCCAGCTTTCCATCATCTTCAAATACATATTCATTCGCTAAGTCATCTTCCCATGTTCCTGTCAGATTTTTGTTTTCTGTATCTCCCAGAGGCGATGCATTTCCTCCCAACGTGAGTGTCAAAGTGTCTGATCCGTCTGCAAGAACCATCTGCGTTTTGTCTTCCGTTGTCTGATAATCCGAGATTGTATATCTCGTGGTAGATGTTTTGCCGTCATTTCCTTCCAGCGAAAATGTCAACGCTTCATCTGCCGCTTCATAATAATACGTTCCCGTTGCAGAAGTATCTGTGCTTCCCAACACACCGGAACTTGCAATGCAAAGACCTGTGATCGTACATACAACAATCGTATCCCAGAATGTACCTGTCATGTTGATGTATCCCTGACGCACCGGATCATTGGTGCTTGCTGCAGCTGCCGTAATCGCCGCAGATCCCATGCCCGCTTCATTGGAAAATACACCACGGGCTACGCCAAAACGTATTGCCTGCATCATCGATGCGACAATGCTTCCGCAAAGTCCGCCGCCGACCGCTTTTACGGAAAATGCCATCTTAAATATCATCACAACACCGGCCGGTACATTCCGTATATTTCCGATGATAATGATCAATCCTGCCACAACATAAAACACTGCCATAAGCGGCACAACCACCTGTGACACTTTTGAGATTGATTTGATTCCACCGAGAATAATTGCAAGCGCAAGCACGGTAATGACAATTCCGGTCACCCAGACAGGGACACCAAATGTCGTGTCCAATGCAGAAGAAATAGAATTGCCCTGTGTCAGGTTTCCAATTCCGAATGATGCAATTACTGCAAACAATGCAAACAGCCAGCCAAGCACCGCTCCGAACTTCTTATTCTTGAATCCTTTTTTCATGGTATACATCGGGCCGCCGGACATTTCGCCTTTTTCGTTTACTTCCCGATATTTGATTGCAAGCATACACTCACTGAACTTTGATGTCAGGCCAAATGCTGCAGAAATCCACATCCAGACAAGTGCGCCGGGGCCACCAGATACCATGGCAGTAGCCACTCCAACGATATTTCCTGTTCCAATGGTTGCTGCAAGCGCTGTCGTCAATGCCGAAAACGGTGACACATCGCCTTCGCCCTTTTTCTGTCTTGCCTCCTTACTGAGCACACTACGCAATGCATAGGGAAGATTTCTCCAGCAAAGCGCTTTGGTCCGAATCGTAAGAAACACGCCGGTGCCGACCAGAAGAATCAGCATCACCGGTCCCCACACAAAATCATCGATTTTTACCAGTACATCCGATAACATTTTCATAATCCTCTACTCCTTTCAGGTTATTCAAAAATAAGAAAAAGCCAAAATTCAGTCCCTCTTCGGACATAAATCTTGGCTTTTGCACTTCTTATTCTGTTGTATGTGATATTATATCACAAAATTCTCTTTTTTCGAAGTAAAAGAAAAATTAACACACAAATAATTACGATAATTCCGCATATAATGCTGAATCCGTATGCAGTATTTGCAAATGGTACCCATTTTGCATTGACATTCATTCCATAGATTCCGGAGATTACTGTCGGAATAGCCATAATCAGCGTGATGACCGTCAGGGATTTCATGATACTGTTCATCCGGTTATCAATAACAGAAGAAAGCAACTCTCTGGTACCATTGATGATGTCTCGATAAATACCTGTCATCTCAATGGCCTGCTTATTCTCCACAATAACGTCTCCAAGTAATTCCTTATCTTCCGGATACTGTTCGAGACGTTTGTAACGTGTCAAACGGTCAAGCACAACGCCATTGGCACGCAGGGATGTCGCAAAATATACCAGCGTCGACTCCAGTTCATGTAACGCAATCAGATCGACTTCCTCAGTATCATCTCCTACTCTTTCCTCGATCTCAGTTCGCATCTTATCAATAATACGAAGATCACTCTGATAAAGTACTGCGATACGATATAGAATCTGATATACAAAGCGAAGCTTTTTCTTTGTACTGAATTCCTTCACACGATTATTCAAAAATGCCTGGAGCACCGGCGTATCCTCTGTACAGACAGTTACAATCTCATCTGCGGTAATGATAATGCCAAGAGGAATGGTCGTATAGGATTCCTTCTCGTGTCGAATTTCAATTGATGGAATATCGACCAGAATCAGTGTATATCCATCCTGTAATTCGATACGGGAACTTTCTTCTTCATCCAATGCAGCAAGGATATCTTCGATATCCACCCCAAGGACATCCGCGACCATCTGGCCTTCCGCTACACTCGGGTTTACCATCTGCACCCACACACCGGTCTGGATGGCATGTTCTTCATGAATCTTCCGATCATCCGTCTTGTAATATTTAACCACAGGATTGGCCTCCTTTTTCTCTATAGAACTCTATGCAATTTACCAACCAGGCTCTTGTTACGAATCATGGAGAGATTATTAAGAAAGAGCACATCCTGCACTTTGTTTTCCTGCGCGAACTTGCTGATGCTTCCGGTCCAATACCGATAATCAATTACATATATTTTCTGATAATGATCGACTAAAAACGGTACAAACGCATTACCAAAAGATTCCTTCACAACAATACACGAACTTCCATCGTTCAAATCCTTGTTCTCGATTACCGTATAAGGATTATCACTTGCAATAAAAGCACTGTATTTCAAAGCTGCTCCATAATTTGTGACATCATAAATCACTGGCCAGTCATATTTCTGTCCGTCCGACGCAGTCACATGCATCACACTGTCATTGTGTGGATAATACGCTGTAACCACATCCGGATTTTTCTTTAACTTTGCGTCACTAGTATCATTATAAAAAGAACCGAGGAATCCGTCAAACTCTTTTGTATCATATGAATCAAGTTCTTCCGGTTCGATACCTTTTGCCTTGCAAAAATCGGTGTATGCATAGTATGCACCAAGTGTTGTCCAGTGATGATCGGTGCGGTAATATTCGTATTCATCGCGATGTTTCATCAGCGTATCATAGACATCTACACTTTTTACTTTATCGCTCATCTTATCCTGAATTTTTGTCATCGCCTCACGCTGATCGGATGATTTAATCTCATCCCGCAAATTGTCCGGAAACGTTATTCCCGAGCTGAGAGGAATAACCAGATCATAGACATCCGCCTTGCCATCCAGATTCTTTGCCACCTGGTTGATACTTTTCGCATAGTTGTCTGCCACATCATCCAGATATGTGTACAGTTCATAAGCGGCATCGTCCACTACGACCACACTGCTGTAATCCTTCACATTTCCATCCGATGTAATCTCCGGATAATTTGCCATGCTGCTTTCTTCCTGTGTCTGTGTAGCTTCTTCCGTGGTCACTTCTGTCTGTACATTTTCCGTTGCAGATGCATTATTATTGTCCTGTTTATCTTTCTGGCTTCCACATCCTGCCAGCATAGATACGGTAAGTGCCGCCATCAGAATTGCCGCATTTATTTTTTTGCGAACCATTTATATAACCTCTTTTCTTTCTGTCATCCATTGTTGTATTGATTTAAATTCCGCCCGTCAGCTTATGAAGATTTCGATCGGAAATAAAATTTGAAATATTATAAAGCACTAATACATCGGTAATATTATGTTCCTGTAAATAAGACTTCATATCTCCATTGTAATACCGGAGGTCAACCATATATATATTCTCATAATCCTGCGTTACAAAAGGCACAAAGCTGTTCGCAAAAGAATCTTTTATAATAAGAATATTCTTTCCTTTTGCCTTTGATGCAGCTTTCTGATTCTGTATATGAACCTGACCATAATTACCACTAAGGAAATATGCATATTTGTCTTTTTTCTGTAGCATTTCATCATCATAGATGCTGTCGAGCTGCTGCTTTTCATCAATCGTCACGGTACAGTCTTTGCTGCCAAAAGCATCATCTTTCTGTAATCCATATGTCCAGATTTCATCATAGGCAGAATCGGCATCCAGAATTTTTGAATACAGGCTTCCGCGGAATTTATCACTCACCACATTTTTTACAAGTCCATCTTCCGTCTCAGCTTCTCCACCTGTGCGTTCACTCCACACATCATATGCCAGACAGGCCCCTGCCGATGTCCAATGATGATCTGTCTTATAATAAATATATTCATCATTGTGATCCATAAGCGTATCCCGCACATCCACGAAATTGTAATCTTTCATCGCCTTTTGAACCTGATCAATGTATTTTGCCTGATCAAAAAGCCGCGCATTCTTCGGAAGTTTCTCCTGCATTACAAGTCCAGAAGTCGGTACGAGTAAAAAAGATAATTTCTGTTTGTCAATTGTCTCGGATGCCGTCATAAAATAGTCTTCAACTGCTTTGATGTTCCGGTCAACCTGCTTTTCATCCACATCCTCCGGCGTGATCTTCTCAAAGTCATAACCATCTTTTCCAACGTATGCACCACCGATATCGGTATCACCACAGGCTTTCTGAATTCCGGTCTTTACCGTGATCCATCCGTCACGAAAGCACACCTGATCACGAAGATAATCCTCAAGCCCATCCTGAAACTTTCCACTCAGGATATTGTCCCACGAAAGTTCCGGTGTCTCCGCCAGATATCGGTTCTCATTCGGCGAAAATTCACGGTCTTTGATTATCAGACTTGTCCCTGATATCAATACAAAAAAACCGATAAATACAATTATAATTATTATTCTAACTTTCTTCATCTCTAACCTCTAGCAACTATCATTTAAAAGCGGAAATACAAAAACGGATTGTAACTGTCTCCCACCAGAAAAGCGAACGATACCCCAAGCAACACGACCATAATAATCGGCTTTGCATAGGTCAGTCCACGCGACAGTTCGCACCATTGGTAAATATTATCGTCTTCTGTATTTTCAGAATCAACGGATTTCTTACAAATCTTTCGCAACCAGAAACGATGATCGATGGAACATACCACCAGCAGAATTAATAACACAGCATTGGTTGACAGGAAATAGAAGAAATCTGCATCCGCTCCACCATGCGCACCAATTCCGAACATTGTTTTGAGATAGCGTCCTAACTGGCTCATATCCGTCTGTGCAAAAATGGTCCATCCGATTACCACCAAAAACATGCTGTAAATATGTCCAATCCATGCAGGTGCTTTCTTCAGCCACTTCAATAAGAACAACTTTTCAATCATGAGCAATATACCATAATATATGCCCCAAAGGACAAAATTCCAATTTGCTCCATGCCACAATCCGGTCAGCATCCATACAACCATAATATTAAACAGCTGCCGTCCCATGCCCTTGCGATTTCCACCAAGTGGAATGTACACATATTCCCTGAACCATGAACTTAAGGATATATGCCAGCGTCTCCAGAACTCCGTAATGGTCTTTGACATATATGGGAAATTAAAATTTTCAAGGAAGTGGAACCCAAACATTTTTCCCAAACCGATTGCCATATCGGAATAGCCCGAGAAATCGAAATAAATCTGGAAACTGTATGCAATTGCCCCCAACCAAGCAGTCGCCGCAGACATCTGGTGTAACTGTGAAATTGTATCCCACAGACTTCCGATCTGGTTTGCCAGAAGCACTTTCTTTGCCAGACCAATAGTAAATCGAAAGGCTCCTTCGGAGAAATCTGTCAGTGTCACCTTGCGGTCGCTCAATTCTGATGCAACAGTTTTGTACTGTACGATCGGTCCTGCGATCAACTGCGGGAACAGTGTGACATATGTTGCAAATGCAACAATGTTATGCTGCGCCGGCACAACTTTGCGATACACATCAATGGTATAAGACATCGTCTGGAAAGTGTAGAACGAAATACCGATCGGCAGCGCGATATGAAGCAACGTAAGTCCTGCCCCTGTAATGCTGTTGATATTTCCAATGACAAAATCCGCATACTTAAAAAAGCCGAGGATTCCAAGGTTGCCCACTAAATCAATCACCAAGACAACCTTTGCTTTCCCCGGACGGTTCTTGTTCTGAAAATATTCAATTAAGCGTCCGTTGGTATAATCAAATACAGTAGAAAAGAGCATGATCAGCACATATACCGGCTCTCCCCAGGCATAAAACAGAAGGCTGGCAATCAAAAGCACCAGATTTCTGACTTTGCCCGGGCATACATAATAAATCAATAATACCAACAGTAAAAATGCGAGTAAAAATACAAAACTACTGAATACCATATTATTTGAACGCCTTTTCTATAATTTCTTTTGCCTTGTCAGAATCTCCACACACGCAGAGAACTACGTATTTCCCTTTCTTCTCAAGGACTGCATTGCTGATACGTTTGGTTTCTTCCGGAATATATTTTTCGAAAGAATCCGATTGATCATCCAGGAAAGACTGTACATTTTCTTCCGTTGTACGCGCAGTCTCCTCATCCGGTGCTGTAAATACAGCGACTTCCTCCGCCGTAGAACCGCTTCCCATATACATAATGGCATCCACACCCTTAGGTACATCAATGGAATAGGAAATATCCTCATCATTGATCTGTTCTAATTGATCGTCATACGTAATATCCGATACCAAAGATTTCGCCAATGCTGCCGCATCAATCTCTTTCTGCGTGCTTCCGCATCCAGCCAGCAGAATCATGCCTGCTGCTAATGTTGCAATAAAACCTGATTTCTTCATGGTCTCATTTCCTTTCCTTTCTTCTTTTCAGCAACGATTCAAAGCTGCTTTTTGCACAGATTCCGGGGAGAATCTGCACATCTGCATCCAATATACCCCCCGCATCTGGCCGTGTAAAGCTTCCCTGTTCAGAATTAAGTAAATCTTAAATTCTGTAACAGTTTCGTTACTTTTCTTTTATTTAGTCGCTGATTCCAGAGTATTTTTCGCTCTGTGCACGAATCAATTCCTCATCATCAAAGTAGTTGATTTTCATGGCGCGCTTTACTTCAGAAAGTGTCTGTGCTGCTGCCTCACGAGCTACATCACTGCCCTTCTTTAAAATCTCATAAACAGCAGGAATATCCTTCTCGAACTCTGCTCTGCGCGCACGGATCGGTGCCAGTTCCTCCTGAATGACATTGTTGAGGAACTTCTTGATCTTGACATCTCCAAGTCCACCTCTCTGATAGTGTTCCTTTAATTCGTCCAGATTATGATATTCCGGCAGATATTCTTCAAAATGTTCCGGCTTGCTGAATGCATCCAGATAAGTAAATACACTGTTGCCCTCGATATGACCCGGATCCGATACCTGAATATGGGTTGGATCTGTGTACATGCTCATGATTTTTTTCTTCACATCTGCCTCGGTATCTGCAAGATAAATACAGTTTCCAAGCGATTTACTCATCTTCTGTTTTCCATCAGTACCCGGAAGACGCATACATGCTTCATTATCCGGAAGAAGCACCTCCGGCTCCACCAGTACTTCATCGTAAATGCTGTTGAACTTGCGGACAATCTCTCTTGTCTGCTCGATCATAGGGAGTTGGTCTTCCCCTGCCGGAACAGTCGTTGCCTTAAATGCTGTAATATCTGCAGCCTGACTGATTGGATAGTTAAAAAAGCCAACCGGAATACTCGCCTCAAAATTGCGCATCTTAATCTCCGACTTTACGGTAGGATTACGCTGTAAACGTGATACTGTAACAAGATTGGAGTAGAAAAACGTAAGCTCGGTCAATTCAGATATCTGTGACTGAATAAACAACGTCGATTTTGCCGGGTCAAGTCCTGCGGAAAGATAGTCCAGTGCCACCTCAATAATATTCTGACGCACTTTCTCCGGATTATCGAAATTGTCTGTAAGTGCCTGTGCATCTGCAATCATAATAAAAATTTTATCGAATTCTCCGGAATTCTGTAACTCTACTCTTCTGCGCAGAGAGCCAACGTAATGTCCTACGTGTAATCTTCCTGTAGGGCGATCTCCTGTTAATATAATCTTTGCCATATCTATCCTCCATTATCCACACACCTGGTGTAATATTTCTTATTTACATAGTAATGGGTCTTACCCACATAAACTTTAACAAAAGCGTGTGTCAATGTCAACACGGCAAGCCATTTCTGCACTCTATTTATTAGACGAACAAGTGATTGAAAAAGTTTCAAAAAAATCACCGGGATAATTCCCGGTGATTTTCCTAAAAGTCATAATGAAATTTTACTGAATTGGCACTTCAATGGTATCCCCACCTGCATCATTCGACTGCATAATGAGTGCCTGCACCTGATCCGGATCGATCACCTGCACAAATGAACGCAAGGAATATGCCTTTGTCATCGCGCCATCATCATATCCGGAACCTCCGGCATCTCCAAGGAACGGAAGTTTCTTTCCATCCTTAAGAACAACTCCTTTGAACAATGGTACCTGATTGGTATCCTCCTTGATTTCTATTTTACCATTTACACTGTAATTGATCCGAATAGAAATTGGTGAAAGTTCAATCGTATCAATCGTAAAAGGCGTACCTTCTATACTTTTTCCTACCGTAATATTGCTTGCAGTGCTGACATCCGGAAGCTTGATCTCAAAATCCCAGTTTCCTTCTTTCGCAAGTGTAAAGCTGGTTTTATGAAGCGTTCCGAGATCTTTCAACTTACAATAAATCGTCTTTCCCAGAAGACTGTCCTTCTGATCCGCAACGCCAAGACTTGCAACAAACTCCAGATTTCCGTCTTTGTCCACATAATGCAGGATCATTTTTCCATTCTCATCTTCCTCGATAGGAGTTCCATCCTCGTAGACCGGATATCCGTTTTCATCACAGACAGTTCCATCATAGAATTCACCGTATGCCTGTGTATCTCCCGGCGCTTTTTCGCCTTTCACACCAATATCCCAATCACCAAAGCCCGGCTCATCGCCCTTTGCAAGGTCATATCCCTTTACCGAAAATGAAATATGTGCAAAATACTTATCCACAATAATAGTCTCCGGTGTAATCGTTATGCCGTTGTCTGTGACTGCAAGCTTGCTGTAATCCGCATCCTCTTTTAAGACTACAGCCGCGCCCTTGTCCGTCAGCTCCTTCTGCTGTGTGTCTGTTGCCTGCAAGGTTCCCTTCATTCCGCGGCTCCACACATGGTGTACAGCAGCTCCAACGGTCACACTTCCGGCAATAATAAGACATGCACACGCTGCGACTGCTGCCGGGTTCTTCCAAAAACCACGTTTCTTTTTCTCTGTCTGACTGTTTTTTGTCATAGCACTTCTGCCCTCCGTCTGAATTCTGGCAAAAGCCTCGTCCGCTTTCTGCAATACAATTTCCGGTACTTTGATATCTTCCTGAAAAATATTGGAATTTTTCTTCATCACGCTACTCCTTTCTGTAATAGGCTGCCAATTTTTCCCTGCCCCGCGCAAGCCTTGTCTGAATCGTGCTCGTTGAAACATGCAACAGCCCTGCAATCTCCTTTGTCTTCCAACCATACCTGTAATAGAGCAGCATTGGAATGCGATAGATTTCATCCAGCGCGGTCAACGCTTCTTTCAGTTCCAGGTTGTAGGAATCCTCCGCCGCCGGTGGCTCATATTCCTCCAGCGGAGCGAAATCCTCACGCTTTTTTCTGATGTCATAACAATTGTTGATCAGAATTCTTATCAGCCAGGTTTTAAAATACCGATTCTCTCTGAGCGTCCCGATCCGTTCCCAACAGTCAAGTATCGTCTCCTGAATTGCATCCGCAGTATCCTCGTCATTCATCAGAATAGCAATTGCGACACGATACATATCCTTTGTATACTGCTGCATCAGGGTTGTAAAAGCATCCGGATCCCGGTCTTTTGCCTTTCTTATTAAGTTCATCATTTCTGTTTTCTTCATGGCCATTCTCCTGCGCGCTGAGATCTTGTCAAAGCAAATGGTTTCCTTTTTGCTTTACACTTATTAGACGGACGAACAAATCAAAAAATCCCATCAAATGAAAAAATCTATCCTGCCGCAACAGAATAGACCTTTTCCTTTCTTCGTAATTTTATTTTTTCCATGGACGAACCTTCTTCGTCCAGCCCATCTCATTCCAGTATTTTACATCCGGCGCACACCAGCCGAACTTCGACTGCACCATGCGCATCGCATAGAACCATGCTCTTGTCTTAAGTCCCGGTTTTACATTTCCGTAATGCCTTCTAATCTGCCCTGCGACTTTTTCCACCTGCCGGTCAATTTTAACATGGGTCTTATCGGTAACGCCATTCCAGTTGATTGCACGAACCGCAAAGCCCATCTTATATATTTTCGACACGCCCCAGAAAAACAGGCTGTCGGCCATATCTTTGTTCGTGCTCTTCATTCCCGCGCCCGCTGCGGTTGAAATACATACCGCCTGCTTTGTAAACATCTCTGCTTTTGGTCGGTGCACAAGCCATCGATGTCCCTGATGATCCAGAAAATTCTTCATCGGAGCCGACGCATGATACACATATACCGGACTCGTTAAGATGATAAGATCCGCTGCATCCAGCGCTTTTATAATCGGCTGCTGCGCCTCATAATGCAGACAGCTTTCTGCCCCGACTTCAAAGCACTGACTGCATCCGACACAATAGTCCGAGAAGTCTCGCGGCAGAAAAAATTCCGTGATATTACCGCCGACGCGCTCTGCGAGCATTCTACCGATATGATAGGTTGAGCCTTTGTGATTCTGTCCGTTTATTATTACAATATTCATTTCGTTTTCCTCATTCTTAATCATAAAACAAGAGAAGCCTGTCTGCCCCTCTTATTTTACAACATTCTAAATAAACACAATTGTCAACGCTCCGAAATTCGTCTCTCCGGTCACGATCAGACGATGTGTGCTTGTGCCTTCCATTCGTCCACGCATATTGATGCCACCGAACGCTTTATCCACATTGACATCCACCTTCCATGCGCGCGGAACATAAAGACTGACCTCTCCGAAACTGTTGTCAATATGAACGGTTGCGCTTTCTCCCTGAATGATTGCATTGTCGAAATACACACTGGTTGCGCCGAAACTGTTATCGACGGATACGCTGCATAAATTGTCAGTGTTGATGTACTTGATCGACTCACCAAAACTGTTGTCAAAGCGAAGATTCTCTCCGTCGCACTGCTCACTGTTGGAACCGAAACTGTTGCCGTGTGTACTTGCATCCGTCCATTCGTGATGCTTTTTTGGCTTGAAGATCATAGAAAGTCCGATACTGCCGAGAAGTGCTGCGCCAAGTACCGGCCACGGTGTAAACGCTGAAAGTCCGAGCTGTGGCGAAAACAGGATACAGATAAAGGCAATTGGGAAAAGGATCTCCCAGAAATTCACATGACGGATGCCTTCAATTAATACCCAAACGCAAAATACACCAAGAATCACATTAAATACACTGATACCCGGCAAGGACCAGATCTTGCTTGCGATCAGATAGACCGCTCCGAGGAGAAATAATAATCCCCATAAAATTTTTCCGCTGTTTCTGCTCATTCTCATTGATGTAACCTCTTTTCTTCTAATTTACTGATTAATGGTTTATAATAATATCTCGATACAAATACCTGTTTATGTGTTCCGGCAAATGTAACCGTGCTTGATGCAGTCAGGTTGCGGCTGATGGAATAAATGTGGTTCGTGTTGAGAATCGCTGACTTGGATATCCTCATAAAAAATCCCGGCTCCAGCTGATACAGCTTATATTTCGTTTCATACATGTCATCCTTTGTATGTACGTGTATGACATCATCTTCTGTCTGAAAAAACAACACATCATCCAGCTGCAGATAATACTCTGTCGTTCCTTTGTAGAAGACATATTTCTGTCCGGCATTGACCACATCACTGACGGACTTCTGAATCTGCGTGACCTCATCCGTCAATCCTCTGCATCGTATGAGGACTTCATCCTCCTGCAGACTTTCGTCAATTTCGATTTTGATTTTCATGGTAAACTCCTTAATGACCGAACATCGCTATGCAAAGCATACTTTCATGCAATGTTCGAGATTGCCACCGAGCAATACATGGGGCATTTCCGGTTTAAAACAGTTTCAAAAGATCATCCATATCTGCAGTATACTTTCGATCGATTGCCTTGTTTAATGTGAGTATATGCAAAAGACCGGCTTCTGTAAACAGGTTTCCGGTAAGTGGTAAAGATTTGCTGCCAAGTGGTAGAAATTGTCCGTCCTATTGAAATATTCCAACGTAAGTCCTATAATAAAAATCGTTTGTTTACGGAATATCCGAACGCATCAGGAAGCTGACTGTGTGCAGCAGCTATTCTGACATGCTCGCTTTTTCCCGGACGGACAAACTCATTAAGACACCGTATTCTCAATAAGGAGAAACGGAAGTAGGAGGTAAATTTCATATAAGTAACACAGCTACAGCTTCTGTTTCCAGAAGCAAAATCGTCACTATGGCAGAGACTGCTCTGCTCACAGCAATTGTAATTCTGATGGCGTTCACTCCGCTCGGATATTTGCGCATCGGCATTACACAGATCACATTTATCGTCGTACCGGTAGCCGTAGGCGCGGTTCTTCTCGGACCGAAAGCCGGAGCATTCCTCGGATTGGTATTCGGTATATCAAGCCTCATGCAGCCGGAATCGCTCGCCATGTTCGGTATCATCCCATGGCAGACGATCGTTGTCACCATTGTTCCCCGTATTTTGGTCGGACTCGTTCCTGCATTCCTGTTTAAAGGATTAAATAAGGTCAGCAAAAAACGTTCGCTCAACGCAGCGATCTCATGCCTTGTTGCGCCTTTGACCAACACAATTCTGTTTCTCGGATTTATGGCCTTTTTCCTGCGCGACTTCATGATCGCACAGTATCCGGATATCTACGGTGTGTTCGCTGGCAAGGGATTCTGGGCATTCTACGGTGCAATGTTTGTGGGCGTGGCACTCAATATCGTTCTGGAAGCTGCAAGCTGTCTGATCATCGCCACTGCAATCTGTAACGCATTGTGGCACACAGTAAATAAATAAGAGGTTTTCTATGGAAACAAATGAGACAGTATTAAAAGAAATTGATTTCATGCAGATTGGCGGATTCAAAGTCGGACATGCTGAGGATCAGGAAGCCGGAACCGGATGCACGGTTCTGTTATTTGACAAACAGTCACCTGCCGGCGTGGATGTCCGCGGCGGCGGTCCCGCATCCAGAGAAACTCCACTGTTAAATCCGGTGGCGGACTGCAAGGGGCTTCATGCATTGCTTTTGTCCGGTGGATCCGCCTACGCATTAAACGCAGCGACCGGCGTCATGAACTATCTGGAAGAGCGTGGTATCGGTCTTGCAGTCGGTCCGACCGTCGTACCGCTCGTCTGCCAGTCGGATATCTTTGATCTCGGATTCGGCCGCGCGGATGTGCGCCCGGATGAAGCAATGGCGTACCGTGCCTGCAAAAATGCCTCATACAGCTCCGTGCCGCAGGGCAACTATGGTGTCGGCTGCGGCTGCACCGTCGGCAAACTGATGGGACCGGAGAACTGCATGAAAAGCGGCATCGGCAGCTACGCCGTCCAGATCGGTGAATTGATGGTCGGTGCGATCGTCGCCGTCAATGCTTTGGGCGATGTCTATGATATGCAGACCGGCAGGCTTCTTGCCGGATGCCACAAAGACGGACATCTGGTTTCAAGCGAAGATCTTCTGTACAAACTCGCGGCAGATCAGAAATTATCCAACACAAACACGACCATCGGTGCGATCATTACCAACGCAAAAATGGACAAGACCACACTGTGCAAAGTCGCATCCATGGCACACAATGGATACGCACGCACCATCCGCCCTGTGCACACCATGGCAGATGGCGATTCGATCTACGCATGTTCAGTCGGCGAAGTCGCTTCCGATGTCAATGTCGTCGGAACGCTCGCGGCACATGTCATGGCTATGGCGGTCAACAATGCCGTACTTCATGCGGAAAGTATGCTCGGCACGATTGCATGCAGGGATCTGTAAGACAAGCGTTTCATGCAAGTGAAACTTAGCAAAACTTAAATTTTTATTCTTTATCAAGGCAAAAAGCACTGGAAAACCCGTAAATAATGAGTTTGCAGTGCTTTTTTGTATCAATATCCTACCACTTCGTGCTCAATACCTCTCCCTTAAGGTATAAATTTCCCCGCACTTCCTCCTTAATCGGTTCCAACTGCTCCTGGTTAACCAGGTATGAGATATTTTGTCGCGTACATTCCAACAGGTTGCTGCTTTCCGTTGTATCCAACACATTTTTGCGCACAAACACTTTGAAATCCTTTGGTTTTAACGGAATGACAACACCTGCTTCATACAAAATCCCTGCAGGTATATCGATGGAATCATTGAAAGTGACATAATATCCACCGGCTCCGATTTTGGCGGATTGGTACACCGCTTCATGCTTAAGAATTTTCTTAACGTCCTCCACACCGGTCAATTTTGCAAGTTCCATCTTTCGAACTGTCTGATCTGCAAAAAAGCAAAGCAGTGCATGCTCATCCATTGGCACACACTCTACCAGATTGTGTTTCTGCCGCTCAACCACATAATCCGGAAGACGATCGATTTTCCTGATGTAGAGACTGTCCTGCGAACATCTTCCTTCTGATATTTCAAGAAATTTCATCTCATCATAGGATTTCATGTGATGATTTTTTAAAATTGCATCGATGTTTTGTCTGCCACTTGGAATCACCCGCTCCTTCACCCATAAGAAACTGATGTCACGCGGAATCGTGAAAATATGCTTTTTGACATAAACCGAAAAAAGAAACGGCGCCGTCCACTCATCCAGATATTCCGGCAACTCTGCGATGCAGGTTTTCTCTTTCTCATAATAGAGCAGAACTCCCGCGGACATTGCATTCTCTTCATCGATGATTTCATAGATTTTCATATACCTGATACCTCTCATAAATCATATTCCAAATCTTATCCATAAAAACATCCGATAAAAGTGTTTCCAGACCTTCAAAAATGATACCCCGATCCGATTCCTTCAATTTGTTTGAAAAGACATCGCCTTCCCCTTTGATCAGTTCCAGATTCTGGAAGCACGAATAGCCACCGATAAAATTCTGACAGCGTTTATCTTCCATAATGTCAAACTTCTCGGCCGCTTCATCCGACATACAAGAATATAACAAGGACAAGCCATGGTCAAAAAACGGAGCAATGCGTACGGAATGTGTCCTTGGATTTCTGAGAATTTCAATATTGGCACCGTGGCGATCCCGATTCAGTATCAGGTAATCGATTGCGATCATCTGATCGATATATTTTTTCCATCCACAGCGCACACAAAAGTCATAATGCGATTCCGCCTTATTCGCTGCTGTTCTGTAATAATCATCCAATGCCAATTTGCTCTCTCCACGCTTTTTGAAATCTTCGGAAGCACACAGAAAGGTATTGTATATTTTTCCCTCAACCTCGATATCTGCATGGATCAGTTCATAGGAAAGATGCTCCACCCCTAATAGCGTAAGCAGCCGATCCACTATGATCTCGTTTATGCATTCATGTCCGATCACACCATTTACCGTATCAAAATTGGATAGCTTATAATAAATCTTTTTCCCGGAAATCTCCGATTCCGATTTCAAAAAAGTTCCGGCGGTGCCACTCGAACTTCGAATATGGGACCATTTCAAATATGTGAGATCCTGCGTTTCCATCACAATATTATGTTTCATGCGGCGGCTCTCTCCTTTCTCTATTTGACGCACGTCAAGTCTTTTCCTATATATTATTCCAATATTTGACGCACGTCAAATATTATTCTATAACGTAAAAAGCGAACTCAAATCCGCCTTGAGTCCGCTCATTTCTATTTGACGAGCGTCAAATAGAAATTTATATTTACTTCGTCGTATCAATGTGCAAACCTTCCGCAACATTAAGACTGTCAAGGATCTTCTCTGCTTCATCCGTCGCGAAATTACCGTACATTCCGATCGTCAGTCGGTCGTGTTCCGTGTAGACATTGGCGGTCGTATAAGTCTTACCGCTTTTTCCCTTCGTGTTTGTCATATAGACTTCCACGCCGTCCTTCGTTGTGTAGTAGCTGATGTTGATGTTGCCGGAATAAAGCTCGTACGGATCTTCGTTTGTCGAGCGCTGGTCTGATGCTAGTTCGACACTTACGAAATTCTCATCCGCATCGCGAAATCCTGAGAAAAAGCGTGACTGCAGGCAATCCTTTTTGCTGTCATCCGCATAGTAGAAGTCGCAGCCGTACTCTCCGGCAACGCGCGAATACTTCTCCTCGATATAACTGACATCCAGCGGAATGTTCCAATCCGCCAAAGCATCACTCAGGTGATCGTAATCATAGGCTTCAAAATATTGGAACTCGTCATCCACGCCTGTCCCGATCAGTTTACGGTTCCACTTATCGGTCGCTTTGCCCCGCTCGATCGTATACGCCTGATTTGAATCGGCATCGGTAAGAATATCGATAAAAGCTTTCGGTGTAAGATCCTTGAATCCATCTTCATTAAAGTCGGCATCCTGATATCCGATATCGGACTGCCATGGCTTGATGCCATGGTCCTTTGCAAGATTCTCAACACTCGTATATCCTTTCATGTGAAGCTGCTTCACGAGCACGGTTGCCCCATACACCGTCGTTCCTGCCAAAAGTACAACGATGGCTGCGGCGGCTACGCTTTTTGCCGCAAAACGCCCACGGACAACTTTGCGCTCTCGAAAGTTCTTCGCATCCTGAATGTAGTTCTCATCAATGTCGGACATCGCATCCAATAATTTCTTCTCGTCCATCATAATAATCCCTCCTCTTCTAAATACACTCTTAATTTCTTTCTGAGGCGGAACAAGATGGATTTGATCCTGCTTTCACTGGCATGCGTCGCTTTCGCGATGTCGCGCACCGGGTCCAGATACCAGTACCTGCAGACGAACACATTCCGGTCAAAAGCGGAAAGTGTTCCGAGAAACGCATTGATCGCTGCCGTCAATTCACGTCCCTCGATCTCGCGCTCCACATTTGTAGAGTGCGCGATACAATCCTGCAGTTCCTCGAGTACCAGTTCTGTCTCACGTCCCCCGCGCTGCTTTCGCGTCCGCGTGCGCATGCGGTCGATCGATGCGTTGCGCGTGATTCTGCCGAGATACGCCGCAAGATGCTTCGGCTTCTGTGGCGGAATCGTGTTCCACGCTTTCAGCCATGTGTCGTTGACACACTCCTTGGCATCCTCCTCGTCCCCAAGGATGGCACGCGCGATGTGCATACAGTACGCATTGTATTTGCTGCTCGTCTCGGTGATTGCCTGTTGCGCCCGGTCGTAATATAAGTCGATAATTTCGTGATCTTCCATCTTTATCCCTCTTGTAGCTACCATTTACTGCCTTCACACTTATACACGACAACGGGAGAGGATTGGTTGCATGTTGGAAAACTTTTCGCAAACTTGTTTATATAATATTATGATTTGAGGGTCAAAAGGTATTCCAGCAAGGATACCTTATAACCATAAATTTG
>OIDC01000506.1_pt1 | contig 20825 bp, 19 predicted proteins | sample 1581401 | NCBI WGS metagenome assembly OIDC01 (sample SAMEA3882518, study PRJEB24775) | human gut metagenome | biome: human-associated habitat; feature: intestine environment; material: feces | place: Netherlands | collected 2009/2010 | reverse complement strand
CCCGGTCTCCCGCCATCGTCGGCGACTCGTACTCGGCACCCATGCGCGTGGCATCCGAGAGCGCCCGGCCCACGCACTCCCCCGGCACCTCAAGCTCAAAGTGGTACCACGGCTCCAGCAGCACCGCCGCGCCGGCCTCACGCGCCTGCATGAGCCCCTGGCGAATCGCGCGGTACGTGGCCTGGCGAAAATCGCCGCCCTCGGTGTGTTTGGCATGCGCGCGGCCGCCCGTGAGCGTAATGCACACATCGGTGATGGGCGAGCCGGTCAGCACGCCCAGATGATCGCGCTCCATGGCGTTGGTGAGCGCCAAACGCTGCCAGTTAAGATCGAGCTCGTCGGTCGAGGTCACGGTGCCAAACTGCACGCCCGAACCCGCTGGCAACGGCTCCAGGCGCAAATGTACCTCGGCATAGTGGCGCAGCGGCTCAAAGTGGCCCACGCCCTCGACTGGCTGCGAAATAGTCTCCTTATAGAGAATGCCGCCAGACTCAAACGCAACCGAAAGGCCAAAACGATCGGCCAACACCCGCTGCACGACCTCGAGTTGCACGGCGCCCATCAACTGCAGGTGAATCTGTTCCAGATGAGTATTCCAGCTTACGCCGAGCATGGGATCTTCGTCGGCAAGCTCGGCCAGTGCCTGGAACACCGTATGGACATCGTGTTCGCCCGGAAGCACCGTATAGGTGAGGACTGGCGCAATGACAGGTGCATTGCCCGCGGGCTCCGCGCCCAGGGCATCACCCGGGCGAACGTGTGCAAGGCCCGTCACGGCGCAGATGCCGCCAGCGGCAACTTCCTGAGCAAGTTCATACTTTTCGCCGTTATAGATGCGTACCTGATCGACCTTCTGCTCCCACGCCTCGGCACCGGAACGTCCGGCAATCATCTGCTTGGCATGCAGCGTGCCACCGGTCACTTTAACCCAAGCCAAGCGCTCACCGCGATCCCCGCGGCTCACGCGGTAGACGCGCGCGGCAAACTCCGGGAGCCACGCCTGTTCACGCATCAGCGTGCATATGCCATCTAGCAGCTCGTCCACACCTTGGTCCTTGAGCGCCGAGCCGGCAAAGCAGGGAAAGAGCTTGCGCTCAGCAACCATGCGCGACAGCGTCGCGGAGGAAAGCTCACCCGCCTCAAGAAACTCCTCGAGCGCCGCCTCGTCTAACGCAGCAGCATCCTCCTGAACGGTGCCGCCCGCCAGCAGTTCGTTGGCATCCAGGCAGCCCTCGGAAAGACGCTGCCCGAGCTGTGCCAGCAAAACATCGCGGCCGGGATTCTCCAAATCGATCTTGTTGATGAAGATGAACGTCGGGATGTCATAGCGCGCAAGCAGGCGCCACAGGGTTTCGGTGTGCCCCTGCACGCCGTCGTTGGCGCCCACAACCAAAATCGCGTAGTCGAGTGCGCGCAGCGTGCGCTCCGCCTCGGCAGAAAAATCGACATGCCCCGGCGCATCCACGAGCATGACGTGGGTATCGCCATGGTCGAGCACGGCCTGCGACGAGAAGATCGTAATGCCACGCTCGCGCTCGATCGCGTTAGTGTCCAGATGCGAATCGCCATCGTCCACGCGGCCGCGCTTGCGAATACGACCCGCGTTGAACAGCATGGCCTCGGCCAGCGTGGTCTTGCCGGCATCGACATGCGCCAAGATTCCAACGACCGCTTGCTTCGACATGGCTCTCCTCTTATATACAAGCCCATCACACGCGGCAACGGGCACTCACGCTCCACACTGGATGATACAATTTACGGGCCGGCGGGCGAAGCGGGCCCTATCCCCCGACCGAGCTCATCGCCCCGCGTTGCCGCGCGGCGATTTTCGTAGGTTCGCGCCTTGCGAAAGCCGGCACCTCCCCTTTTTGTCTGCCCGGGCTCATCTGGGGCGATAACAACGCGAGCCCCACAACAACGCGTTTTACCAAAAATGGCCCCACTCGGGGCCATTTTCATTTCGGTGAAACGCTGGTATGCGACTCGGCCTTTATGCCTCGCGCAGCCAATCAAACGCGACGCGCGGCGTACCGTCCGACACATATACGATACCGGCGCGCTTAAACCCGGCCTTGGCGATGGCGCCCTGCATGGGCAGGTTGTCTTGATGCGTGTCGATACGCAGGTGATCGGCGCGCTCCTTGGCAAAGGCAAACATCGCAGCCGCGATACCGTGCACGGTGCCGTCGGATGCCACGCGGTGCAGCACGGCGTACGGAGTGTCGCTATGCCATTGACCGTCCTCAATTACGTCATAGCACTCGTCCGGACCCGGTAAAAAGGCAAACGTCGCCACCACGCGACCGTCGACTTCGCACACATAGCTGCCACCAGCGGCGATATCGGCTGCCAGCTGCTCGGCAGAAGGCGTGCCCTCGGGCCACTGCGTGGCGTTGCCATGCGCGCGCATAAAGGCGCGGGCCGCGTCATAAATAGCCATGACGGCGGGAATGTCGGTATCGAGGGTTTTTCTGATCATCACGCGGCGACCTCACGTTTATTGGTATCACTTTGGTTGAGCAATGATACCAGCGTTTGGAGAGAGGCGCGAAGCAGATGGGAAGCAAAAAGCGAGCCGCCTGGTCAAGGGCCAAAAGCGAGTTTTTGGGCGCTGCTACCGGCGGCGATATGAGCGACCTGTTTGCGCTCGAGGACGAGCGCCGCGACGCCCTAGACGCCGAGCGCGATGAAGCCTGGCGCTACAAGTCGTGCGAACGCAAAAACCGTTACGACACGCGCGCCGAGGCCGAGGCCGTTATGGCCGACTGCGAAAACCGCGGACGCCGCGGGCTGGCCTGCTACAAATGCGAATACTGCGGCGGCTGGCACCTGACGTCGCACCCTTGGAAATAGACCCCGCATCGGCACGGCACTAGCGAAGCCCCGGTAATCGCACGCAAGCTACGAGCGCGGCGGCACCAACACATCGTAGCGAACGGCTTTGCCCGCAAGTTGATAGCTCGGCTTAACTCCGGCAAGCAGCGGGCCCTTCACCGGCCGCTTGATAACGACCTTGCGCGGATGCACAGCAAGCGCCGCCTCGACCAGCGATTCCTCATCGGCACACGGCTGTTCCAAATGGTGCAGGAGTTGGAACTTCTTTTTCACCGCCGCGCTCTTGGTGCGCCCGGGAAACATGGGGTCCAGATACACCACGTCGGGAGCGGCGAGCTCGCCCTGCTCGATCAGCTCAGCTGTATGGCGAAGGCCGGCAATGCTGTCCTCGCCGGCATGTAAGCGCATGCGCGCCACAGCTGTCGCAAGTGCCGGATCATCTGCCGCGCGATCCAGGGCATCCTGGAGCAGCGCCGCGATCACGCAATCCTGCTCGTACAGATCGACGGTAAAGCCCGCGGCCGCCAACAGCAGCGAATCCTCGCCAAAGCCTGCCGTGGCATCGATTGCCCACGGGCACTCGACGCCTTTTGCGCGCGCAGCCTTTACCAACAACTCTTGCTGCAGACGGCCCTGCTTGAGCCGCGGCAGCATGCGGGTAAAATCGGCACGCAGCTCCATCGCGCCGTCGGTGAGCGTGAGGCCCTCGGACTTCCGCACGAGCTCGAGCCCCGCGGCCCGAGCAACAGAAAAGGGATCGACGACGCCCATGGACACTCCTTAACAAGCAAAACGAATACGCGGGGCGCCGTTTATGCCAGCACCCAACCGTCCGCTATTGTCCCACATGCGACATGGCCCACAGCATCGCAATGCAAAGCACCGCCATCAATCCCGTGCACACGGCAGCGATCACAGAATCGCCCATGCGCCTTCCCAACGACCGCGGCTCACGCACTTGCCCTGTTCCGTACATCATGGCTCCTCCTTGAGACCAGCTCCTTGTTACGGCCTCATCATCGCAGCGCCGCACATGGGCTGCCATCGATTTGGCTTACGTCCAGCTTTCCTTTTTGAAAGGTTGGACCGTACAGGCAAGAGACGCTTTCAAACGCATGCATCGTCCCGTTGAACTACAATGTGCTTCACGATATGTGCCGTAACCTGGGCGCGACAGATTCTCCGCGCCCGCATCGAAAGGACCAGCTATGAGCGCTGCTCGCAAGACACTCAAAATCCTTGCCCTGATTTATTTTGTTCTGGGCATCGCCAGCCTCGTCATCGGAATTGCCGGCATTGTTACCGGCAATTTTGGATCCGCTTACGGATCGAACGCCACGCTCGCCGCTGTTGTGGTGATTGTTAAGGGCCTTGTCGACCTTGCCGCAGGTGTTGCGGGTATCAAGGGCGCCAACAAGCCTTCGCAGGTGGATGGCGCGTTTAAGCTCGGCATCGTCGCCGCAATCGCCACGCTCGTCCAGGCCGCGCTCACGCTTCCCGCGCTCGGCGGCAGCTCCGTCAATATCGTCGCCTTTGTCATCGTGGTGTACGATCTGTTCTTTGTTCAGCAGGCGCACGCCGTTAAGGCCGAGAACAAGGACCGCCTGTAAGCGCTCGCTTCTCATAACCTCTGCAGCCAAGCAGCTAAAAAGGGCCGATCGCGCATCTCCGCGGTCGGCCCTTTACGTTTGCCCAGATAAAACCTACCAAAATAAACCTGTCCCTTTTTGGCAGGTTGTTAGCTGTGGCGGTACTCGGCGATGATGAAGTCGATGTCGGTTTGAAGGGTGTCCAAATTTGCCAGGCGGTCTTTGTCGGCAGGACGCGTGCGATAGTAGTACGGCGTCATCTGGAACACCGCCTCGATGTCGGCCTGATTCTGAAGCGTAATATTCGCAGATACCCGCTGCGTTCCGACTAACTCGAGCTCGGTGGTCTTCGGCAGCTTCTCATCGTTAAGGTACGGCGTGTCGTAGAGCACTTCCTTGAGCCCAAACAGATGACGGGCACCCGGCACCACGGTATAGAGTGAGCCCTCTGGCGCCAGCACGCGGGCAAACTCGCGCTCGTTAAAGGGAGCGAAGAGCTCGGTCACCATATCGAAGGCGCCATCGGCCACGGGAATGTCCTTCATGTTGGCTACGAAGTAGGTCGCATCGCCGCGCTTGGCGGCCAGGCGCACCATCTCTTTGCCCAGGTCAAAGCCGTAAGCATCCACGCCCGGCACCGCGCCCATGGCACTGGTGTAATAGCCCTCACCGCAGCAAATATCGAGCAGCGTCATGGAACCATCCGTAGACGTGGCACGCCCAGACACCTGCTTGCGAACCAGTTCAACCATCGCATCGCGCAACGGCGCATAGTAACCACGGTTCAAAAAGTCACGACGGCTGCGTGCCTGCGACTTGGGATCACCCATGGAGTCGCCGCTCTTGGACGAGCGCAGTAGATATAGATAGCCCTCGCGAGCACGGTCAAACCGGTGTCCGCCCGCGCATGCAGCACCGCGTTCGTCATCCACCAACGGTTCATGGCAAACAGGACACAACAACATGGCAACTCCTTAGCGCGAACAACACGACGCACACCATTGTCGCACGCCTCCCCCACCTAGTCATTGGAGACGTTCTTGAAGGACTAGTCGTTTAAGAACGTCCCCCATGACTAGTCGATTAAGAGTATCATCATCTGCGCAAATGAGCACGAAAAAGCATGTTAGAGATTGAGAGCGTATGGCTGATACCGTATCTAAGCACATTGACATGACCACCGGCTCGCTGTGGCGCAATATTCCCCTGTTCGCCTTCCCCGTGGCCGCCACGAGCATCTTGGAGCAGCTATCGAACCTCATCGCCACGGTCATCATCGGTAACTTCTCGGGCGACCAGGGAACCCTCGCCATGGCGGCGGTCGGCTCCAATGTTCCGCTTACCAGTCTTATGCTCAACCTGTTTATTGGCATATCGCTTGGCTCCAACGTGGTCATCGCCAACGCTATCGGCCGCAACGATCAGAACATGGTCAAACGCGCCGTCCATACCTCGATTTTAATGGCACTCGTGGGCTTTGTCGTCATCGCTCTGGGCGAGATTTTTGCCGAGCCCATGCTCGCCGCGCTCAACGTTCCCGCCGAGACCATGCCGCTCGCCTCACTCTATCTACGCGTCTTTTTGCTCAGCATGCCCTCGATTTTGCTCTACAACTTTGAGGCCGCGATCTTCCGCTCCGTCGGCATCACCCGCATGCCGCTGCAGGCGCTTGCCGTGTCCACCGTCCTCAACATTGGCCTGGACCTCATCTTTGTCCCCGTACTCCACTGGGGCGTCGCGGGCGTCGCTATCGCCACCGCCATCGCTTACACCGTCAGCGCCGCTACGCTCTTTATCCGCCTGCTCAAGACCGACTCCGTTGTCCGCGTCACCCTACGCGACCTGGCTATCGACCCCGTCGCCCTCAAGCGCATCGTCAAGATCGGCCTGCCCGCCGGCATCCAAAGCGCCGTCTTTGCCGTCGCCAACATCATCATCCAATCCGCCATCAACAGTCTGGGCACCGAGGTCATGGCGGCATCGAGCGCCGCTATGAGCTTGGAGTACGTGTGCTACAACCTGCTCAACAGCTTTAGCCAGGCTTGCACCACCTTTGTGGGACAAAACCACGGTGCCCGCCAGATCGACCGCTGCACCAAAACGCTCAAGGTCTGCCTGGTCGAAGGCGGTATCGTCGCGCTCACCACAATTATCGTTATTGTCGGCCTGGGGCGTGAGATCTTGTCGCTGTTCAACAGCGATCCCAACATCGTCTCGATTGGCTATATCCGCGTGTGCTCGATCTTCCCGGCGTACGCCTTTAGCATGTTCTACGAAAACATGTCAGGCTACCTGCGCGGCTTTGGTATCTCGCTCACACCCGCCCTCATCACCATGATCTGCGTCTGCGGCATCCGCTTCTATTGGGTGTTCTGCGTGTTCCCGCACTTCCGTACCTTTGCGAACATCATGATGGTCTACCCCATCAGCCTGGGCACCACGGCGTTCTTTATGGTCGTGGCAGTGCTACTTTGCCACCCGGCACGCACCTATCGCGCCACCCAAGCCAAAGCGACAGCCCGCTAAACACCGCACTCAACGCCACGCCAGTCATTAATTGACAATATGTGAGCTCATATAGTCGATAAAGCGCCTCGTGGCGATAGGCATGGTGTCCCAGCTGCGCCAGGCGGCCACCACGTCGCGCGAGGGGGCATGCACGATGGGACGCACGCGAATATCGGCTCGCATTCCCTCCACAGTACGACGGTAGAGCATACTCACGCCCAGGCCCTCCTCCACCATCGCCATGATGGTGTAGTCGTCGGTGACCTCGCTCGTCACATGCGGCGACAGCCCATGCGCCGCAAATGCATCGAGCACCAGGCTCTGTTCGCCCTCATCCAGCAGCACAAACGGCTCGGACGCCAGGTCGGCGAGCGTCACCTTTTCCTTTGCCGCCAGCGGATGCGCGGCCGGCAACAGCGCCACCAACTCGTCGTGATAGACCACGCGCTTCTCGAGCCCAGCGGTAAATCCACGTGCTGTAAAGCAAAAGTCAACTACGCCATCGTGCACCCACTGGGCGTTGCGCGTGTAATCGCCCTGCTTAAGGGTAAAGTGCACGCCCGGGTGCAGCGCACCAAAGTCGCGGATCACACGCGGCAACACGGTTCGGCTCACGTTGGTAAACGTCGCGATACGAATATCGGTCGACGAAAGCCCCAGCAGCTCCTGGCGCTTGCCCTCGAGCTCGGCCTCGGCGGTCACGATCTGGCGCAGGTACGGCAGATATTGTTTACCGTCGCGCGTAAGCGAAACGCCCTGCTTTCCGCGCTCGATAAGCGTGGTACCCAGCTCGCGCTCGAGTGCCTTGACGGCCTGGCTCACCGCACTTTGCGTATAGCCCAGCTCGTCCGCTGCGCCTTTAAGGCTGCCGCGATCGACCACCATACAAACAATCTGATACCGCGATGCCATCGTGCCTCCACATCAATGCAGCCGTAAAACGTTTTGCCAGGGCTTTTCGCATCTACTTTAGCGTTTCTTAATCATACTGAAGATACATTCGCTTTACTACATCCAAATCTGGGAGCAGAATCCTTTTTACGAAACCGTTCTGTAACAAAAGGAGTCCCATGGATCGCAAAAAAGCAATCGCGCTCTCATTTTCCGTTCCCGTCGCATGGGGCTTTTCGTATCCCCTCATGAAGATCGGCATGGACAGCATGAACGCCACGAGCATCGTTGCGCTGCGTTGCATTATCGCCTTTGTGGTCTGCCTGCTGCTCTTCCACAAGCGCGCGTTACACATCAACCGCGACCTTATGGTCCGTGCCGCCATCATCGGCGCCATTATGGCAACCGAGCTCACCTGCATGTGCCTGGGCTCCAGCCTCACCTCCGCCTCCACCGCCGGCTTTTTGCAGAGCCTGACGGTCGTGATCGTGCCGTTTGCCAACGCCGCCCTGCTGCGTCGCGCCCCCGAGCGCAAAGTGCTCGTCGGCACCGCCATCGTCACCTGCGGTATGTTGTTGCTCTCGGGCGCCGACTTTACCAGCCTGAATCCCGGCGCAATCATCATGCTGCTCTCCGCTTTTGTCTATGCCAGCCACATTATCGTGGCGAAGCGCTTTGTCGAAGATGTCGATCCGCTTGCTCTGGGCGTTTGGCAGCTGGGCTTCGGCGGCTTGTTCTCGGGTATCGCCGCATGCGTCTTTGGCGGCTTCACCCTTCCCAGTACGCCCAGCGAGATCGTCGTTGTCGTCGCGCTCGCGCTCATCTGCTCTGCTTACGGCTTTATCACCCAGACGCTCGTGCAGCCCCACGTGCCTGCCGAGACCACCGGCTTTGCTTTCTCGCTCGAGCCGGTCTGCTCCGCCGTCTTCTCGTTTTTCCTGGTCGGCGAGGTCCTGAGCCCCATTGCCTTCTTTGGCGCCGCCCTCATTCTCACCGGCGTCATGGTGGCAACCGTCGAGCTTCCGCGCCTCCGCGCACATGAACAGGCTCGCATGGCAGGAGCGCCCGAGCACGTCTCGTAGACCCCACTCTTCATACAGCCGTGGCATAAAGGTCTCCGGACGTCTTTACAATAGATACCGACAGTGCATCTGACGTAAAGGAGCCCCATGGACGCCGCGACCCGCGACCGCAACATAGCAACTTGGTTGGGCGATGCGCCACAGCCGGTACGTGACACTACGAACCAGCTGCTCGAGCGCATCGCCCTTTTGCGTGCCGAGCAGACCATCTACCCGGCACAAGACGACATCCTCAATGCCCTCGCCTACACGCCGGCCGACCAGGTCAAGGTTGTCATCTTGGGTCAAGACCCCTATCACGGACCCGACCAGGCCATGGGACTGTCGTTCTCGGTCCCCGCGACGCAAACCAAGTTGCCGCCGAGCCTGCGCAACATCTACAAGGAACTCAATGCCGATCTGGGTTGCCCCATTCCCGCCACGGGAGACCTAACCCCATGGGCACAGCAGGGCGTCCTGCTCCTCAACACTACGCTCACCGTGCGCGAGCATGCCGCGAACTCGCACGCCAAACTGGGCTGGAGTACGCTCACCGACTACGTTATCGAACGCTGCTGCCAGCTGCCCCAGCCGGTCGTCTTTTTGGCATGGGGCCGCTTTGCCCAGCAGATGGTCGAAGGCAAGCTCGTCGCAACTGGTGCGGGCAAGGCAACCGACAAGTTCTGCCTGGCCTCTACGCACCCCTCGCCGCTTTCGGCCAACCGTGCCACGGCAGAACTCCCCGCTTTCATGAGGTCGCGCCCCTTCTCGGCAGCCAATCGGCTACTCGAGCAGCACGGCTCGACCCCCGTCAACTGGACTTGCCTCGGCTAAAAATCGATACATCAAAAACGCGCTCGACGGCAATCTTGCCATCGGGCGCGTTTTGCTACTCGGGCCAGATAAACTGGGTGCGGCCGGCCTCGCCGCCATCGATCAACAGGCTCTGCCCGGTCATAAACCGGTTAGTCACGCCCACAAAGTAGATCCACTCGGCGATCTCTTGGGCGGTGGCCCAGCGTTTAAGCGGCGTGAGCTCCATAATCTGGTTCCACAGGTGCTCGTCTTCCATCACGCAACGGTTGAGCGGCGTGATAACGCCGCCCGGGTCCACACTGTTGGCGATGGCCTGCGGCGCCAGACGGTTTGCAAGGTTCTTGGTGTAGGCGATAACGCCGCCCTTGCTGGCGGCATAGGCGGGAAACTCCGATCCCGTATGTCCGCTCGCCGACCCCACATTGACCACGGATCTGATAGCCGGCGCCGGCTTGGCGGCAAGCCCCTCCCCCACAAAGGCGTAGCGCTCGGTCACATTGATGGTGCCACACAGGTTAGCGGCGATGTCGTCGGCCGAATCCTGCGTACCGGCAACGTTCACGATTACCTGGGGTTCAAGGTCGCCTGGAAACGAGTCCGGCTCGCGGACATCAACGATCAGATGGCGGTAGCGCTCGTGTTCGATCGCCGCCGGCAGCAGATCAAAGCCCACGACCTCGTGACCCTCGTCCAAAAAGCGCTGCACGCACGCGGCTCCGATACCGCCCGAAGCACCCGTGATCAAAACCCGCATACTTGCTCCTTAGGCGGTTGCGTGGCGCTCGAGGTACTCGGAGCCCACGTTCTCGCGCTCCCAGCCGCGCACGACCTTGTAGCCCACGGGGCTCAGGAAGACCTCACACAGCAGCTCGGCAACAGCGCCGGTCAACGAGCACATAAGGACCTGTACCCAGGTCCAACCAAAGAACGTGTGGCTCACTACAATGGCAAAGACCAGGTTGTCGATAAACTGGCCAACACCCGTAGACACATAGGAGCGGAAGGCAAAGCTCGCAAAGTTATTCTTCTTGAGCATACGGCCAAGCGACTGGTTGAGCGTGGAGTTAACCACGGCAGAGACGAGCATTGCCAGCGAAGAGCCCAGCACCACGTACCAGGTGCCGCCGATGGTGGCGTTAAGGGCGGTGTTGACCTCGATCATGCCCGTGTCGTAGTAGGCGCCCCACATGCCGGGCGTGAGCGAGCATGCCCAAAAGCACAGGCTCACGGCCAGGTTGACCAGCAGCGCGAGGATAGAGATTTTGATGGATGCCTTGGCGCCAAAGCGCTTGCAGATCATGTCCTGGCACAAAAACGAAACCCAGCTCACCACAAAGCCGCAATCGAGTGCCAGATACGGCAGGCTGATAAGCTCTTTGTTGGCCAGCAGGTTCATCATGATGACGCTCACGAAAAACAGCGAAACCGTTGCCGCGGGAATGCTCCGCAACAGGACCTTGTAGTCCTCCATGACCTTCTTGATCATTATGTACTCCTTTGGTTTTAGGTTTAACGAGCAGGATATCGGACCCGAACTGCTCGGACGTCTCGGTCTTGAGACGACGGTGGGTATGATAGCCGCTCACACGGCATCAGGCAAGCAAACGGCGCGGCAGCCCCGCAGGACCACCGCGCCGATGCGTTAAAACGCTACGTTGCCAAACTCCGACAGGATAAGGTCGGGGTTGTGGTCGGTTGCCCAATCCACGTTCCACGGACTCGTGAACAGCAGCAGCTTACCGCCGCGCATGTCCTCGACGCGCAGCGTGTCGCGCGTGAGCGAAAGAGCCGGGATATCGATGGTATCGGGGTCGTTCTGGATCCAGCGGATGTCCGTATAGGGCAGCGGCTGGCGACGAACCTCAACACGGTACTCGGCCTTGAGGCGGCGCTCGAGTACCTCAAACTGCAGCACGCCGACCACGCCCACGATGACGCTCTCCATGCCGGCACCCAGCTCGCGGAAGATCTGGATGGCGCCCTCCTGGGCAAGCTCCTCCATGCCCTTGACGAACTGCTTGCGCTTGAGCGTGTCGACCTGCGTAATGCGAGCGAACATCTCGGGGGCAAACGTCGGGATCTGCGGATACTGCACGTGGCGCTTGCCGGAGCACACAGTGTCGCCGATGCTAAAGATACCCGGATCGAACAGGCCCACGATATCGCCCGCGTACGCCTCGTCCACGATGGCGCGGTCGTCGGCCATCATCGACGTGCCCGTGGCAAGCTTGAGCTTGCGGTTGCCCTGCACGTGAAAGGCATCCATGCCGCGCTCGAACTTGCCCGAGCAAATGCGCACAAAGGCGATGCGGTCGCGGTGGTTCTTGTCCATGTTGGCCTGGATCTTAAACACAAAGCCGCTAAAGTCGTCGCGGCAAGGATCGACCGGCTCGCTGGTGAGCGTGTCGGTGTAGGCGCGCGGCGTCGGGGCCAGACGTAGGAACTCCTTGAGGAAGGGCTCCACGCCAAAGTTAGTGAGCGCCGAGCCAAAGAACGCCGGGCTCAGCTTGCCGCACGCCACGGCATCCAAGTCGAGCTCGTCGCCGGCGCCATCGAGCAGCTCGATGTCGTCCATCAAGTTCTTATGGTTCTCCTCGCCGATAAGCTCGTCCATGGAAGGATCGCCAAGCTCGGCCTCGACCTCGGCGACCTTCTTGGTGGCGTTGGCGTGACCGTCGCCCTCAAAGGCGATAACGCGACGGGTCTGACGATCGAACACGCCGCGGAAGTTGCGACCGCTGCCAATCGGCCAGTTCATGGGATACGTATTGATGCCCAGGACATTCTCGATCTCTTCCATGAGCTCAAACGGATCGCGGGCCTCGTGGTCGAGCTTGTTCACAAAGGTGAAGATGGGAATATGACGCAGCGTGCAGACCTTAAAGAGCTTTTTGGTCTGGGCCTCGACGCCCTTGGCGCCGTCGATGACCATGACAGCGGCATCGGCGGCCATAAGGGTACGGTAGGTATCCTCCGAGAAGTCCTGGTGGCCGGGGGTATCGAGGATGTTGACGCAGGCGCCGTTGTAGGTGAACTGCAGCACCGAGGAGGTAACGGAAATACCGCGCTCCTTCTCGATGTCCATCCAGTCCGAGACGGCATGCTTGGCCGAGCTCTTGCCCTTGACCGAACCGGCGGTCTGAATGCTGCCGGTATAGAGCAGCAGCTTCTCGGTAAGTGTGGTCTTACCGGCGTCCGGGTGGCTGATGATCGCGAATGTGCGGCGCGACGAGATTTCATCCGACAGGCTTGCCATGCGGATCCTTTCTTGCGTTGAGTGCATTACGTCGATGTAACCGTACTATTGTAGCCGCGAAATTCCGTTTTAGAGCGCCTATCAGGACAAATTCATCAGATGGGGCATGGGGTAGCAGTCGATGGCGGCACTCCGCAGCAGTTTGTCTCGATCTGTAACATCTAGACGGTTTTTGAACCTCTACCTGTTACGGATTGAGACAAACAGGTGGGCGTCCCAGAAAGATCTCGATCTGTAACATCTAGCCACTCAAAACGGGTCCATCTGTTACAGATTGAGATATAAGGATAGACGGGTGACCAATGTCTCGATCTATAACATCTAGCAGCCAAAATCTTCTCCAGATGTTACAGATTGAGACAACCAAGTGGGGCCCGCCAGCAAAATCTCAATCTGTAACAGGTAGCCGTCCAAATCGGTTCCAGATGTTACAGATTGAGATGAATGAACGAGCGGACAATCCGTATTTACCTCTTGCATAACTGTGCATAGTGTATATATACTGTGCTTACCGGTTATATACACGTGTAGCCCAACAGCTAAGGAGCCGCTGTGGACATCATCCTATCCAATTCGAGCGATAAGCCCATCTACGAACAGATATCCTCGCAGGTCAAAGCTCAAATCCTTTCGGGCACGCTCACTGCGGGAGCCAAACTCCCCAGCATCCGTGCGCTCGCGAGCGATCTTGGCGTGAGCGTCATCACCACCAAGCGCGCCTACGCCGACCTAGAGCAACTCGGGTTTATCTGCACCGTGCAGGGCAAGGGCTGTTTTGTCACCGAGGGCAACCAGGAGCTCTTGCGCGAAAACCAGCTCTGCCATATCGAAGAGCTACTTGCGAAAGCGGCGAGCCAAGCCGAAACCCTGGGCGTCACGCGCGACAAACTGCACGAGATGCTCGACCTGGTAGCCCCCGAAACCATGCAGTAGCCATCTGAAAGAAAGGCTATACCATGCAAAACCTTTTAGAACTCAAAGGCATCTCACGCCGCGTGAGCGACCGTTTTTCGCTGCGCGATGTCACACTCGCTGTGGAGCCCGGCCAGATCGTTGGCTTTGTGGGCGCAAACGGCGCCGGCAAGACGACGACCATTCGCGCCGCGCTTGGGCTTATAAAGCTTGATGCCGGCGAGATGCACCTGTTTGGGCAGCGCTGTGGCGCCGACGCGCCCGATGAATCGCAACGCCATCTACGCTCCCGCGTCGGTCTTGTCCTGGACACGTGCCCCTTCCCCTCCACGCTCAGGGTGGGCCAGATCGAGTCGCTCGTAGGCCCGACGTACCCCACATGGGACCGCGAAACGTTCGCCGGATTCATCAACCGATTTGGCCTCGATCCCAAGACAAAGGTCAAGGACCTCTCCCGCGGCATGGGCATGAAACTGCAGCTTGCCTGTGCACTCAGCCACAATGCCAAGCTGCTCGTTTTGGACGAAGCCACCGCGGGCCTCGATCCCATGGCACGCGAGGAGCTGCTCGATGAGCTGCTTGCCTTTGTCGCCGACGGCCTGCACAGCGTGCTGCTCTCGAGCCATATTACGTCCGACCTCGATCGTGCCGCCGACCGCATCATCTGCATCGATAACGGTTCGATTGTGTTTGATCTGTCGCGCGAGGACATTACCGACCGCGCCGGCATCGCCCACTGCACCCAAGCACAGGCCGCCGAGCTTATGGCTTGCGTCGAAGGTGCCCGTGCCGCCCACCACGCCTATAGCGTGGACGTGCTCGTGCCCAACCGTCGCGAAACGCTCGAGGCCTTTCCCGAGATTCCCTGCGATCGGGCAACCATTGATGACTATCTGCGCCTCATGCTGAAAGGGGCTTCGAAATGAAACGCGCCTTTATGTCCGAGCTCGCCATTGTTCGCTCACTTGTCCCGAGCATCGCGGGTGTCGGCCTGTTCATGTTCGTCGTGCTGACGCTCGCCAACGCGTCGGATGGCGATTCCGGTATGAGCGCCGGCGCCTGCGCCGTCAGTGCCATGTCGCCCATCATATTCATGAACTCACTGGCCGGTTTCGACAATCAAAACGGTTGGGAGCGTTATCGGGCAACGCTGCCCTTCTCGCGCAAAGACATCATCTGCGCACGCTACCTGAGCATCATTGTCTTCTCGGCTGTCATGGCGTGCGCCGCCGCGCTTCTGAGCATCGTCTCCTTCCCGCTCTTCAACAGCGCGGGTATCCCGTTGACGGGACAGATCGTCTTTGAGATTGCAATGGCCTCGGCAGCATCGATGCTCATCTCCCTCATGATGGTGTTTTTGGCGCAGCCGCTGTTCTTTCGATTTGGACACATGGAGGCGCTGCGCCTATCCGTTGGTCTGTTTGCCATGCTCGGATGCCTTGCCATGGCCACGCTGAGCTCCTCCAACCCCATCAGCAACTGGCTCATGTCGATTGCCGGAGCGAATCCCGATCCCGCCGTCCTTGGCTGTCTGTGTGCAGGCATCGCCGCACTTGCCCTCGCGCTATGTGCAATCAGCTACACCGTCAGCACCAAGGTTTATCGAGTACGCGACCTGTAGCCACGCGAGCCTCAATCCACGAAGGACGTGATCGCCCCCCGCAAATCCGTGACAAATGGCATGTCCCCGGCGTACGCCACCGTGCTACTTGCGCAGCGGCTTGGGCAGTGGAATGCCGGCGGCAATGACGGCGGCGATGATCATACAGACGATACCCTTGAGCGGGAAGCACATAAGCAGCAGGCCCACGACCATGACCGGCTGACGCATGACGGCGCCCATCGTCGATGCCGTGCAGACGGCCACGCAAAAGACCGGATCGGCGCCGGTGAGGATAGCAAGGCCATAGCCCAGGCTCACGCCCGAGAAGATAACGGGGAAGAAGTGGCCACCGCGCCAGCCCAAGTTGATGAGGGCGGGCGTCAGCATGGCCTTAACAAGACCGGTCGCGATCAGCACGCCGGCGGGGATGGTCAGGTAGGTTTCCATGAGCACGTCGGCCTGGGTCTCGCCGGCAAACATGGTGTAGGGCAGGACCGTGCCGCAGATGGCGAGCGCCAGACCGGCTAGCATGGCCTTGACGACAGGACGCTCCCCTATTGCATGGGCAAGCGCTTCGCTCGCGTGCTCAGAGACAAAGTACAGCCAGCCGCATACGGTGCCGACCAACGCCAGCGGGATGAGACAGGTAAGCTCCAGGTTGCCCACCACGGCAGCCTCGAACCTCGGCATACCCATGCCGCCGCCCATGAGCTGGCCGAGCAGCAGGTAGGTGCCCAGGCCGCCAGCAATCGCGATGCCGTAAACCACGGTCTTTTGCGCCTTGGGCAGCCTGATGGTGATCTCACCGGATTCGGAATCCTCGCCATCGCCGACACCCTGGCCGTCAGCACTTCCGGCAAGCGGCGCCACAAAGCCAAACACGGGCGCGGTAAAGAGCGCCGTCAGGGCAGCCTGGGTGCCCAGCAGCGTGAGCTCCCTAAACTCGGCGCCAAAGCGACGCATGCGGTCGCCGACCCAGCTGCACAGACCCGCGATAACGCCGGTCAGGCCGGCCTCCGGTCCAATGCTTCCGCCAAACAGCAGCGGCAGCAATGCCGCGAGCGAAAGCTTGCCCAGGTTGTCGTACGGGTAGCGCCCGTCTTGCTTAACCTTAGCCATCACCTGGTTGAGGTCATCGGTCTTGGTGCCTGTCATCTTTTCGTACAGACCGATTAACAGACCGCCCAGCAGGCAGACAAAAAACGGGTACGGCAAAAAGCCAAACGGGCCGCTGGCAAGCTCGGGCGAAGAGACGCCCAGCGCGTGCGGAATCTCGGTCCATAGATAGTCGATACCGTGCTCCATCGCAAAAAAGAACAGCCAGACCGCGGCACCTGCGAACGCACCGGTCACGGCAACGCTAACTAAAAACAGCGCGCGGTTTGTGGGTTTGGCAAGGTTATCCATCGGGTCCTCCCGCGGTCAAAGTCGACATAGATACGTTTTATTGTAGAGCGAGTGTGGCCCAGACAAGCTAACCACCTGCGCTGCAAACGGCACCATTGGGAGTCATAGTGGGGCAGGCTCAAGACTTATCCGTTGATAATCGAGGCAATCTCGCGCAAATCGTCGGCAAAGTAGATGCCGAGTTGGCGCCTCGAGCTCGAAAGCCCCTTATCAATCATGTGCCCGAGCAGGGCTTTGAGGTCGCTGTAGTACCCATCCAGGTTGTACAGAATGCACGGCGCACTCAGGTGCCCCAACGACACGGCGGACATGACCTCGGCAATCTCCTCGAGCGTGCCCGTGCCGCCCGGAAAGGCGATGAACGCATCGCCGAGCTCGATCATCTTGGCTTTGCGCTCGGCCATGTCGCTCGTCACGATGAGGTCGTCAATACCGTCGTGTTGAAACTCTGCCTCGATAAAAAAGCTCGGCTCAACACCCGTCACGTGTCCACCCGCCTCGAGTACGCTATCGGCGAGCGCACCCATCAGGCCCGACTTGGAGCCGCCGTATACCAGCGCGTGGCCGTTGGAGCCAATCCACGTGCCGAGCTCTCGCACTGCAGGCAGAAACACCGGGTCATTGCCAGCGTTGGCGCCCAGATACACGGTGATGTTCATATTTGCCCCCCCTGTTGTGGCGCACGACGTTCGTCTTAGCGCTGGCGTCGACGATACTCGCGCACGCGACGCGAAAGATCGGCGAGCTCGTCACGATCGAGCTCTTCCAAATGCTCAAGATCGTCCATAAAGCGCGCCATGGTGTCCTTTTGGCGCAGCTTGATAAGCGTATTGCAGTAGTTCACCGCCACGCCCGTGAGCATGGCGATGTAGAAGATGCTGATGACGCTCAGAATGACGGTAATGGCGCGGGCAACCGGTGTCTCGGCCGGAATGTCACCAAAGCCGATGGTCGAGACCGTCTCAAAGCTAAACCACAGGCCATCGCCAAACGTGAGGGTCGTGGGCTCGGACAGCCAGACGGCAGTCGAGCACAGCAGGTAAAAGATTAGAAACAGGCCCGTGATGCGCGCAAAGCCAGCCTGTCGCAGCACATCGGCAAGCGTCCTCAACCTGTTCATCGCGACCCCTTTCCCAGACGCCCAATCTCGTTCGCTCGGTATTGTCCCACAACCGGCAGTTAGGGACGTTCCTTTTGTGCCGGCAGAAAGGGACTGTCCCCAACTGCCGGGCGGGACCGTTTAGCGGTGCAGCTGCCGACTGGGCAGACTGAGCTGGTATCCTTATGCGGTAATGTCTCGATTCGTTAGGATTGCATGTGAGAGCTGCCACTGTCCTTCGTTCAGTTATATATCGCGCCCTGGCCATTGTGCTTGCCGCGTTTGCCGTGCTGAGTTCTATCGCGCCTGTCCAGGCTTTTGCCGATGACTCTAGTCAGCAAGTCAAAACGGTCCGCGTCGGCTGGCTCGTCAACAACGAGGGCTTCCAGAACGGCACCCCCGGCGTGCGTCTCTCGGGATGGGGTTACGAGTACCTCCAGACCCTGTCGTACTACACGTCCGGCTGGCGGTACGAATACGTCTCCGGCACCTTCACCGAGCTTATGGACATGCTCGAGGCAGGCGAGATCGACCTCATGCCCAACATCTCCTACTCCGAGGAACGTGCCCAAAAGCTGCTCTTTTCCTCGAACCCCGAGGGCACCGAGCGCTACTACATCTACGCCAGGCCCGACCGTGACGACCTTGCAAAGGGTGACCCTCAAGCACTCCAGGGTCTCACTATCGGTTGCAACCCCGACGTCATGCAAACCTTCGTTGGCCAGCAATGGCTCGCCAGCGAAGGAATCGCCTGCACATACAAGGAGTATGACGGAGGATCCGATCTCTTTGACGCGCTCGCAAACGACGAAGTCGATGCCGTCATCATGAACGACACAATCTCGTCGCCCAATGCCTCCCCCATGTTCTACATTGGTTCGAACGACTACTACTTTGCCGTTCCCAAAAGCCGCCCCGACCTGATGGACGACATCAATGCTGCCATGACGGCAATCGCCCGCGTCAACCCACGCTATAACGACGAAGTAAAATCTCACTACTCGACCCAAAACAGCGGCTCATCATCGCTCAACGGACCCGAACGTTCCTGGCTCAAAGCAAATGACAACACCATCACGCTCGGCTACATTACGGGCAAACTCCCCTACTGCAACGAAGACGAAGACGGCAAAATGGAAGGTTCGCTCGCATCGCTTGCGACGACGCTACACGATTAATTTGGCATTACGGTCAAAACCGTCGCCTTTGATAGCTACAAGATGATGTCAAAGGCCCTGTCAAAGGGAAGCATCGACGTTGCGCTGCCGGTATACCGAGATTACTGGTTTGCCGAGCAATCAGGCGTTGTGCAGTCGATATCGTTGGGGACCACATCCCTCACCGCCATCCACACCGGAAGCAACCTGAACAAAGACCTTCAGAACATCGCCTGTACCAAATCATCGTTTGTCAACAAAAATGCACTTGAAAGTCTGTTCCCCACAGCGACCGTAACCGAATACCAATCCGACGATGAAGCGTTCGACGCCCTCAGGAAGGGAACGGCGCACTGCATCGTCGCTCCCAGTTCACGCGTAAAAACCATCGGTGACCGTTACGATCTCGAGGACTGCGAGACGACCGAGCTCCCTGACACCTGTGAGCTCTCGTGCTGGATTTCGCGCGGAAAACCCGAGCTGTTGGGAATCATCAACAAGGGCATCATCAATGCCGGAGAATCGCTCTCCGCAAGCAATTTCTCCTCCACGTCGTACACGGCCCAGGAATCCAACACGCTTCAATTCCTTTATCGCAACCGTGCCGCCGTTGCAGCTGCCCTCATCGGTATGTTGTCGGTCGGCATCGTCCTGCTCATCTGGGCGCTCGTGCGCGCTCGAACCGAGCGCAAAAAAGCCGATGCTGCCAACGCCGCTAAGACGGCATTCCTCACGCGCATGAGCCACGACATCCGTACGCCGCTCAACGGTATCCTGGGCCTTATCGAGATCGAGGAATTGAAGGAAGGCGACATGCAAGTCGCCCGCGAGAGCCGTGCCAAGGCGCGCGTTGCCGCCAATCACCTGCTCTCGCTGATCAACGACATCCTCGAGATGGGCAAAATCGAAGACCGCAAGCTAACACTGGAGCGTGCGCCTTTTAACCTCAAAGAGCTCTGTGACGATACACTGGTGCTGTGCAAGCTCCGCGCGTCCAGTAACGGCATCACAATGCAGGACAATAGTCTGCCGTACGCCACGGGGCCATACATGATCGGCAGTCCCACCCATATCCGACAGATCATGATCAACCTGTTAGACAACAGCATTAAGTACAACAAGCACAGCGGCTCCGTCACCTTTAGCTCAAAGACCAAGCCACTCGATAACGGGCGCGCGCTCTTTTGCTTTAGCGTTTCGGATACCGGCATTGGCATGGCTCCCAAGTTTTTAAAGCATATCTATGAGCCGTTTGCCCAAGAAGGTGACGATGCGCGCAGCAAGTTCCAAGGAACCGGCATGGGCATGCCAATCGTCAAGTCGCTTATTGAACTGATGGGCGGCACCATCGAAGTCACCAGCGAGCTCCATGTGGGCACCACGTTCTACGTGGAAATTCCGCTCGATATCGACAAGAACCCCCAGGCGCGGACGGATACGGTCGAGAAGGCGCTCGACTGCTCGCTTGCCAACATGAACGTGCTGCTCGCCGAAGACAACGAATTGAATGCCGAGATTGCCCAGGCGCTGTTAGAATCCGAGGGCGTCGTGGTCACCCGCGCCGCCAACGGCAACGAAGTCGTCGATCTGTACCTATCGCATCCCGCCGGCAGCTTCGACGCGATCCTGATGGACATTATGATGCCGGACATGGACGGCTACGAGGCAACCCGCGCGATTCGTCTGAGCGA
>OIDC01000476.1_pt1 | contig 21825 bp, 17 predicted proteins | sample 1581401 | NCBI WGS metagenome assembly OIDC01 (sample SAMEA3882518, study PRJEB24775) | human gut metagenome | biome: human-associated habitat; feature: intestine environment; material: feces | place: Netherlands | collected 2009/2010 | reverse complement strand
TCAGATCGGCACATCGTACTATGAGCGTTCAATGATTTCTGCCAAGAAGCCGATGCCTGAATCCGTTTCGCATGATGTGCGTGAAAGCATCCTCGATACCTATGTGCTTGAGTTTCTGGACTTGCCGGAGCAATTTTCTGAAAAGAATCTCCGCAAAGCGATCATCGAAAATCTGAAGCAGTTTATACTTGAATTTGGTCGGGACTTTACCTTTATCGGTGAGGAGTACCGTGTTCAGGTCGGCAATACAGATTTCTTCATCGACTTGCTGTTTTATAACCGTGCGCTTTCCTGCCTTGTCCCGATTGAACTGAAAATCGGAAAATTCAAGCCGGAACACATCGGGCAGATCAATTTTTATCTCGAAGCGCTTGACCGCGATGTGAAGAAGCCAAACGAAAATCCAAGTGTAGGCGTTATTCTTTGCGCCAGCAAGGATGACGCGGTTGTTGAATATGCTTTAAGCCGCAGTATGTCGCCCACACTCGTTGCAGATTATAGGCTTTGTCTTCCTGACAAGACGCTCCTGCAAAATAAGCTGCGTGAATTGACAGAACTTGCGTTGGAAAGTGGCGAAAGCGATGAGGGTGATGAAGCGTGAATGCTGTTATCTATGCCCGCTATTCCTCAGATAGTCAGCGTGAAGAATCCATTGAAGGTCAGCTCCGCGAGTGCCGGGAATATGCCGAGCGCAATGATATGACCGTCGTTGGAACGTATATCGACCGGGCATTATCTGCAAAAACGGCAGATCGGCCGGAGTTCCAGCGCATGATCAAGGACAGCGCAAAAGAGCTGTTTGAGATCGTACTTGTATGGAAACTCGACCGCTTTTCCCGCGACCGTTACGACAGCGCACACTACAAGCACATTCTGAAAAAGAATGGTGTGAAGGTTGTTTCTGCGAAAGAGCATATCTCCGAAGGCCCGGAGGGTATTATTCTGGAAGCAATGCTGGAGGGCTATGCTGAGTTCTATTCTGCTGAGTTATCAGAGAAGATCCATCGTGGGCAGAAAGAGAATGCATTGAAAGGAAAAAACAACGGCGGTGGCGTTCCGCTCGGCTATCTGTTGGACAAGAAAGCACAGAAGCTTGTGATTAATCCCGTGACCGCACCATTAGTGGTTGAGATATTTGAAAAGTATGCTGACGGCAAAACGGTTCGTTCCATTGTTGAGGATTTAAATGCCCGTGGGCTCAGAACGAAGAAGGGACAACCGTTCAATATCAATAGTTTCAGCTCTCTGCTGAAAAACCGCAAATACATTGGCGAGTATCGCTATCAGGATGTTGTAATTGAGGGCGGCGTTCCTGCTATCGTTCCGGAAGACCTGTTCAACCGTGTGCAGGAACGCATGGAGAAGAACCGCCATGCTCCCGCAATGGCAAAAGCAAAAGAGGACTATCTGCTGACAACAAAGCTGTTCTGCGGCAAATGTGAGCGCATGATGGTTGGTGAAAGCGGCAAGAGCCATACCGGCGCTATGCACTATTATTACAAATGCAGCGGTGCGAAGCGCCTGAAGGATTGCGACAAGAAGGCTGTTCGCAAAGACTGGATTGAACGTGTCGTCGTCCGTCTGACTATGCAGCGTGTCATGGATGAAGAAAAGATCAGCAGGCTTATCGACGCAATTCTTGTTATGCAGGAGCAGGAAGACACAACAACCCCTGCGCTTCGCTCACAGCTTGCGGAAACCGAGTCTGCCATCGGGAACATTCTGAAAGCAATCGAGCAGGGCATTTTCACGCCGTCAACCAAACAGCGGCTTGATGAGCTGGAAGCACGGAAAGAAGAAATCCTTGTGAATATCCAGACCGCCGAACTGCAAAAGCCAAAGCTGACCCGTGAACAGATTACAGCATGGTTTGAGCAGTTCCGTCATGGTGATCCGACAAACCGTGAGTTTCAGAAACGCCTGATTGATACATTTGTGAACGCCGTGTATGTGTTCGATGATAAACTGGTCTTGACCTACAACTATCAACATGGAACACAGACGATCTCGCTTGAAGAGATCGAGTCGGCGTTGAGTTCGGATTTTGATGGGGCTACTCCACCAAAAGAGGAAGCGTCGAACTCTTCTTTTACAAGAACGAGTTTGCGCTTGTGTATAGGTTGGGGGACGCCTGATGGCGTCCCCTTTCCGTTTTCGTTGCCACGAAACGCCGTAATTTGCGTTTTAAGGCGTTTTAAGCCCGTTGGGGTACTCGTTACCCCTCGGGCTTTTTTCGTGCCTTAAAACGCCTCTGAAGCGGTCTGAGGACGTTCGAGCGCCCATGTGCATCTCGCATCCGCTCGATGCAAGGGTGGCCGCCCTGCGGGCGGCGGTTGGATGTGGGCGGACGTACAGAAGGGGTGCGGCATGGGCTTGGCACGCCATACGCCCCTCCGTTTGGCCGGCAACTACGGCGCTTCGCGCCTCCGTTGCCTTCGAGAAAGTACGCATGAGGCATGCGAAACCGTATTGGATGGTTCTCATGCTTTTCTGCGTACCCAATATGCTATGAGGCGAGCCGAGGGCGCAGCCCGAGGCGTAACTAGCCTGCATTGAGGACGCGAAGCGTCCGAAATGCGCACCTGCTTAGGACAGAAGAATCACCCGTTCCCTCGTTTATGAGCGTTTTGCCTGACCACATGCTGACCACATGACCACAAGAAAAAATGTCGTGGTCACCATCTGGTCAGCTTTTTCCCTAGGCGCCATCAGGCTTTTTGCAATTCCTGACCAGATGACCACATAATTTAGGACTTATTTTTAAAAATTGAAAAGGACTACGTAATACGCGTAAATAAATAAAGTTTGTCGGATTTTATCTGGTCATCTGGTCATGTGGTCAGAACGTAAAAAATCCCTTGATAAAAGAGGGGATTTCTTTTCAAGAGCTGACCAAATGCCCATTTTGATGTGGTCACACATGTGGTCAGCCCTCACGTGTACCTCTTGTCGCAGTCGTTGATTTCCGGGCGGTGCGGGGGTTGCTTTTTCGAGCCTTTTCCATTCGTTTATGAGTGGAAATAGGCTCTGAACTGCGGCGACGGGAAAATTGATATTGCTTTAATTGCCCTAATGGCGTATAATGGAATTAATATAGATAAATGGCTCAGCACCCGTCCCGTCCTCGATGCGGGGTTGCTATCGGGAATAGGAGCCGAGCGCTCGGTCGAATAGGCCGTGCGTCACGGGCGAAACAACGAACACGAAGCTCCCGTGGAAACCGAGATAGACAAGGCTTTGCGCCTCTGTCCTTCTTTGGTTTCCACGGGAGCTTTTTTTGTTTCGCGAAAAGGACTTTGAACATGGAGGTGGCTGGTTATGGCTAAAGGAAAGAAGCAGGTAAAAGAGGTAAAGCCCTCTTACATGACGACGCGTGAGGTGGCGGCGTTCCTCGGTTTGAGCGCGGGGACGCTCTGCGTCTGGCGCTCTCAGGGCAAGGGTCCGAGCTACTACAAGGTCGGAAGCGCGGTTCGCTACAAGATTGACGACGTCGAGGCGTGGAAGAACGAGAACGTGAAGCGCGTCGAGCTGACGAATTAAGGAGGTGGGAATATGGAGGCAAAAGAAAAGAGCAGTTCCCCCGCCGCCACAGCAAAGGGAACCGCTCCGTCTAACTATAAATATTTTAGCTCATTACCGCCCATTTTTCAAGTATCTGACCCGCAGACAAAAGATGAGATGAAGAGGGGGCGTGCGTACGACGAGGGGAATCAGGGCGAGGCGTACAACCCTGACTACCTGTACGGCGGGGAGAACTATCACAAGGCGCTCAGCGATGTGGTGAGCTATGTGCTGCGCGACTGCGCGGGTGATGGCCTGTCCGCCTTCTCGGACGTCGTGGTCAAGGTGACGAACGCCCTTGTGGCGTGGGCCAACCTGTCCGAGCCGCCATCCAATCCGGAGGCGGGCAAGATTTACGGCAGGGGTTTTCGTTGGCCGAGGCTCAAGAGCATCGACCCCGTGCAGGCCGCTGAGCTGGTGTTCTCGCAGGAGGTCATCCGCATGGTCTGCGTCAAGGAGACCGTGGACAAGCCGACCTCGGAGGGCGTGCTCGCCATGTACGACCCCGACGAGGGAATTTACCGCGAGATTGGCGACGGGCAGATTGACCTGTGGTGTCAGGAGGTCGTGGGCGCCGTGAACGGCAACTGGAAGAAGAACTTCGCCCAGAAGCTGCACGACATGGCATCGCGTCGGGAGAACCGCGTGTGCGAGTGCGATAACCCGTCTCTGGTCTTCATGGCCAACGGAATCTGGGACTACGAGGAGCGCGTCCTGCGCGAGTTCTCCCCCGAGGTCGTTGCGCTCAGGAAGAGCACCACGCGCCTCCCCGACAAGGAGCCGCCCGTCCCCGAGCACACGATGCCGGACGGCTCGAAGATTGACTTCTGGCAGCTGTTGGACTCCTACGTCCCCTACGACGGCGGGCGCGACCTGCTCGTCAAGGTGGCGGGGGCGTCCCTGCGCAGTTACCACAACTGGCGCGTCATGGTGACCATCTACAACCAGGCGGGCCACAACGGGAAGAGCACCTTCCTCGACTGCCTCAAGTCGCTCGTCGGCTACGACGGGTGCATGACCTCAAGCCTCGCGCTGCTTGCCGGCGGCACGGATGGCGGGCGGTTCGGCGTGTCGAACATCGTGGGGGTCTCCCTCATCACGTGCGAGGACTCCGATTCGGGCGCGTACCTGAAGGACAACTCGCGCCTGAAGTCAATCATCTCGCATGACGCGATAGGCGTGGAGCGCAAGAACAAGGGCATGTTCGACTACACGCCCCACGCGCTGATTGTCTGCGCCGCCAACGACATCCCGAAGACCCGCGACAAGGGGGAGGCTTGGCTGGCCCGCAACATCTACGTCCCGTTTACGGGGCAGTTCGTCGGCAAGGCCGACGACAAGACCATCCGTTCCGAGTGGGTCGTGTCCCCCGAGTTCTGCGAATACCTGGCCTATCAGGCGCTGGTGAAGTGGGACCGGTATTACGAGCTGCCCGAGCCTGAGGAGGCCGCGCAGCTGAAGCACGAGTGGGTTCTCGGCAATGACACGGTGGCTGAGTTCTGGGAGGACGTCAAGGATTCGATTACGGCCGACTTCGTGCCGAATGATTACCTGTCCATGCGCTACGACGAATGGCTGGCCGCGGAGCACAAGGGCATGCGGATGCAGATGAGCCGCAAGGCGTTCATGGCCCGAATCGTCGAGCTTGCGTGCTCCGACGGCGAATGGACGCAGAGCAAGGACGCGAGCGGGTCCGTCCTCAAGACGAGCTGCGAGAAGTGGTGCCCCGGCTTGACGGTCTACCGCACGCGAGATGGCTATGGCGGCGCGGGCGGATTGGTCTATTTCTTGGGCAGACGTCGCGGGATTTTCCGCACGGCCGTCCTCGATTACTGCACCGCCCACGGCACGACCCCCGCAGACCTCGGTGCCGGTTACGCGGCGGTGAGGGAGCAGCTTGGTCTTGCGACGGATACAGAAGACAACGATTAAGGAGGAGTAAATCATGAGCAATTTGACGCCTGATGAGCTGGCTCGACTTCGCCTGAAGGCGAAGCACGGAATGCTCACGCCCGAAGAGCAGCGGGCGTACGACGACTATGTGGCGGAACAGCTTTCCGCTGTTCCGTCGCCGCCCTCGGGTGCTGTACCGCCTAAGAAGGATAAGCCGAAGCGAAACATTGATGCGATTAATGTTGTGCGCAAGTTTGCCGGTGTGGCGGTGATTATTGCCGCGCTTGTATTTCTTGGGCCGAAACTTCTTGGCATTGGCACTGATTTGCTTGGTGATGCAATGAACTTCACCACGGCGGTGCACGATGCAGCAGATGCGCAGCGCACTGGGAACGCGCATTATGTGGCAACCTCTCATGAGGCTGGCACGATTGACTTTAAGCGTTCTGACGTGTTTGTCAGTGGTGAGTATTTCATCGCGATAAAGTCGGATGCCCACTATGGCGTTTTGAGCATCGTCTGTGGTGCGTACGACGCGACCGCAACTGATACGGAGTATCACAGCGCACAGTATTTTGGCGAGCGTGGCGGTGTCGGCATGGCTGTTGTTGATGACGCGCGCACTATTCGCGATAACGAGCTTCGTACTGTTCTTGAGGCGCATGGTCTCAGCTACGACACGTTCTGTTCGAACGCGGCAGCTTTCAATCTGAGCGAGAGCGAACTGGCCGATTTGACTGCGCAGGTTGCGTCCGTGATTACGTATGGAGACATTGCCAGCTATCCGGTTACTGAGGATACCGATTTCATCTATACGCAAAACGGCCATCCCTATCAATCCGACGAGAATATGGGTGAATGGGCTGTGTTCACCATGTATCCGATTCACGCAAACTACCCGGATGATTTCACTCTCAACGGCTCTGTTGATGGTTCTCAGATGTTCGCGGATGCACAGCCGACTTCGGTCATTAAGCAGCAGGTAAAGCTCCGGATGGAGCGCCTTCGCGATGAGCAGACCATAGAGGACCTTGGCGACGGCACGATTTTGTTTCTGCCCGAGCATCAATAGACAAGATAAGGAGGAATAAATCATGAGTTTCAAATGGGAGAGCGAGAAGATTGCGGAGTGGCGTCTGAAGGCACGCCACGACGGCCTTGATGAGAACGAGCGATTGCTCTATCAGGATTACCAGCAGACCCTTGCGCTTGCCGAGGCGGACGCCAACGCCTCCGATGCGAAGTTTACGGGGGAGTCATCGGAGAGGCAGTTGAAGAAGAGCGCGATTCTGCGCGGCGTCATGTCGCTGGCGCTCGTGGCCCTAATTGGGATGTACGTCATGACGGGATGCAAGCTGTCGGAATCGATTTTTCTGGTCCCGTACACGACGTACGAAATCAACTACAAGTTGACGGGTGAGCTGCCCGACACGAAAAAGATGTGGTCCAACATCGTGGACATGGGGGAATTGCTGTCTGGCTTGCCGTCTGTCGGCGGCGGCAGAGGTTGGGACTTGGGGAGCTATTTGCAAAACATGCGTGATTCACGCGAATCGGGAAGGGTTCCCGACTACTGCTTCTTCGACGAGGTGGTGAGCGGTCTTCGGGGCACGTCTAATATGACCGAGGTGCGCCGATATATCTTTAGCGACGAGTCGCTGTGGAACCTCGGGGTTTATTGGGCACAGAAGGAAGACCCGTCGTACGACCCCGGTCCGTACGTCCCGTCTAACGGGAACAGTACCGGTCGTCAGACCATCGAAGACCTTGGCAACGGCTGATTAAAGGAGGGCAAAGGAATGAATGGTTTAGGTACCAACAAGGCATCTAAGAATGACAAGGACACGGCCATCTTGACGCCAGACGAGGTCACGTTGCTTCGCACCCATGCGAGTGATGGAACGCTCACGGCGGAAGAGCGTGAGATGTATTCAAAGCACCTTGAGGCGATGAAGAAATTGATGCCCGACGAGTCGAATCCCAAGCGCTCGATGTCCGACAAGACGAAGGTCGATGTCCTCGGACTCAGGGTCGCGAAGGCATTGATTACCGTCGCTTTGGCGATGCTTGTCTTGCCCTTCGTCATCAGCGCGTTTCAGCTTTGTGTGTTGCGCTGAAGACGGCGGTTATGACATAGACGATTCAACGAACAAGGAGGAATAAATCATGAGCACTAAGAAGAAGATTTCCGACATCGACAAGGCGATTGAGGAGATGCAGCAGCGCCGCGACGAGTGCTTCAAGCACATCGGTAAGGCGATGTACGAGAGCTGCCCCGAGCTGGGCGACATGAGCGTCGCCGACATGCGCAAGGCGGGACGCTACCTGCACAAGATGTTGACCAAGAAGGCGCCTTCGCAGGGTGCCGCCCCTGCCCGAAACGGCGCGCCCGTCGCGTCCGATTCGGGTGGTACGTCCGCCCCAGACGGACGCGAGCCTATGCCTGTGGCGGGCTATGGCGAGGGCATGTAGCGAGGCAGTCGTGCCTCCTGTCCGGCACCCCGCAAGGGGTGTCCGGGGTGCCCCGTTCCGAATGGGATGCTTCGCCGAGTCGTCGGCGGAAGCTGGTTGGGAATGGGGCGCATCTGGGGGTTCGAAGGGGGCAGTTTTAACTGCCCCCTCGCGAGCGGGACGTGTAACGACAAAACGGAGGAATTTTCTACTTTGTAGAAAAATCTGAAGTTTTGTAGGGACAAGTCCCATGCTCGCTCCTTTTTTAGCGTCGATTCTGTCGTAGAAAATCAACGCGCACGTTGCATTAAAAAAGGAGGTGTTTTTACGTGGGTGTGAGTTCAGACATGAGGAGCAGCCGCGTGCGCCGTCAGGCGGCTAAGAAGCCGAACAAGGAGCGCACGGTCCAGGTTCGGTTTTCGGACGAGGAGCTTGCCGCGCTGGACGCGATTTGCTCCGAGAAAAAGATGACCCGCTCCGCATTTCTCCGCAGTTGCGTGGAGAAGGTACAGGGCGGGGATGTTGAACCGACGTACGTCGTGACGAGGAACGCCGACGCGGAGCGTATGGCATCCGAGGCGAAGAGCATCGGCGTCAACGTGAACCAGATTGCGAGAGCGCTGAACGCGCAGTCCAAGTCGCATCCGGGTTCGCTCTCCCCGGGCGTGCTCGGCGAGTGCAAGACGGGTCTTGCGGAGGTGCGCGGCGAGCTGTCGAAGCTGACCGATGAGGTGGACGGCCTGCGCACCGATTTCGGCAAGGACGTGTTCCGCGCCATGGCCATGCTGTGGCCGGACGTCCCCGAGCAGTTAGAGGAGCTGTGCGATTACTGGTACGGCGAGCGCGGCGAGAAGATTCTTTCTGGAGGGGGTGGAAGCTGATGTCGACGACGCACATCCAGCCCCTGCCGAACGTCCGCGGGCGCATGTCGTACACGGAACTCGGCGAGGGCAAGAAGCGCACGCGCAATATCCGCGAGAAGACGAACCGCATCGCCGCCCAGATGGGCGACATGGGCACCCGCGAGGACTTCATCCGGTTCTGCTCCGCCATGCGCAGGCAGAGCCAGGGGACGAGGTTGAACGAGGGCTACGAGCTGCGCGTCTCGTGGTCCCCCGAGGAGCTTTCAAAGGACAGCCCCGAGGACATTCAGCGGGCGTGCGAATACGGCTATGCCCTGTGCAAGGAAGTGGCCCCGAACGCCCCCTGCTGGGTCACGGTCCACACCGACGGCGAGGGCGGCTGCGTGCACGTCCATGCGACCATCGCGAACCATGATTTGGTATCCGGCACGGCCATCGCGCACGGCACCGACCATGCGACCGTGAAGCGCAAGAACGACCGGCTGAGCCGCGAGATGGGGTTCACCGTCGTGGGTCCCGAACCCGCCAGGGAGAGGACCACATGGGCCGAGCGCAAGGGGCAGTTCGGCATCGAGTCCTTCGAGCGCGTTCTGGGCAACCGCGTGGCGGACGCCCGCGACCATGCGAGCAACATGGAGGAGTTCCTTGAGGAGCTGAAGGTTCGCGGCGTCGAGCGGACCGAGACCCGCAAGGTCGACGAGAAGACCGGAGAGGAGACCGTGGGCTGGAGCTACAAGTCCCGCGACCCCTACGGCAAGAGCAGGCGCAAGAGAAGGCGCCGTGCCTCCAACCTCGCCGACGACCTGACCCGCGAGGGCATCGAGGCGTACTTCGAGGCGAAGCAGCGCGAGCTTGAGGTACCCGAGCAGGACGCCCCGGCACCGGAAGTCCTTCCCGACATGCCCGAGACGGTCGAACCGGCAGAACAGCCCTCTACGGATTTCGCTCTCGACGTGTACGACCTCGACCGGGCGTACGTGTCGGAGATGGCGTCCGACCTTCAGAAGGCGCACATCCACCGCTCACGCGAGGCGGGCAAGCCCTTCATGGACGAGCGCTATCAGCAGATTGTCGAGGCGCGGAACCACCCGGACGAGCAGCTGGCGAAGCTGCGCGAGGACGTGGACGCCGCAAGGCGCGAGTTCCATGCCTCCAAGGAGGCACGCGACACCCTGCAACACCCGTGTCCGGGGCTTCTGGCCGGCATGCATGTGTTCGCCAAGGCGGGGTGCAACGCCCGTGACCCCGTGTCCCGCATGATGGCCGACATGACCGCCATGATGCTGCGCATGATGATTCAGGAGGCGCTCGCGGAGGAGCGCCGCAGGCAGCGCGAGGAGGCGGAGAGGCGCGTCTACGAGTCCCGCAAGAGCATGTGGGATGCCGAGAAGCGCCTCAAGGCGGCGGAGAAGGCGCTGTCCAACGAGGACGAGCGCGAGAGGCGTCTGAAGAGCGAGCGCATGCAGCGCCGTGTCAAGGAGGCCGAGCAGCGTGCGCCCGTGAGGACGCCGAGGTCGGCGGACAAGGACACGCAGTTCGGCGAGTAGCCGAAAAGATGAGGGAGCAGCGTCAAGCTGCTCCCTTTCTCAAGTACCCGCTCGCGGGCTGCGAAGAGACCTTCAGAAGGGCTGTTGACGGGCGTACGCGCAAGGGGCGGAAAATCGGGGTTTTCGGTGTCCGCTCATTTATGAGACGGATTCGGAAAACGTGGCGGAACAGACGGAGCGAAGCGAGGGCGTGAAGCCCGTTTGGAGACCGGCAAAAGCCCTGATGAAGCCCAGACAAAGCCCCGAAAGTGGCAGTTGAACATGTACTTATCAGCTCATATAATTAAATATGGAAATGCGTAATTGATTAAATACATAGCGAGGTGAAGATATGAAGACGATTCTGGTATGCAACCAGAAGGGCGGCGTTGGCAAGTCCCTGGTCGCCGACGAGATTGCCTTCTCCTTCGAGCGCTCCGGCATCCCCGTGAGCTTCTACGATTTGGACACGCAGGGCGGCACGTTGCACGAGACGCATGAGGCGGATGGTGCGCAGGTCGCCGTGGTGGACACGCCAGGAGCCTTGCAGGAGGGGCTGGCGGACTGGCTGAAGGAGGCGGACGTGGTGGTCATCCCGACCAGGACCACGTCGAGGGACATCGAGCCGCTGATGCGCATGCGCAAGGCGGTGTTCAAGAACGGCCGCGCGAAGATTGTCTACGTGATGAACGGGTGGAACCGCTTCAAGGCGTCCCGCGACTTCATGGAGTGGTTCGAGGGTCTGGCCGGCGACCAGACGGTGGCCACGCTGCCCCAGTCCGAGGCGTTCGTTCAGGCGGGAGCCGCCGGCAAGTCCGTGGTCGAGTTCGACCGACGCGGCAAGGCTGCGAAGGCGACCCTTGCCCTGGTGGGCACGGTGCGCGAGGCTGCGGGATTCCCGAAGGAATAACCGCAGGTCAGAAGCGTTGTCCCTCTGGACAAATGCGTCTCGATGATGTATAATTGTACAAATGTGTAAATGATTAAAGGAGGTCGAGCCATGGCGAACATGTTCGAGAAATACGCTGCCGACCGCGAGGCCGAGCAGAAGAAGATAGAGAAGGCCGTCGTCGCCGACGCGGCCGCTGAAGAGAAGCGTACGACGCTCTCGCTGTCGCTCACCGTGAGCGACAAGAAGGCGCTCAAGATGATGGCTGCGGAGCGTGAGACGACGATTGCCGCAATCATCCACGAGTGGGTGCAGGAGCATCTGAAGGAGGTGGATGAGTAAATGGAGCGAATTGACATTATTGATGCGGTTGGTCGTGAATATCACACCGCCAATATCGAAAATGGCGAGTTTAGCTATCCGAAAGCGTTCAAGGAAAAGAACCTTGATTTTGAGCCGATTCGCAAGAAGAAGGGTGGCGGCTCTTGGCAGTTCCTCGACATCCGTTTTGAGTTGGATGGCGTTTCGCTGCTTATTGAAACGAAAAACGACGCTGACAAGTGGCCGACGGTCGAAGAGCAGATTGCGGCATATGTTGAATACGAGAAGCGCCTTACTGGCAACAAGATTATCGCGATGGTCGCCAATACCACCGACGACCGCATTACCGTTTGGAAGTCTGAGGTCGAGGACGATAGAAAACTCGACACTGAGGAAGCCATTCGCACGATGCCCGAATACGTGTCAATGTTTGATGCGAAGCACACCAACAACAAAGAAGAGGTGATGCGCAATACGTATCAGCTTAACGAGCTGTTGCACCGTCACGGTGTCGGCGAGAAGCTCCGCTCTCAGTTTGTCGGCACTTGCCTTCTGGCAATTAAAAATGGGCTTATCTATGACCGAAAGATGAAGACTGCTCAGATTATTGGCGGTATTCGTACTATCTTGGAGGACCTGCTTGAGGGGTCGTTGAAGAAGGCTGAGAAGCTGACCCTGATTGATAAGCGCGTTCTCAAGAATCAAGATGTCCGTGATATGGATAGCGAGAACCTTTGCGCGATTCTTGATTTCATCAAGGACAAGATTTTCCCGTTTATTAACGATAAGAGTACGGCGGGGCAGGACCTGCTTAACCTGTTCTTCATCACGTTCAATAAATACGTTGGCAAGTCTGACAAAAATCAGGCGTTTACACCGGACCATATCACTGATTTCATGGCAAAGATTTGCAACGTGAACAAGAGCTCCGTTGTTCTTGACATGGCCTGCGGTAGCGGCTCTTTCCTTGTTCGTGCCATGACACAGGCGCTCGCTGATTGCCATACTCAGGCGGAAGAAGACGAAGTAAAGAAGCATCATATCTACGGCGTTGAGTACGACGAGCTTGTCTACGGTCTTGCAACAACGAACATGCTGATTCATAGCGATGGCAATTCGAATATCGTTCAGGGTAGTTGTTTTGATGAGGTGCCACGGTTCATCAAAGATGGCGTCAAGTTCAATGTTGTGCTTATGAATCCACCCTACAACGCTATGGCTAAGCAGATGCCGAAGGAGTATTCCAAGACGTAGGGCAATAGCAAGCAGGACCCGTCTAAGGGGCTGTATTTCGTTAAGTTCATTCTTGACCAGATGAACGAACATGACATGCAGGGTAAGCTCGCTGTTTTGCTTCCTATGGCATGCGCAATCGGCAATAGCACTTTGATGAAACAAATGAAGAACGCGATTCTCAAGAACAACACTTTGGATGCGGTCTTCTCATTGCCTGATGATATTTTTTATCCGGGTGCAAGTGCCTGTGCGTGCTGCATGGTATTTGATGTAGGCACGCCGCACAAATCGGCTAATCGCGAGACGTTCTTTGCTTACTGCAAGGATGACGGCTTCAAGAAGCGCAAGAATCTTGGACGCGTCGAGCAGATGGACGAGGACGGTAACAGCCTGTGGTCAGCCATTCAGAAGAAGTGGCTCGATACGTACAAGAACCGCGATGTCATCCCAGGCTTCAGTGCGCGCCAGATGGTTACTGGTGATGACGAGTGGCTGTGCGAAGCGTATATGGAGACCGATTACACGACGCTCATGCAGGATGACTTCCAGCAGACGGTTAATGACTACCTCGCTTATTTGGTAAGAACGGGGGTAGTTTATGAAAATTGATACGACTGATTGGGAAGAGTTTGAAGTTCAAAAACTGTTTGACGTAGTTTATGGGGTAAACCTTGAGCTTGTGAATTGCGTCGAAACAGATAAGAATGACCCAGATGCTGTAGCATTTGTTTCACGAACTGAATCGAACAATGGCATTTCTGCCTATGTGAAGCCTGTTCAGGGTGTTGAGCCGCAGCCAAAAGACACTATTACAGTGGCTGGCGGCGGAAGCGTGTTAGCAACATTCCTGCAAACGCAGCCTTTTTACAGTGGGCGGGATTTGTATCTTCTTTATCCGAAATGCTGCATTTCAAATAAAGCAAAGTTGTTTCTTGTAACGATTATTAAGGCTAATAAATATCGCTACAACTATGGAAGACAAGCAAATGTGACACTGCCTTCATTAAAGTTGAAGCTTCCCGTGACAGCAGATGGTAAGCCTGACTGGCAGTGGATGGAGTCGTATATTGATTCGCTGCACAGTGAGCCGTTGACGACGCAGAACGATACGCATGTTGTTTCACTTGATACGAGCACGTGGAAAACCTTTGGCTATACCGAGGTTTTCAAGGTCTGCAAAGGTTTTTATAACAAAAAGCCTGAGCCGTCAGGAGAAGGTACAATTCCATTTTTGAGCGCAACAAGCGAGAACAATGGCGTGACTGAGTATTACACGCTTGAAGAAATCGCTAATGCGACCAGAACAGGTAATGGTAGCAACGACCCGCTATCTCGAAAGCTGTTTCCGGGGCATGCGGTATGCGTAACGAATAATGGGTCGGTTGGCTTTGCGTACTATCAAGCAAAGCAATTTACATGCAGCCACGATGTTAATCCGCTTTATCGTCTTGACGGCGAGTTTACTGAAGCAACCGGCTTATTTGTCGCTTCAGTGATAATGAAAGACCGCTATAGATGGGCCTATGGTCGGAAATGGCGTCCAGAACGCATGGTGCATTCAACCATTGATTTGCCAGCAACGCCTGACGGCAAGCCGGATTGGCAATGGATGGAGAACTATATCAAGTCTTTGCCTTATGGCGATAGGCTTCGATAAATCGTGGGCAAGCCCGTCGCTCTTTTGGGCGACGGGCTTTATAATTAAATGCGTATTTACGCAATTCATCATATAGGAGGAATCGACGTGAAAACCCATAAGCAGAAATTACAGGGGGTGGTAAACCTATGGCACGTAAGAAGAAATTCGCGCCGAACGACAACAACCTCGCGATAGCGTACTATCGCTTCTCGTCCCACTCGCAGAACGACGCGAGCATCGACCAGCAGCGCGAGCTTGCCCACGAATGGGCGGATGCGCACGGCTTCAAAATCGTGCAGGAGTATGAGGACGCGGCAATATCCGGCACCACGGACGCACGACCGGGGTTCCAGCAGATGCTGTCGGAAGTCGCAAAAATCCGTCCCCATACCCTCATCATGTGGAAGACCGACCGTCTGGGGCGCGACAAGTACGTTCTGGCGATGGCGAAGAAGAAAATCCGCGACGCGGGATGCGAGATTCACCTGTTGGCCGAGCACATCCCAACGGAGGGACCCGAAGGCGTCCTCATCGAGGGATTGATGGAGGCCATGGCGGAGTATTACAGCCGCCAGCTGTCGCAGAACATCCAGCGTGGCATGGACTACAACGCGCAGCACGCCCTGTACAACGGCCACAAGCTGTTCGGCTACGACGTGGACAGGTCCACGAAGAAGTACATCCCGGACCCGAACACGGCGCCGTTCGTGCAGTGGGCGTTTAGGGAATACGCGTCGGGCAAGCCGCTGAAGACCATTGCCGAGGAGATGAACGCGCAGGGCCTGCGCACGCCGAGGAACGCGAAGTTCAGCGTGAACATGCTGAACAAGATGCTCAAGAACCGCGCTTACATCGGCGAGTATCACCACGGCGACATCGTGGTCGCCGGCGGAATGCCCGCCCTCGTCGACGAGGCGACCTTCGATAGGGCGCAAAGGCGGTTCGCCGAGAACAAGCGCAAGGGTTCCCAGCGGGCGCACGGCATGGACGGCAGCGACGCTCCGCGCTATTGGCTCACGGGTAAGCTCTATTGCGGTGAGTGCGGGAGCACCATGCAGGGCGTGTCCGGTACGAGCAAGACCGGACGGACGTATTACTACTACTATTGCTCCGCCCAGCGCAGGAAGGAGTGCCACCTGCACAAGGCCCGCAAGCGGGACCTAGAGGACATGGTGCTGTTCGCCCTGCACAACATCGTCGACGACGAGGAGAACGTGACGGCGCTCGCCCTGGATGCGGCGGAGTATTACGAGAAGAGCCACAACGACACCGCGTATCTCGAGGCGCTGGAGGCGAAGCGCAGGGAAGTGGAGAAAAGCCTTGCGAACCTCGTGAAGGTCATCGAGAAGGGCGTGGTCAGCGATACGGTGACACAACGTCTCACGCAGCTCGAAGAGCAGAAGAGCGCCCTGAACGATGCCATAGGGACGGAAAACGTCCGCGTGTCGCTGTGCGAGGACAGGCACAGCATTCAGGCGTACTTCGACAAGTTCCTGCATGCCGACGTGAACGACCCGGAGATTCGAGACCAGGTCTTCGAGTATTTCGTGGACAAGGTCTACCTGTATGACGACAAGCTCGTCGTGAGCATGTGGTTCTCCGAGGACGACAAGCAGGAAATCACGTGGCGGGACTGGTTCTCGCTGGATGAGTATTGGACCGACGAATCCCCTTTTGTTAAAGGGGAAGCCGTCGAGTTCGACTGCTTCCCCCTCGGCTCCACCAAGAAAAGGACTTGCTTTTCAGCAGGTCCTTTTTCCATGAAATTCATTTCTGCGCAACGCGCAAAATATCTTCGGCCGGAAATATTTGCGCCGCAAATGTGAAAAGCGCCGGATGCTTCGCACAGCGCGCCGAATGCGCTGTTTTTCTGCACGCCGGTGCATTTTTCACGCAGGACATACAAACACATTGCAATATTCTGCCCTATGCGGCAGCGCGAACGCCCCAAGAATTAAGACTAATTAAGATGTCGCCGTATGCTTTTCTTGCTATAATATTGGCCGCAGAACAAAAAATACCATCAGGAGAACAGAGCAAATGACAAGCGTAAGAAGATGGGCAATCGAAAATCGTACAAACGGCATGCCGGCCGCGCAGAAAGCGCCCGTCCGGTCCGTGCCGGTCGTATCCTTTTCTCCGGCAAGGACGGCAAAACAGCCTCATTGCCCGCAAAAGAGCGCCCCGGATGCTCTGTGGCAGATCATGCGGAACGTAAAACGAACAGCAGGCAGGCGCGTGCGCCTGCAGGAGGGATACTGAAATGGAGCTTTCTTCGTTGTTCCTCGCGGGAAAAGGGAGCGCCCTGACCTCCTTCTTCTCGACGGCATTTCTCGTCGTGTTCCTGCCGTTTTGTCTCGTGGTGTACAGTCTCATGCCGCGGCGCGGGAAAAAATACTTCCTGCTCGCCGCCGACTGCGCCTTTTTCTGGCTGATCAGCGGCAAGCTGCTCGTATACCTGCTTCTGACGGCGCTTTCGATGCACTACTTCGGACTGTGGCTGGACAAAATACAGTCGGAGACGAAGCTTCTGCTCGCGCAGACGGAAAAAGCCGAGCGCAAGACCGTGCGCAAGCGGCAGCAGGCCGTGCAGCACCGGATCCTTTTGCTGGCCGTCATTTTGCACATCGGCGTCCTGTTCGCACTCAAATATTCCGGCTTCGCCGCGACGAATGTCAACACGCTCCTGGCGCACCTGCACATTCCCGTGCAGCTGGCGATCCCGAAGTATGTGATGCCGATCGGTATCTCCTTTTTCACGCTGCAGGCGCTGTCCTACATCGTGGACGTGCAGCGCGGCGTCACAAAAGCGGACACGAATCTGCTGCGCCTGACGCTGTTCATCAGCTTCTTCCCGCAGATCGTGGAAGGGCCGATCTGCCGCTACGACCAGACCGCGCAGCAGCTCTGGGACGCAAAGCCAATCACCTACGAGAACCTGACGCTCGGTCTGCAGCGCATTGCCTACGGCATGATGAAAAAGATCATCATCGCCGACCGGCTCAACCCGCTCGTGAGAAATGTCTTTAATAACTACACCGACTTTGACGGCGGCGTGATCGCACTGGCTGCCGTGTGCTACACCGTGCAGCTGTACATGGACTTTTCGGGCTCGATGGATGCCGTCACCGGCACGGCGCAGATCCTCGGCGTCACAATGCCGGAAAACTTCCGACAACCGTTTTTCTCCAAGACGATCTCGGAATTCTGGAAGCGCTGGCACATCACGCTCGGCACCTGGTTCAAGGACTATGTGTTCTACCCGGTCGTCACGCTCAAGCCACTGGAAAAGCTCACTTCCGCCGCCCGCAAACGCCTCGGCAACCACTACGGTCCGCTGCTGGCGAGCGCCGTCGCGCTCTTTTGCGTGTGGTTCTGCAACGGTCTCTGGCACGGTGCCGCGTGGAGCTATCTCTTTTTCGGCATGTACCACTTCGTGTTGATCCTCGGCGGCAACATCATCGCCCCGCCGGTGCGGGCCGTCAACGCGCGGCTGCACATCCGCGCCGAGAGCTTCCCGTACCGTCTGCTGCAGATGCTGCGCACGACGGTGCTGGTCATCATCGGCGAGCTGTTTTTCCGTGCAAACGGCCTGCGTGCAGGTATGCAGATGTTCCGCACCATGGTCACCGGATTTGCATTCCCCGTCTTTGACGATGCGCTCTTCAAGGCGCTCGGTATTGACAAGTTTGACCTCATGATCGTTGCTGTGACGCTGCTGATCGTGTTCGTCGTGAGCGTGATCAACGAAAAAGGCAAGTCCGTGCGCGCGCTGCTGGCACAGCGCCCTGCTGCAGTACGCTGGACGGTCTTCTACGCGCTCATTTTGTTCATCATCGTTTTCGGAGCATACGGAAAGGGCTACATTCCCGTCGACCCCATGTATGCGAACTTTTAGGAGGCACGCATGTCCCGTTTTCTCAAACATACGCTCAGATGCGTCGTTTTTCTCGCCGTGCTGGCACTTTTGCTGACCGGTGTGTCGCAGCTGGTGCGGCCAAAAAACAACACCCGCAGCGACGGCATCCATGACCCCGCGGCCAACGGCATTCTCGGAGAACCGGACAACACGATCGACCTGCTCATCCTCGGTGACAGCGAGAGCTATTCCGCCTTCATCCCGATGCAGCTGTGGCAGCAATACGGTTACACGGCCTACTGCTGCGGCACATCCAGACAGACACTGTACTATTCGGAAGCGTTCTTGCACAAAGCCTTCCAAAAGCAGTCGCCCAAGCTTGTGATCCTGGAGACCGATGTGATCTTCATCGATTTTTCGTACGGCAGTATGCTGCTGCAGGAGGCCGGCGACCTCTTCCCTGTGTTTTCCTACCATGACCGGTGGAAATCTCTGAAGGCAAATGACTGGCGCATGACCGTCAATTACACCCACACCGAAAATGCCAAAGGGTATCAGCTGCGCTGCAACGCCACTCCGGCGGACGCCAGCAATTATATGACGCCATCGGATGCCTACGCTCCCATCCCGAAGCGAAACCGCGCCTATGTTGAGCGCATCAAGGCCTTCTGTGACGAAAACGGCGCGCAGCTGCTGCTCGTCAGTGCGCCCAGCACGCTCAACTGGAACATGGCGCGTCACAACAGCACGCAGGCGTTTGCCGATGCGCTGGGCATCGGCTTCCTCGATCTCAACACCGCACACGAGCAGGTTGCGATCGACTGGAACACGGACACCCGCGACAAGGGTGACCACCTGAATTATTTCGGTGCGCAGAAGGCCACGAACGTACTCGGTGCGTATCTTGCCGATACCGGTCTGCTCCCGAGCCACAAGGATGACCCGGCCTACGCCGACTGGAACAAGCAGTCGGACGCCTTCAGCCGGACGGTCACCGATGCGCTCGCAAAAACGTAATGACACCTCCGTTTCAGACAGAAAAAACCTGCGGTTTCCGAGGAAACCGCAGGTTTTTTCTTTTTTGCTGCGCCTTACGCGCCGCCGTTTGTTCCGGAGAAGGTGCAGAACTTTCCCTCGCGCGCGTATTTGCGCAGGACGCCGGCCATGGCCGCAAGGTCGGCGGGCTTGGTCGCCAGAAGCTCATGCCGGGTCTTGGCCAGCTCCTCCGGCGTCACGCCCTTGAGCGCGCGCACGCACTGACTCTCGCACACGCCGGCGGGATCGAGCAAGGGATCGGTCGTATTGACCGCGCCGATGATAATGTCGTCGAGCGGCATGCCCTGCGCCGCGAAATCCTCGATAAAATCGGCAACCGCAGAAAACACCGCGCGCGTATTGTCGAGGTTCGGGTCACGGTAGGAGTAGCAGAAGATGTCGCCGCTGCGGCGCACGTTCATGCCCGTGCCGTAAGCACCGCCCTGCACGCGCACCATGTTCCACAGGTAGCCATAGCTCACAAGTGAGGACAGCACCGGGCACGCGCCGGAATAGCTGCTGCCGAGGGCGTAGAGGTTGTGTCCCAGCGCGCAGAAGCCAACATCCGCCGGTATCTCGACCGCACAGGCGGCCGCGTCATAGCGCTTGTGTGCAGCCGTCGCGCCGTGCGCGCCCTGCGGCAGCGCGGCGATCAGCCGGGCAAGCACACCGGCATCGAGCGCGCCGGAATAGCCCGCGAAGAGGCGGCTCGTGACAAACACCTTTTCGGTGAGTGCGGCAAGCGCGGCGCTCACCTGCGCGCCGTTTTGCGCAAAGCCGGCGGCCAGCGCCGCAAACCAGCGCACAAAGGTCTCACCCTCGAGCGTCTCCTTGAGCGCAGCACCGGCCGAAAACGCCGACAGCGACTTGGTGACGGCGAAGGTGTGGCCGTTCGAGATGAGCGACTGGCGCATGAAATAGTCGTTTTGCATGACGGTCTCGCCGATGCGGTCTGTCTCGTCATAGCGCCCCTGCGTGAGCAGCTCGCGCAGGAGCTGCACCGCCTCGGCCGCGTTTTCCTCGAGCATGCTTGCCGACACGAGCAGATACGGGTGCACGTGCTCGGTGTCCCCCTGCTTCTGCAAGCAGTCCACACGCAAAAACAGCGAGCCCAGCAGCGCCTTGACGCGGTTTTGCAGCACGTCCGCAGGGCAGGTCTCCGTGCGCAGCTCGCCGAAGCAGGTGCTCAGCACGTTGAGCATACACAGCTCCTCGTCCGTGAGGTCGGAGACGTCAAAGTACAGGTTGAGGTACACGATGCCATTCGTGTCGCCCGAGACGTGCAGCGTCCGGACACCATTGACCTCGCCCGGCTGCGTCTGCACAGGGGCGACCGTCTGCGGCACATCCTCGAGGCGCAGGTGCGGCAGGCTCATGAGCGCCTGCGCGCTGTCCTCGCTCTGTTGCCACTGCTGCATCCGCCGGAAGGCCGCGTATGCCTCGCTGCGCTGATCGGCATCCCACGCGGCGGTGGCGGCGGCGAGCAGGGCGAATCGGGTGGGGAGCCGCTCGGATTCGCGGCGGGCGTCATCCTCCCCCTTCGTGAGCGACGGCAGCACATAGAGGGTGCACAGGTCGCCGCTCGAGCCGAGCAGGTCAGACAGCAGACGCTCAAAATAGCCCGCATGGATCTTTTCGCGCAGCGTGTCGAACACGGCGGCGTTGTCGATATACGCCAGCGGATCACCGCCGTAGAGCCAGCTGTCAAACGCGCGGCAGGCAAGCTCCACGCCGTAGGGCTCGGTGATCTCGCGGTTGATGAAGGCAAAGCGCTCGAGCGACGCCGAGAGCGCCACGCGGTCGAGCCCGGCTGCGAGCATATCGCGCGCGACCTCCGCCGCAAGGGTCTTGACCTTGTCAAAGGCGTCTCTGGTCGTGTTGCGCACGATGAGCGCGGCGCTCGGCTGATAAATGCCGTCGGAGATCTCAAGCGTCACGTCCTGCGCAAGACCGCGCTCAAGGAATGCGCGCTTGAGCGGCGCCTCATTCGAGCCGGTGAGATAGTCCGAGAGGATCTTGACTGCATAGACCGTCTCCACATCGTCATAGCGGCACAGGAGTCTGGAGAGACTCATGTGGCAGAGCGTCTCCTCGCCGGGCATCGCCTCATAGTACACCGTGGCCTCGCCCGTGCGGGGCTGCTGCACCGTGAAGTCAAAATCCGGGGCGCGGTATGTGTACTGCGACAGGTACTCCGCGTCGATATAGGCAAGCACGCGCTCGGCGTCCATGTGGCCGTCGAGGAAGATGCGCGCGTTCGACGGATGGTAAAAGCGCTTGTGCGCGGCAATAAACTGCGCATAGCTCAGCTCGGGGATGTGCTCCGGCTTGCCGCCGCTCGAAAACCCGTAGCAGGTGTCGGGATACAGCAGCCGGTCCGTCCCCTCGCCGATGACGCGCTCGACATCGGCATAGGCGCCCTTCATCTCGCTGAAGACAACACCGTTGTAGTACGGCTGCGCCTGCTCGCCGTCAAACTCGTAGTGCCAGCCCTCCTGCATGAAGATCTCCGGCTTTTCGTAGATGTTCATGCAGGAGGGCTGGCACTACGA
>OIDC01000430.1_pt1 | contig 23374 bp, 18 predicted proteins | sample 1581401 | NCBI WGS metagenome assembly OIDC01 (sample SAMEA3882518, study PRJEB24775) | human gut metagenome | biome: human-associated habitat; feature: intestine environment; material: feces | place: Netherlands | collected 2009/2010 | reverse complement strand
AGTAATCTGTGGACGGACAAGTGCATCTTCGCCTCCGAAACAGTCTGCGTACACTTTTTCCAATGTATCTCTTCCCATATCATTATACCCATATCCGCTGGATATATTGAAACACTCGGCACTTACTTTATTTTTCTGCATTGCCGCAATGACCTTCATCTGATTTAATTCAGCATTGTGGTCAATTTCTTCGAAGCGTCCTTTTAAAGATTCTTCTATTTTTTCTCCAAATTCATATACTTTTTTTTCAATTCCAAGTTCTTTATATTTATTTTCTAACTGTTGATTCATCACAGATTCCTTTCTCTGTTAAAATGTGACACATAGCATCTAAAATTGCTGTGTTGTTATATTTGTATTCTTTTTTATCGAACCAGATGACATCCTTTTCTCTGCGAAACCAGGTAAGCTGACGCTTCGCAAAGTGACGGGTCTCTCTTTTTATAATATACACGGCTTCCTCCAGTGAATATTCACCATCGAGATATGCAATCATCTCTTTGTATCCAAGCCCCTGCATCGAAACCATGTCTTTGCGGTATCCCATGTCATAAAGTTTTTTTACTTCATCTAACAAACCATTCTCCATCATCAGATCCACACGTTTGTCAATTCTTTCATAAAGATGACTTCGTTCATCCGTCAATACGAAATAGGCAAAATTATAGGGAGATACTTTTTGATGTTCTGCTTCATTATGGGCAGAAATCGGTGTCTTTGTCAGATGAAAATATTCCAAGGCACGAATCACACGTTTTCTGTTATTTTCATGGATGGTCTCATAAGACACTGGATCAATTTCCCTTAATTTTTCATGTAACGCATGATTGCCATAGATATCGGCATAATCCGTCATCTCCTTGCGAAAAGCACTGTCACTCTCCTGATCGGTAAATGAAATATCATATAACAGTGCTTGAATATAAAAGCCGGTTCCGCCCGCCACGATTGGAATTTGTCCCTTGGCATATATTTTTTGCAATGCATCCTCTGCCATCTGCTGAAAACGGACAATGTTAAATTCATCGGATGGCAGTAATTCATCAATCAGATAATGATCAATTCCCTGCATCTCCTGCGGCATAATTTTAGCAGATCCAATGTCCATGTATTTGTATACCTGCATGGAGTCTGCAGAAATGATCGCGCCATTGATCTGTTTTGCAAGCTGGATGGATAAATCTGTTTTTCCCACAGCCGTAGGCCCGGCTAAAATAATAAGTGGTTTCATGTAACAATCCTCTTAAATTTTTTCTCAATTTCATATTTTGACATGGAAATAATGGTCGGTCTGCCATGCGGACAGTTAAACGGATTCTCCAATGTCAGTAACTCCTCAATCAGTGCGTCAATCTCCGGTAAGCTTAATGCATCATTTCCTTTGACAGCAGCTTTGCAGGACATCGTTGCCACTTTTTCAAGTATTAGATCTGGTGTTGCCCGGCCGCTGATATCCGAAAAATCATCCAGCATTTCTATGAAGAGATCTTTCATATCAATGTGAAACAGATTATCCGGAACAGCAGAAATCATGTATTCTCTTCCACCAAAATTTTCAATCTCATATCCGAGTTTTTCAATCTGCGGAAGATATTTTTCCAGCATTTCCTGCTCTTTTGCGTCCAGAGACAAAACAATTGGAGGACTTATCGTCTGCGAAGTATATTCTTTTTGATTTAAACGCGCCATCGTCCGTTCAAAAAGTACTTTTTCATGAGCCGCATGCTGATCAATGATATAAAGTTTGTCTTCATACTCAATCAGCCAGTATGTTTTAAAAAGCTGACCGATGATCCGGTGTTTTTTCTTTGCATCTTTCGTAAGAAAATCCGAGGATATGGATTCGAGCGTAACTTGCGTAGGATTTTGCATTTGTTGTTGTGCGATTGGCTGCTTGTCTATAACTTTTCCAGGTTCCGCAGCCTTATTTATCGGCTGTTCGAATTTTGGATTCGGTTGAACCGCAATCACACCCGGATGCGGGGCAGATGCCATATCAGGTTGCTTTATCACCGGTATAGATGCGGATGATTTTGATAATGCCTGATTCCCGTAAGAAGCTACCGGTTCCTTTACAACTGCGGTGGCTGCACTTCGAATCTCGTTAATTCTTCGTTTTTCAAAAGGCTCCGGGATTGGATCTTTGTACACATGCTCGATCTTCTGCTTCTTTTCTTCGGTTACCGGAACTTCCGGAATCAGTTCCCGATGCGAAAGGACCGCATACAGTGCATCGCATAATTCTTTGTAGATCTCCTGATTATTTCCAAAGCGCAGCTCCATCTTGGTCGGATGTACATTGACATCAAGTGTTTCCCCTTCAAACGTAAAATATAATACGGTAAACGGATATTGATGCTGCATCAGGAAATTTTTGTAAGCCTCTTCAATCGCTTTTGACAGTACGGTGCTTTTGATATAGCGTCCATTGATAAAATAATTTTCATAATTACGGTTTCCACGATTGATCGATGGTTTACCGATAAATCCGGTAAGGGCAAAATAGTCGCATTTGAAATTGACCTCCAAAAGTGATGAGGCAATCTCTCGTCCATAAATATGATAAATTAAATCTTTACGGTTTCCATTGCCAGATGTATGTAGTCTGGTCTGATTATTATTGATATATTTAAAAGAAATATCCGGATGTGACAATGCCAGCTTTTCGAGCATATCACTGATATAGGTTCCCTCTGTCTGCGCTGTTTTTAAGAATTTCCGGCGTGCAGGTGTGTTATAAAAAAGATCCCGCACAAGAAATGTGGTGCCCTCCGGAGCACCGATCTCTTCCTGCGAAATTTCTTTGGATCCTTCAATAAGATAACGGGTTCCGGTAAGTGCATCTGCTGTTTTGGTAATCAGTTCCACTCTGGCAATCGCCGCAATACTGGACAATGCCTCACCGCGGAAACCAAGTGAATGCACACAGAGTAAATCCTCCGCACTACGGATTTTGCTGGTGGAATGACGCAAAAAAGCTAGCGGCACTTCACTGCTTTCAATGCCGCTGCCATTGTCTGTAATACGGATGAAGGAAATTCCTCCTTCTTTGATTTCCACCGTAATTGCAGTAGAACCTGCATCGATTGCATTTTCTACCAGCTCTTTCACAACCGAACTCGGACGTTCAATTACTTCACCTGCTGCAATTTTATCAATTGTTTCCTGACTCAATAATGCAATTTTGCTCATATTTTTATGCCCTTTTGTCCTTCCATCCTACCAACGGTTCTTTACTTTGTTCTGCAATTCATATAATTTGTTCAAAGCGTCAAGAGGTGTCATATGTCCGATATCCACTTCACGGAGTTCCTGTATGATATCATCATCTTTTACCGTGTCAAACAGCGACATTTGCGTCAGATCCACTTCATCGAGATGTTCCTTTTTCTTCTTTGTAGTCGTTGCACCTTCCACGGAAATATTTTTTACCGTTTCTGTGATATCGTTTGCCGCAAGCTGATTAACAATTTCTTTTGCACGGTCAACGACCATATCCGGCAGACCGGCAAGTTTTGCCACCTGGATACCATAACTTTTATCTGCCCCGCCTTTGACAATCTTTCGTAAAAATACGATATCATCGCCTTTTTCTTTTACAGCAATGCAGTAATTGTTAACACTGTTTAACTTTCCTTCAAGTTCCGTCAGCTCATGATAATGTGTCGCAAACAATGTTTTGGCTCCAAGTAATTTGGGATTGCTGATATATTCTACTACTGCCCATGCAATACTCAATCCATCGAAGGTACTTGTTCCACGACCAATCTCATCGAGAATGAGCAGAGAATTGGATGTCGCATTGCGCAGAATATTTGCGACTTCATTCATCTCTACCATAAAGGTACTCTGACCACTGGCAAGATCATCTGAAGCGCCTACACGTGTGAAGATACGGTCAACGATTCCGATATTAGCAGATTCTGCCGGAACGTAACTTCCAATCTGTGCCATAAGAACAATCAATGCCGTTTGACGCATATAGGTAGATTTACCGGCCATATTCGGTCCGGTTATAATAGATATACGATTGTTATGATTATCCAAGTATGTATCATTATCAATAAACAGATCATTTACGATCATTTTTTCGACAACCGGATGTCTTCCACCTTTGATATCAATAATACCACTCTCATTGATTTTTGGTCTGCAGTAATTATTCTGACTTGCCACCAATGCGAGAGAAACAAATACATCAATCTTTGCAATTGCTTTTGCAGTACGCTGAATACGCTGTACATTCGCAGCAATTTCATCCCTGATCTGACGGAAGAGATCATATTCGAGATTTACCAGACAATCCTGTGAACCAAGAATCGTATCCTCAAGTTCTTTCAGTTCTGGAGTGATATAACGTTCCGCATTCGTAAGTGTCTGCTTTCGCACATAATAATCCGGGACCATATCCTTGAAAGAATTTGTCACTTCCAGATAATACCCAAATACTTTGTTATATTTGATACGCAGATTTTTTATTCCTGTCTTTTCACGTTCACTTGCCTCTAAATCCGCAAGCCATTTCTTGCCATCTGTCGATGCGCTTCGCAGGCGATCCACCTCTTCGTGATACCCGGTCTTGATAATATCACCGTCACGGACAGAAATCGGTGGTTCATCGTTGATTGACGCAAGAAGCAATGCATATAGATCTTCCAGGCAGTCAAAATCATTGCGGATTTTTTCTGCCAATGCACCGTCAATATCTTTTAAAAGTGTTGCTATCGGTGGCAGCATTTCCAATGAGTTACGAAATGCAATCATGTCCCGGGGATTTGCTGTCTGATAGGTAATTCTTGTAATCAGACGCTCCAGGTCATAAATCGGGTTTAAATATTCCCGTAATTCTTCTCTGGTAATCTCCTGCTCGTTTAACTTTGCAATCAGTTCCTGTCTCTCCAAAATTTCTGTTTTATCGATCAGTGGCTGTTCGACATAGGAACGAAGTAGTCTTGCACCCATCGCAGTTTTTGTCTTATCGAGAACCCAAAGGAGAGAACCCCGCTTCTGCTTTTCACGAAGTGTCTCTACAAGTTCAAGATTTCTGCGACTTGAACTGTCGATAATCATGTACTTTCCAATGGAATATGGGCGAATCTCCAAAATATTGGAGAGGGAATTTTTCTGTGTTTCATACAGATATTTGAGCATAGCACCTGATGCAATCACACCGCTGTCATAATCCTCCAGCCCCAACCCGATCAGGCTTTGTATATGGAAATGCGAAAGCAACGTCTCTTTTGCAAGTTCGTCACCAAAATACCAGGAATCCAAAGCCGAAATAGTAATATTCAAACGGTTTCTCATATCGTCGATATCCACGCCACTCATATAAAACGGTTCATTACATATAATTTCTGAAGGAGCAAAACGGTTTAATTCATCCAGAAGTTTGCGTTCACTGTCAACCTCCGTAACAAAGAAATCACCAGTTGTAACATCCGTTGTAGCAATTCCATATTTATCCGTGAGATAAACAATACACATCAGATAATTATTTTTTCCTTCATCCAGTGACTGCATGTCCGTATTTGTTCCCGGGGTTACTACACGGATGACTTCACGCTTTACAATTCCTTTTGCCAGTTTTGGATCTTCTACCTGTTCACAGATTGCTACTTTATAACCTTTTGTCACAAGCCTGTTGATATACGAGTCTGCTGCATGAAACGGTACTCCACACATCGGTGCACGCTCTTTGAGGCCGCAGCTTTTTCCGGTTAATGTCAATTCCAGCTCTTTGGAAACAGTTTTTGCATCGTCAAAAAACATTTCATAGAAATCTCCGAGACGATAAAACAAAATACAGTCTTTATATTCTTCTTTTGTCTGCAGATAATGCTGCATCATTGGTGTAACTTCTTGCACAATTTTGTCCTTTCTACAATGGTCGGTATTTTTCCATGACAGCAGTGGCAACCTTCAGTCCATCGATTGCTGCTGACATAATTCCTCCAGCGTAACCCGCGCCTTCCCCACACGGATAAATGCCGATGATCATGCTCTCACAGTGCTCATTTCGTAAAATACGTACAGGTGATGAGGTTCGTGTCTCCATGCCGGATAAAATCGCATCTGCCCGGTCAAATCCGGTGACAATTTTCGCAAAATGTGCCATTCCCTGCATAAAGGACTGCTCCATTTCGTTGGACATCAACCCACGTAAATTAGAAAATACGGTCTGGCCTTTTGTTTCCGATGCATACGCACCATATGCGGAGCTTTCCACATTCTGACAATAATCTCCAAATAACTGCTGTGGAATTTTTCCGTTTCCAAGCATATAGTTTTTGTGTTCGAGCATTCTCTGATATCGCATACCTGCCAATGCATCTTCTCCACCAAAATCATCTTTCGTTACAGAAACAATGATTGCTGAATTTGCATTCGTCGCATTTCGACCGGAATAGCTCATTCCATTGACACAGGTCCTTTCCGGCTCAGAAGACGCGTTTACAACATAACCGCCCGGACACATACAAAATGAATATACGCCACGCCCATTCGGAAAATTCGAGGTAACTTTGTACGGCGCTGCCGGAAGTTTCGGTCCGGTCCATTCTCCATACATTGCCTGATCAATCATCTTCTGTGGATGTTCCACACGAAATCCGACTGCAAAATTCTTTGCTTCCATCGGAATGGCTTTTTGTTCTAACATTTCAAACGTGTCTCTTGCACTGTGCCCCAATGCGAGAATTACAACATCCGTTGGAATGGTTTCTTTTTCTGTGACAATTGCTTTTAGCCGGCCTTTTTCAATTACAAGATCCGTCATCTGGTTTTCAAAAAGGAAAGTTGCACCTTTTGCCTCCAGATAGGTACGCATGTTGGCAATTACTTTGGATAAAATGTCGGTACCTATATGAGGTTTATTGTCATAAAGAATTTCCGAAGGAGCACCAAATTTGACAAATGTACGCAGTACATAGCGGTTTCTTCCCGTAGGATCTTTAACAACCGAATTTAATTTTCCATCGGAAAACGTACCAGCACCACCTTCGCCGAACTGCACATTGGATTCCGGAAGCAATCTGCCTGTCTGCCAGAACTGCTCGACGTCTTTCTTGCGCTCCTGGACTTTTTTCCCCCGCTCAAGTACAAGTGGCAGATAACCTGCTTCTGTCAACTGATATGCAGCAAAAAGCCCTGCAGGTCCCGCACCTACAATAACCGGACGAGCCGATAAATTTTCTTTTCCTGCGACAGGAAACTGATATTCACTTTCCGTTACCACAGAGACTGAGGATGGATGAATCTTCTTTTTTACTTTTGATTCATTGTGTACGGTTACATGTACCGTATAAACATAAAACAGTTCCGGTTTTTTTCTTGCGTCCAGAGATTTTTTTATAATTTCATATGTAAAGGATTCTGTTTTAGGTAAATTTAAAATTTTTCGAATTTTTTTCTCTAAGTGTTGTTCGTTTTGCCCAACCGGCAATTTTATTTGATTTATTTTAAGCATTCTGACTCCATTATGATACGGAACATCCGGCTACAAATCCACTGGACCATGCCCATTGCAGATTATAACCACCACAAATTCCATCCACATCAAGAATTTCACCGGAAAAATACAGACCGGATAGTAATCGTGACTCCAGTGTCTTCTCATCAATTTCTTCTGTGCGGATACCTCCTGTGCATACCTGAGCAAATTCGAAATCCCGAACCTTTTCCAATGTCACCTGACAATCATGAATTCCGGCAGACAAACGCTCCATTCTTTCTGATGTAATATTTTCTAACATCTCATTGGGATGGATTCCTGCATATTTTAGAAGAACCGGTATTAATTTTTGATTCAAAAGACCGCTGAGAAGACGGTCTGCTTTCTCTTCTGTTTTGCTTCTTTCCATTCGTAAAGCAAATTCCGTGCATAACATTTCCGAAGATATTTCAGGAAGGAAATCGATTGCTACGGCAACAGTTTTCTTCTCATAAAGCGCACGGACTGCAGGACTGCTGATCTGAAAAACCGGTATACCGGAAATTCCATAATCCGTCAGTTGCAGCTCTCCATGCTCCGTTGTTGCCGTATCCCCATCGATTTTCAATGTCAGGTTTGCATCACATCGTACTCCTGCTACCTTTGAAAACGGTATTCCTTTTGCATAAAAGCCACATAAAGCAGGAAGAACCGGTACAAACCTGTGTCCCAACTCTTTGATCACAGAAAACATAGAACCGTCACTTCCGAGTTTTGACGCAGCCAAAAGCCCTGATGCAACAATCACATTTCTGCAAGTATAAGATGTTTGCACTGTTTTGATTCGAAATCCATACTTATCTGGAAAAAGATCCAAAACCTCCTGTTCCAGATATACAGGAACATGTAAACGATTCAATTCATGATTGAAAGCTTCTACCACGGAAACGGCCTGTCCGGAATTTGGATAATAATATCCGTTTTTTTCTTTTGGCCATATGCCAATCTCATGAAAAAAAGAAAGTGTGTCTTCTTTGGAAAAACGGTCCAGGACCGATTGTATCAATTGTATATTTCCATGAAAGCGGGATGTATCCATATTGTTATTGGTAAAATTGCATTTTCCATTACCTGTCGCAAGAATTTTCTTTCCTGGTTTATTCATCCGTTCAAGAATTGCTACAGATTTGCCTCTTCTGGCAGCTGTTATTGCAGCCATCATGCCAGAGGCACCGGCCCCAATAACAATGACATCCAGTAGTTTTGTACTTTTTTTACTCATATGTTAAACTCCTTGAAACCAATAAAGTATTTTAACATATCACAAAAAATCTTTCAATATATCGAAGATTTCCTCAGCTGGAATAGCTTTCCAGAAAATCATACAGATCCGCTTCCGTAAAAAAGCCAATTCCATCCTCTGCTTTCTGCTGCATCGATTCAGATAACGATCTGACTGCAATTCCGGTTTCAAAATATATGGTTTTCCCGTCTGAGCAATACACAACAAGTTTCTGATCCTTTGCCCTCACAAGATATGCATAATGAATGTGATCTGTATTTGCGGCAAGTACAGTTTCCGAATCTTCCGTCACTTCCAATGTTCCTGTTTCTTCAGGTATGGATTCTTTTTTGGTATTTGTAAAAGCTAGTATAAGAACTATGACTGCTAGTAAAACAATAATGCAGATACTTATTTTTCGTTTCATTTCATCACCCCAAATAAGTATCTGCATTTTATTCTGGAATATTCATCCAGTTTCATTTTTTATTATATAGTTACCTAATTTTAGAATATTTACCGTAATAAATGCAGTTTCTTTGCGATGCGAACCAGAAGAGCTCCCTTCGGGAATCTTAAAATTTCTTCTTCGGACAATCCCTTAAATAAAAGCAATGTAACTGCATATACGATGGCCGCAATCATAATTGCAAGTATCGTCGAAATTGCATTTGATTTCAGTAATGCATGGCATCCATGATAGAATAACCATGTGATAATTCCCATAATCACAGAAGAAATTGCTGGAATCACGAATGTCTTGATCACTTCCTGTTTATAGCCACTGTATTTACGAATCGCCATGGAATTCATAACACACATCATCAGCGCAAAAAACATATTGGCAATTACGACTGCATAAATCTTCAAATGGAAGAAAAGCATCAGTATCACCAGAAGAATCACATGTGCAACAAGTGAAATTGCTGCATTGGTTACAGGAATTCTCATGCGGTTAATTCCCTGCAACAGACCATTGGACAATGTAGACATTGCATAAAAGACAACCGCAAATGCGCCAACATACATCATCATTGCTGCCATAGGCGCTGTCTGCGCAGTGCCCGGAAACAGTAACAGGAATATCGGCTCTCCAAGTACTGCAAGCCCAATTGTACACGGAAATGCAATTACCATAACAAAACGCATAGCTGCGTTAATCTGACTCCGTACACTTTCCATATCGTTTGCCGCAAAGGATGCGGTAAGCGTAGGCACAGAAGATGCTGCCATTGCCGATGCAATGGAAATCGGTACATTGATTAAAAGCTTATATTTTCCAGAAAAAACGCCCCACCAGGTATCTATCTGTACATCACTGTATCCCTGAAGTAATGCAACATTCTTAAATATTCCCTGATCAATGATTCCGCTGATATTGTAAACCGTTGTACTCAACAAAACAGGGATAATGGTTACAATAAGGATTTTCATGGTATAGGAGAACGAATCCACATGAACATTTCGCTCTTTTCGCATTCTTCGCTTGAACACACGCATATAAGCAAAGAAAACAAAAAGTACAAATAATAATCCTGCAACCGCTCCAAGGTTTGTTCCAAGAGTACCACCGGCAGCTCCGTACGCAGCGCCATAATGATCAGGGTCCCCCAACACTGCTCCAATACGTTTTCCATACCCGGTCAGTACATATGCAGCCCAGATACTGATGATTGCATTGACAATCTGTTCAATGATCTGTGAAATAGCACTTGGCATCATGGTTCCCAGTCCCTGAAAGAACCCTCGTAACACTCCAAGAACTGCAACTACAACTAGTGCGGGTCCAAGTATTTTCAAGGCGAATATACTGTATGGTGTTTTCAAAAGCGTAGCCGTAAAAAATTCAGCACCGAAATAAACAACCAATGCTGCAATTGATCCAACAACTAATGCAAAAGTAAGTGCTCCTTTCAAAACCTGATATGCGGTATTGAATTGACCTTTGGCAACTTTTGCGGATACCGTTTTCGATACTGCAAGAGGTAGACTGTACGATGAAATAATCAATATAACATTGTAAATATCAAATGCACAACTATAGTATCCGTTTCCGATATCTCCAAGAATACTGTTCATCGGAATACGATACACCAGACCAATAATTCTGCTTATAATTGACGCTACTGCAAGGATTGAACCCTGTACAAGAAAATTTGTTCCATTTTTCTTTGATTTACCCATTTTTTAACCTCAACAACCTGAATCTCAGGTGTTTTACTTTTATTTTTGAAATTCCTCTGCCGTATGATAAATAACATTCTGACTGGCACGGGAGTTCTCTACGATTTCCACCCAGGTTTTACCTGGATTCAGAATAATTTCCTTTCCATTCTCATCATAATACTGAGTTTTAGAACTTGCAGATGCCCGTGTCCAGGTAATATCGATTGCCTTACCATTGGTAATATATTTTCCTGTTCCACCAGACTGATAATTGATATCCAGTGTTCCATTTTTGGAATCCTTTAATGAGCTGGTACAGTTCTGGAGAATAATATTCTTGACGGCAAGCTGTTTGCCCGTTGCGCCATCAACCTGCTTATCTCCAAACTCATAGCGATAATACAGCCCATCTTTTTTATTGTACAAAAACCAGGGCTTCGCGTCAACATAATACATCTTTACAACAGCAGCATCTTCTCCATTTTCTAACATATTTTGAGTTTCTTCTGTTGCGAATTGATAATGTGGCGTGTAATTTTCTGGAAGAGAAGAGGTATAGCCATAATTTTTAATTGCGGCAGCCAGATCTTTTCCCGTTGTATACAAGTTATGTGGTGCCCTTCGGCTGTTATCACGATAATAATACCCACCGCCTTTTCCTGTAATACCATCCACATTATCAATGAAAGAACTGTTGAGTACATCCAGGGCATATTTGCTTTCCCCTGCATGGAAATAGACAGCATCAAATTCTTTTGCAAAATATACGTAGTACAAACGACAGCTTCTTACATTTCCAACTTTTTCGAGAGATTCAAAGTCCTGATAAATCGCCATCATGCGGGTAATGCCACCTTCTACCGGACATTCGTAAATCACATCGGCATTACCGACACCGTACTGTGGAAGTGTTACATGCGTATTTTCCGTCATAACCGCAACCGGTCTCTTCCATGCCAGCTTTTCATCAATCCATTCCCCAGTATAAAAGCTGCGTACTTCCCCTTCGTGTGTTGCCCCATTTTCCTGTGTTTCTGTCTCTGCTACAGGAAGCGCTTCTGTCTGAATCTGTGTCTCCGGCTGTACTGTCTGTTCGTTTTTTTTCTTACATCCGGTCAACGCCAAAACAGACATTGTCAAAATCACTGCACATATGATTTTACGTTTCATATTTTACTCCTTTATTCCTCTCGGGATATATTCATAGCTTCTAAGATTTCTCTTTGCTTTGGCTCCATGATTGCCGCGTCTTCCGGTGTCATATGGTCATAACCAAACAAATGAAGCATGCTATGTACGATCAGAAAAGCAAATTCTCTTTTTTCACTGTGTCCGTATGCCTTTGCCTGTTCCTGTACTTTTTCAACAGAAATAATAATATCTCCAAGCATTGCTTCGCCGGTGTCCGGATTGAAATCATCATCACTTTCTTCATCAAGAAACGCAAAATCGCCGGCTTTTTTATAGGAAAGCATAGGAAAGCTTAATACATCCGTCGGACGGTCAATCTGTCGGTATTCTTTGTTGATTACATGAATTCCTTTGTTGTCCGTGAGTGTGAGATTTACCTCTGCCTCATACGGAAAATTTTCATGTGCAATACAAAAGTTCACGACTTCTTCCGCAAGGGAAGCATATGCAAAATCAAAAGGTACCTTACATTCTTCTTCTAAATAAAAACTCAACGCAAAATCTCCTCCTTGGTCAAAAATTGTCTGATTTTCAAAAACTGATTCATACTCATTCCACAGTGATCATAAATTCCACTGGAAGAATATTCATTTAATGTCTGATTAATCAAAATCTCATGATTCCACTCACTTTTTTCAAAGCCATCATTTATTTTTTCAAGCTTAATGACAAGCGCATCTACCATATGCACAAGTGCTGATTCTGGTATGGATGGCAATTTTTTCTCTCCATAATATTCCTGCAAGATTTTCAGCAAATCTTCCGGGAAGCATAAGCTTTTAGCTTTTTTAACGCCTTCTTCCACATACGGATCACCAATCCACTGTCCCATGCGGTAATAAAAGCCACCTGCCAGGCAGAGATTTTCATTGTACCCCACTGCTTTCGCACAACGGCTGGCAATATCAGAAACCTTGCGTGCATGATCGTATTCTACCATAGAAAAATCTTTTAATGCCTTTACTTCCGAAAAATCATCTGAAACAATATCTAAAAGAAGGTTGTCCTTCTCTTTCTGAGCTCCATCCCATAACCAGCGGAACACAAAAAAGCAGCACAATGCGGTCATAGTGCCGTTAATCGCACCATAAATATATATTTTTTTACTGAATTCCTTATATGCCATATAATACGCAATTCCCGGAACAATCATATTCAGGCAAAATGCAAGTATAGAAATCCAGATACGATATTCTTTTTTTCGCAATGCCTGTGCCAGCACAGATGCCAAAAGTGTCAGCATACAAAAACACAACAATGCATAGAAACTATTGCCTGAAGAAATGCTAAGCAGAAGATCAAAAAAGATTCCTATAGTTATTGCAATTCCGTTGCTGCTGACTGCCAGAATCAAAATCGGAATCAACATAACCGGTCGAAAAAGTTCCGGCAAAAATGTCATTACAAACGTAAGTACACAACAAATAAAATACGCAAACGCCAGCCTGATAAAGCTTGTCTGTGGATTATTTATCAGCCATCCAATACACCGCTCAAATTCCAACTGAAAAAAAAGCAGCATAAGAAAAACAAAATTCAAAAGAAACAGACATAGCCATTCATCTATGAAAAAGTGATTTTGTGCACACAAAAGGGCTGTCATTCCAAATGTTGCGATTACAATGGCAATCAATGACAGAACACGATACAGATTCATATGTTCCTTATGAACGGAATTACTTTTATCTTTCATTGTTCTTCCTGCCTGATCTTATGTTTTTTCGATTATTTTTGTTTATCTGCTTTTTCTCATAGTCGTCATATGCCTGTACGATCCTTTGTACCAATGGATGACGTACCACATCTTTGCTTGTGAGTTCGCAAATTCCAATATCTTCTATATTTTTTAACACACGAAGTGCTACATCTAATCCCGATTTTGCTCCTGGTGCCAGATCCTTTTGAGTGGCATCTCCAGTTATGACCGCCTTTGAACCAAAACCAATTCGTGTTAAAAACATCTTCATTTGTGCCGGCGTCGTATTTTGTGCCTCATCAAGAATAATAAATGCGTTATCCAATGTACGTCCGCGCATATAGGCAAGCGGTGCTACTTCGATTAATCCCTTTTCCATATTTTTTTGAAAACTCTCCGCACCCATAATCTGGTACAATGCATCATAAAGCGGCCGCAGATAAGGATCTACTTTACTCTGCAAATCACCTGGAAGAAATCCAAGCTTTTCTCCCGCTTCAATTGCCGGACGCGTAAGTATGATACGGCTTACTTCTTCATTCTTAAAAGCAGTGATTGCCATCGCCATTGCAAGATAAGTTTTTCCGGTTCCTGCCGGTCCCATTCCAAAAACAACCATTTTCTTGCGGATATTATCCACATAGTCTTTCTGACCGATGGTTTTTGGTTTCACAGGCTTGCCATTTATTGTGTGGCAGATAATATCTTTGTCAATTTCTACCATCTGGCTTCCCTTGTGCTCCTGAAGCAGTGCCAATGCATAATTTACATTCTGTTCGGCAATGACATTTCCTCTTTTTGAAAGCTCATACAGTTGATTAAAGACCTCTGCTGCTCCATTGGCTGCAGATTCATTTCCGATAATCTTTACCTGATCATCCCGAACGATCACAGTAACACCAAGTGTCCTCTCTATTTTTTTAATGTTGGCATCAAACTGACCAAATACATTGACCATATGCTCCGTTGGAATGCGGAGTGATACTTCATTCAGGCTCATTCATTATTTCCTTCCCTCGACGTCTGTACTTCATCCTGCTTTTCTTCCGGCTCCTTTGAAATAGTTTTCATTTCTGTCGGAGCAGTTTTTGTAATGTCTTCGCAGGCTCTGATTTTTCCATAGACGTGATATTTTTTATCTATCTTTTCAATCATAACATTTTTGTCAATAATTGAAACCCCATTTTCTTCCAAATTATCAAGAAATTGATCTAAATTTTTGATTGCAATGTCTTTTGCCGCTTTCATGGATATAGTTTCCTTCTCTTTTTCCTGTTCATATTCCGTAATTTTACCAACATATACCGGAAGATAAAAATTCTCCATTAAACACAGCTGTTGCATATCTTCTATAGATTCAGAGTCAGAAAATGCAGCATATAAATCTGGTGTAATCACTTGCCGATTCAACATGCGAACACAGTATCTGGTATGTGTCCGCCCCGTAGATTTTGACAAAATCCTTGTCTGTGGAATCCAATCTTCGTAATCATAAGTAACTTTACCAATTACATCTGCATCTGCATTCTGATAAAAATACTCTTTTACTTCACCGTTATCATCTAGGATCTCCTGTCTCGCACATACAAGAATATCCCCAGCTTTCACTTTGTCTTTGGCTTTTACCAACGGAACTCCGTTTCTTGTAATAATAGAAGAAACAACAGCATCCTGTTTTGCAACAAGGTCTGTATAGCCTGTTGTTTCTTCTGGTTCTATACGATCCGAAGCAATTTTTTCCTGCACACATACAACAAGCTTTGTTCCCTCTTCATACACACTTGCCCAGATGATTGGATCAAAATCCTGTCGAAGCGACAACTCCATGGCATCGTTATCAATGCTTTCTTTTTGGGTTCCATAAGAAATATCGTGTTTTCTCAGATACGACAGTAATGTTTCTTCTCCGATGGATGTGTTCCCTATGATCTCAATTCTCCAAATTCTGGTAGAAAGTATCGTTGTAAAAACAAGCATAGCTGCTAAGATTGCAAAAAAGATTTTTCGTTTGCGATACCGAAACATCAGAAAAGGCATGCCTTTGCGCAGAATAATGCGCATCCGTACCTTTGTTTTCCGTAAAAACGGCCGCAAATTATATATGCTCCCCAGACTTATACAACAGCTGACATGCTCAGAATCAATACACGCAAGATTCCAAAAATCTATGCCGTGTTTACTGCATAAGTTCAAGAAACGTGTTACATCTTTTCCGTATAATTCGATTTTAAGCCATCCTTTTACGAACCGGTAAAACCATTGAATCATAGCAGGAACCGAACGCTTTCCATATAACCGGTAATTTCAAGAATATCCTGTGTAAAACGTGGAATCATCAATTCTCTTCCCGTAACCTCTATTCCATAAGAGCGGGAAGCAACAACGATTGTCTCATGACTGTATCGGATAATTCCGCGATGATTGGTAATGCAGAGCGTCCGGTTTCCTTCCATGGAAAGGAGCGGCATACCAAGAAACAGATCTTTTGGTAATTCAAGCTCTTCTACCATACGTTCAGTCTTCAGTTTTGGATGATTCGGATTCGATTTATGGCTTTTCATACTTAACTATATGAAAAAACAGTCTGTCTTATGCGCGCCCTTATTTATGATAAGGTTCGTGATTCATAATACGGTATGACCGGTAAATCTGCTCTAATAAAATTACCCTCATCAATTGATGTGGAAATGTCATTCTGGAAAAGCTCAGATGAAAATCGGCTCTCTCTAGCACTTCATCGGAAAGGCCAAGGGAACCGCCGATCACGAAATAGATATGACTGGTTCCAAGGACTCCAAGTTTTTCAATCTTCTTTGAGAGTTCCACCGAATCAAACATTTTTCCATCGATAGCCAGGGCTATCACATAACCATCCTCCCGAATCGATTTTAAAATGCGTTCCCCTTCTTTTTGTTTTACAATCGCAATCTCATTTTCCGTTGCCTGCTCCTTTGTTTTTTCGTCGGCAACTTCTATGATGTTCAGGTTACAATAACGGCTCAGACGTTTTGCATATTCCGCAATTGCCTGCGTATAAAATTTTTCTTTTATTTTTCCTACACATACTATACTGATTCTCATTTTATTATTTTACTATATATCAGTCTTCTTTGACAAGTTTTTACAAAATTTAAACATATGGTATGTAATTTTTCACACTAAGATGGTATAATAACAAAAAAGCAGACATGCTACATACTATTTATTTTGCGAGGTAAGGAATCTTGAAAGAATTACAGGAAAGAATCAAAAAAGATGGCAACGCAATCAACGAAGACATCTTAAAAGTAGACAGTTTTATTAATCATCAGGTAGACCCTGAACTGATGGCACATATTGGAGAAGAATTCGCTAATCATTTTAAGGATTGTGGTATTACCAAGATTGCAACGATTGAAAGTTCCGGTATTGCTCCTGCACTAATGACCGCACAGTGTATGGGACTTCCACTCATTATTTTAAAAAAACAACCATCCAAGGTATTAAATGACCATCTGTTTCAGACAGAAGTTACATCTTTTACCAAAGGAACCAGTTATGAGCTGACACTTTCATCTAAATTTATTTCAGAAAATGATCATGTACTGATCATTGATGACTTCCTTGCGAACGGAGAGGCAGCAACAGGTGCAATTCGCCTTCTTCGCAAAGCACATGCTACAATTGGGGGAATCGGAATTCTCATTGAAAAATCATTTCAGCCGGGACATGAGAAACTTGTTTCTCAGGGATTTGATGTATATTCGCTTGCACGAATCAGTCATCTTGCTGCAAATGAAATTGAGTTCATCGATGAATAACGAAAAAAGAACCGACAAATTTGTCGGTTCTTTTTTATCTCTATTTACTGCTCATCCGATACATCATCCACATCTTCATTCTCATAATCTTCTGCGTAATAAATAAAATTACCACGGTATATTTCCGAAGATAAAAGTGTTTTATTGTCAATAATAATCACCGATAAGACATTATTTCCTTCTGGAATTGTAAGTGGACCTGAATAACGGCTGCTTGCAGAAGTGGGTGTCGATCCATCCCATGTATAATATGCACTGCAACCATCCGGAACGGTAACCGAAACGGTTGTCTCCACTCCGAAATCCCCTCCATCTGGTGTAACGATTGGAATATCCGGTGCCGGAATTTTAATCTGATACTGATTTGTTATCACATCGCTGTAAATATTTTTCTCATTCATACATACCGCTTTGATCATATATGTGTGATTATTTTCATCAAGTGCAATTGGATTCGTGTACATAAGCCCCTTTTCCGTTGGATCTGAGCCATCCATTGTATAAAAGACAGAATCTCCTGCATCCGATGATAATACAAGTGTCTGCTCACCATCATACACACCAGGTTCAATACTAAACTTTGGTTCTTGTACCTGATAGTCTGTAAACAGATCCGCAAGACTAGAATCCACTGCATCAGATAATTCTATGATTGCATCATAATTTTTCTGCTTTTCATAGATTGCAATCAGTCCTTTACAGGCATCTCTGTTCGCTGAATCGATTTTTAGAACTTCCTGATACAGCACCAACGCCGCATCATCATTTTTTTGTTTTTCATAAATTTCAGCAAGGACCAGTCGGACTTCTATATTATTCTTGTCAAGTGATAATGCATTTTCGTAATAGGTAATTGCATCATCCATATTTCCCTTTTTGTAAGCTTCCTCCGCCAGACTTACCTGATAATCAAATGAATTTGCGTGATTTTTCTGAATTCCAACGCCTACCAGTACAAGTACAAGAATCAAAACACAGATTATAGCAATAACTCCGCCGATAATCATCATCTGTTTCTTTTTCTGTTTAGGATTCTTTCCATTATCAGAATTTTTTGCAGATGATATGCCAGAAGCCGGATTTCTCCCGGTACTGGTTGATGTAGGCTTTTTTGGGTTTTCCTGTGCAAGTACTTCTTTCAGGTAATCATCGTCATACACATTATAGTCTGGTACAATCTGTACAGCTTTTCCGCATGCCGGACAAAAAAGTTCGCCTTCCGCAAGCTCTTTACCACAATAAATACATTTCATAAATATCCCCTTATTTTATGAATATAATTTCATTGCCTCTACACAGTTATGCATCAGCATTGCAATTGTCATAGGTCCAACACCGCCTGGAACCGGTGTAATGTATGATGCTTTTGGTTCTACCTCATCGTATTTCACATCACCACAAAGCTTGTTGTTTTCATCACGGTGAATTCCCACATCAATAACGACTGCGCCATCTTTTACATAATCTGCACCAATAAACTGTGGTTTTCCAATTGCAACAATTAAAATGTCTGCCTCACGACAGATTTCTTTAATATTTTTTGTTCTGGAATGACAGATAGTAACGGTTGCATTCTCGCGCAACATAAGCAGAGACATTGGTTTTCCTACAATGTTACTGCGTCCTATCACAACACAATGTTTTCCTTCTATCTCAATATTGCTGCGTTTTAACAACTGAATAATTCCTGCCGGTGTACAGGAAACAAAACCCTGCTCTCCAATCACGAGTGCTCCCACGTTCTGTGGATGGAATCCATCCACATCCTTCTTCGGTGAAATTGCCTTAATTACCTTGTCTTCATCGATATGTTTTGGTAAAGGAAGCTGACACAAAATTCCATGAACCTGTGTATCTGCATTCAGCTTTTCAATCAAAGACAATAATTCTTCTTCGGTTGTCTCCTCCGGCAGTTCATAAGCTAATGATTCAATGCCAATATAAGCACATGCCTTCTTTTTGTTTCCTACATATACGGAAGAAGCAGGATCATTTCCTACCTGAATCACCGCCAGACAACATTTGCGTCCCTGACTGGCAAGTTCTGCCACTTCCTGCTTTAATTCTTCTTTAATATCCTTAGAAATCTGTTTCCCATCAATTATTTTTGCCATGTTTCTTATTCTCTCCTTAGAAAAGTCCTGTGATGACACCGTCATCATTCACATCAATCTGATATGCTGCCGGCTTTTTCGGAAGTCCCGGCATAGTCATGATTGCTCCATTGATGGCTACAACAAAGCCCGCTCCTGCAGAAACATATACTTCGCGGACATTGATCTTAAATCCGGTTGGACGGCCAAGTTTCTTTGCATCATCAGAAAGTGAATACTGTGTCTTTGCCATGCATACCGGAAATTTGTCCATTCCAAGATCTGTGATTCTCTTTAGCTCCCGTTCTGCAGCAGGTGCATATGTAACGCCATCCGCACCATAGATTTCTTTTGCAACTTTTTCAATCTTTTCTTTTAACGATAAGTCATCTTCATATAAAGGCTTAAAGCTGCTTTTCTTTGTCTCTAATGTTTCTAACACTTTGTTTGCAAGTGCGACACCGCCTTCGCCACCTTTTTCCCATACTTCGGCAAGGGCAAATTCACAATCTCTGTCTTTACAGAATTTCTCGATGAATGCAGTCTCTTCTTCCGTATCTGTAATAAAGGAATTCAATGTAACTACAACCGGAACTCCAAATTTCTGAAGGTTCTCAATATGTTTCTCCAGGTTTACAATACCTTTCTTTAATGCATCAAGATTCTCTGCTGATAATTCTGTCTTAGGTACTCCACCGTTGTACTTAAGTGCTCTTACTGTTGCTACTAATACAACTGCATCTGGCTTTAAGCCTGACTTACGGCACTTGATGTCGAAGAATTTTTCTGCTCCAAGGTCAGCTCCAAATCCTGCTTCTGTGATCGTGATATCAGATAATTTTAATGCTAATTTTGTAGCCTGTACACTGTTACATCCATGTGCGATATTCGCAAATGGCCCACCATGTACAAAAGCTGGTGTATGTTCTAATGTCTGGATCATATTTGGTTTTAAGGCATCTTTTAACAATGCTGCCATTGCTCCAACTGCATTTAAATCTTTGGCTGTGACTGGTTCACGATCCATATTGTATGCAACAATGATCTTTCCTAAACGTTCTTTTAAATCTGCCATGTCATTTGCAAGACAAAGAATTGCCATGATCTCAGATGCTACTGTGATCACAAAATGATCTTCACGAACAACTCCATCTACACGGCGTCCAAGTCCGATGACTGTATTTCTTAATGCACGGTCGTTCATATCGATACATCTCTTCCATACAACATCTCTTGTATCGATATTTAACTTGTTCCCCTGCTGGATATGGTTATCAAGCATTGCTGCTAATAAGTTGTTCGCAGATGTGATCGCATGGAAATCTCCTGTGAAATGAAGGTTTAAATCTTCCATTGGTACAACCTGGGCATATCCACCACCTGCTGCTCCACCTTTGATACCAAAACAAGGTCCAAGAGATGGCTCACGAAGGGCACAGATTGTTTTCTTTCCAAGTTTATTTAATGCCTGAGATACCCCAACACTTGTTGTTGTCTTTCCTTCTCCTGCTGGAGTTGGGTTGATTGCTGTTACAAGAACAAGTTTTCCATCTTCATTATCCTTTACTTCATCCATAAAATGAGAATCAAATTTAGCCTTGTATTTGCCATATAATTCAAGGTCATCTTCTTTGATCCCAATATTTGCTGCAACTTCTTTGATTGGTAATAATGTAGCTTCCTGTGCGATTTCAATGTCTGTTTTCATAATGGTTTCCTTTCTATAGATAATCTTCTTTGTATTGTTCAAATTGTTCTTCACTCATAAGAACTTTCCTTGGCTTGGTTCCTTCTTCTTCTCCGACGATTCCCGCTTCGCATAACTGATCCATCAGTCTTGCTGCCCGGTTAAAGCCGATCTTGAAAACTCTTTGAAGGCTTGCGATCGAAGCCTTGTCTTTATCAATAATAAATTTGGCTGCATCCTCAAAATATTCATCCCTCTCCTGCGATGTCGCTGCTTTCACTGCAGCTGTCTGAATCTTTTCCTGAATATCTGCACCATAGTTGTCTTCTACGTTGTTCTCTTCTTTTAAAAATTCTACAACCTTGCCGACTTCTTCATCACTGATAAATGCACCTTGCACACGGATTGGTTTCTGATATCCGGATGGGTAAAATAACATATCACCCTTTCCTAATAACTTTTCAGCACCATTCATATCAATGATAGTTCTTGAATCAACTCCCGATGATACCGAAAATGCGATTCTTGAAGGTACATTTGCCTTAATAAGTCCTGTGATAACGTTAACAGAAGGTCTCTGTGTTGCAATGACCAGATGGATTCCTGCGGCTCTGGCAAGCTGTGACAAACGCACGATTGCATCTTCTACTTCCCCTGGTGCAACCATCATAAGGTCTGCAAGCTCGTCTACGATAATTACGATCTGTGGAAGTTTCTTAAAATCTTCGCCTTCCATACCATTCTTAATCGATTCCTCTACCTTCTCATTGTAACCTGTTAAGTTTCTTACATTAACTTCTGCAAACTTCTTATATCTCTCTCCCATCTCCATCACAGCCCAGTTTAATGCACTCGATGCTTGCTTTGGATCAGTAACGACTGGAATCAATAAATGTGGAATTCCTTGATATGCACTTAATTCTACAACCTTTGGATCGATCATAATCAGTTTCACTTCTTCTGGAGTTGCTTTGTATAAAATACTCATGATCAAAGTATTGATACAAACCGACTTACCAGAACCTGTCGCTCCCGCAATCAATAAATGAGGCATCTTAGCAATATCTGACACGATTACCTGCCCTGCAAGGTTCTTTCCTACCGCAAATGCTATCTTTGATCTTGCCTGTGCAAATTCCTGATTCTCGATCAGGTCTCTGAACATGACCATCTGGTTTGTCTTATTCGGAACCTCGATTCCGATTGCCGACTTTCCAGGAATCGGTGCTTCAATTCTTATATCAGCTGCTGCAAGGTTTAATTTGATATCATCTGCAAGATTAACGATCTTGCTCACTTTCACACCCTGTTCCGGATGTAATTCAAACTGTGTAACCGATGGTCCACAGCTAATATTGGTAATTGTAACATGAACTCCGAAATCTTCCAATGTTTTTTGTAGTTTTTGTGCTGTCTGCCGTAGTTCTTCTTTATTATTATTCGATGTTTTCTTCCCTTTTTCTAATAGAGATACTGGTGGAAACTTATAATCTCCTTCTCTCGTCCGAACTTGCGGAAGAATCTCTACTGGCTTGATCCTTGTTTCTTTGTCTTTATTCACCAATGATCTCTTTGATGCTTTTGGCTGTACTGGTTCCATTGGTTCTATTGATCGTTCTTCAACTTCTGGAGCTGGTTGTACGATCAAATCATCAAAATCTTTTTGCATCTGAACTGACGCTCTTGGTTCTTCCTCCATCACAGGCATCGGTGAAGCTTCTGATGGTTTGGGTCTTCCTAATCTAAGATCTGGAATATTCAAAGAACGTTTCTTCTTCAGTTCTGATCCTTTCGATTCTTTTTTCCCCTTGACTCGTTGTTTTTTCACTGCTGTTCTTTCTTCATCTTCTTCGATCATAAAGAAATCCACGGCCTTTTTAAGAAAACTAAGGAGTGAGCGTTCCGTTACAAGGATCACTGAAATGATAGATACCAACATTACGACTAAAACACTTCCTGCTCCACCAAGTTCCTTATAAAGAAATGAACCGATCAATGCTCCTATAAATCCTCCACCACGATGCGTT
>OIDC01000413.1_pt1 | contig 23845 bp, 20 predicted proteins | sample 1581401 | NCBI WGS metagenome assembly OIDC01 (sample SAMEA3882518, study PRJEB24775) | human gut metagenome | biome: human-associated habitat; feature: intestine environment; material: feces | place: Netherlands | collected 2009/2010 | reverse complement strand
TCGTTGCATAATTCTTGTTCGAATAAAATGTGTCAAGTGATATTGACAAAACCAGGTAGAACTTGTCCGGCAATTTTAACGCAGTAAACCGCATCATGACAAGTACAAGTCTCTTTCAGTATGGAAACAAAAAGAATATACAAAGAAAAACGCTCCTGTACTGGAAAAGTACAAGAGCGTTGGCAGTAGGTTAAAATCGTTGTATCCCGACGGTAAGTTTCCGTCAGAAACTTCGCTTGACCGTCAGCGACAAGCGTTGTATGAGGAGCGTGAAAAACTCTACGAAGAATACCGCTACCTCAAAAAAGAGTATGCTGATTTAGACAAGGCAAGCCGAACGATTGACGATTACCTTGAAAGTTTGAGGGATGAACCTGAGCGTAGGCGGAAAAAGGGAGAGTTGGAATAACTCTGCAAACTGGAATTTGACGCTCTATTAATGCTATTAAACCCAATCAATAGCATTCTTTACAAGTTTGACAAATGGTTCACAGGTCAGATTTTGGGTATTGTGTGCAGGAACGATACAGCAGATTTTTCCCTTGCCATAGGTGTGAATCCATACAGCAGGCTGAACGCCGTTCTTTGAAACGGTTTCTGCAAGAATCGTTGTATCAGCATTCGGAATCATTTTCATTACATAATGTTCGTCAAAATCAGGGAATGTGAATTTGCCAATGCCTTCAATAATCGGATGTTCTGCTATCGGTTTTACAGTAAGCGGACATTGTTCGGGATGAGTGATAAAGTTACTTCTTACAACATTTGTGAGGATTGCGTGATTTTCTGGGTAATCAGTAAGTGATGCGTGAAACATAATCGTTCCCATACCATTCTGAACATCATTCAGAAATTTCTCCGTCCATTTTTCATCACACCAGATTGGAGTAGGAATCTGATCATTTTCAATAGGATCTTTGAAAGACAAAAACAAATCAAACTGCCCGTTGAAATAATCATTTGGGTTCTTTGTGAATGTTACTTCATAATCTGCGTTAAACAGATAGTCCATCATAGGCTTGATGGAATCATCATGATGCCAGTAATCGTGTACCAAAACAAATACTTTTTTACTCATAAGTTATACGTCCTTTCATCACCATTTTATGGCTACGTTTCTATGAATTCTCGTTTTTTAGATGTGCGTTAAATTCCGATTTGTCAATCTGTTTCATTTGCTTCTTCAGGCTTATAGTTTCGTTCAATATATTCCTCAACAGCCTTAATGAACATCTGATTCATGCTCATGCCCATTTCAGCAGCGATAGCTTTCAGTTTTTCACGCTGTCCCTTTGGAACACGAATTTTGATGTCATCAAGATGTGTTTTCACATATTTTGCCGTGATTGCTTTGCGCTTTTCGTTATAGTACATAGAAATCAATCCTTTCGTATTGTACCCATTTCTTTTATTATACCCTATCAAGAGCTTTTTGTCAATTCATCATATAAAAACTGTCCGGATTTTTTCAGAGAACTTTGTGCGCATTGCGGCTTGAAAAAACAAGTGCAATGATATATAATAGTATTGTACCCAACACTAAACATGAAAGGAGATTTTCAAAATGATTCAAAAAATAATTCCCATTGCAGCAAGTATTACTTTGATAGGCTCAGCAAGTCTGACAGCCTATGCCGATATGGTTTTGTCAATATCACTTGACACATTTTATTCGAACAAGGATTATGCAACGAGAAAGATATGATCATAGTAGAGCTTTCTTCGGTCTTCCGGAGGCAGCCCACCGTTGGCGGTGCAGATTGTTCCGGAACCTTCGGACAAGATCTCATCAATAATCTGAGTTGTATTATTAAGGTGTTCTTTTCTCTGCTTGCAGATTTTGTCATTCTCTCTTAAATCTGATATCTTTTTATCAAGTTTAGCTATTTCATCAGCCCGACAGGACATTTGTGTCAGAATGTATATTTCTCATTGAATTACGCTCTGCACAGCGATAGTATTTTCTGTAATTTATCGGTGTAACGCCGTACAGCTTTTTGAATCTGCGGCAGAAATAGCCGATGTTCTCAAATCCTGTTTCATGCGCTATGGCACAAACGCTGTTTTCGGTATCAACAAGGAGCTTTGACGCACGTTTCAGTCTGTATTCTACAACGTAATTTATCGGCGATGTGTGCAGGTATATCCTGAAAATATTGAGGACACTGCTTTTGCTTATAAGAACTGTTCCTGCAATATCGTCCAGTGTTATCTGACCGCTGTAATTATCATGAATATATTGCATCATTATCTGAAGCTTAGCCTGCGTCTGTGCGGAATGCCCGGACACGGGGCCGCAGTCTGTTATTTGTATGCTTTCATATAACAGACGCCATAGTTTCAGCAGCAGTTCTACCGTTTCCATTTCAGAAGCCGTGCCAGAACCCTGCACAGCAAATACCGACATCATTGTTTCGATAATGCTGTGGTGCGCTGTTTCTTCGGCGGAAAAAATCACACATTCGGTAGTTGATTCAATTATCGGTCTGATGTATCTGCTGTATATCAGACTGCCCTGCGGCGCAAGCAGAACAGGTGAAAAAACAATGTTCGGAATGATGGCGCTGTCTTCTGCTTCAAACCTGTGTATCACCTGAGAATTTATAAAGATCCCATCGCCCGAGCTTAGAACATACCTGTTTCCACCAACCAGAAAATCAGCCTTGCCATGCTGTACATAAACAAATTCGACCTCCGGGTGCCAGTGCCAGTCGATACAGTGAAAATCGAAATCCCAGATGTCCTCATAATAGTAACTGAACGGATATTCTTCGCTGCCGTGACTTGCAGTTTCACGTAAGGTTTCGTCCGTTGTGATCCTGTCCTTTTTGATTTCATTTCCCATGTTCTCACCCGATTTACGATATTGTGTAATAAAAATGTGATTTTGTGTATTGAAATATTACGATATTTACTATATAATCTGATTATATCATTTGTAAAGGAGTTTGTCAATATGGCTGTGAATTACAGAAAAACACTTATATCCTGCTATCTTGGATTCATCACACAGGCAATAGCGGCTAATTTCGCTCCGCTTCTATTTCTCACATTTCACAATGGCTATGGTATTCCGTTTGGAAAAATTGCCCTTATCTCGTCGGTATTCTTTGTTACTCAGCTTATCATAGATGTGCTGTGCGCACGTTTCGCCGACAAGATCGGCTATCGGAAATGCGTTATCGGTTCGCAGGTGTTTTCTGCGCTGGGACTTATCGGGCTTGCTTTTCTGCCAGAACTGCTTCCCGATCCGTTTTCAGGAATAATTATAAGCACGGTCATATATGCAATGGGAAGCGGTCTGACCGAGGTACTTGTAAGTCCGATAGTTGAAGCCTGCCCGTTTGAGCACAAAGAAGCTGCAATGAGCCTTCTGCATTCATTCTACTGCTGGGGTTCGGTCGGAGTCATATTCATTTCAACACTGTTTTTTACTGCTTTCGGCATAGAAAACTGGAAGTGGCTCTCTTGTATCTGGGCGATAATTCCGCTGGTGAATGTTTACAATTTTTCAGTATGTCCCATTGCACACCCCGTCGAGGACGGCGAGGGAATGCGTATCCGTGACCTGCTCAGAGTACCGCTGTTCTGGCTTGCGATACTGCTTATGGTTTGTGCGGGAGCCTCTGAGCTTTCAATGGCGCAGTGGGCGTCGGCATTTGCAGAATCCGCTCTCGGACTGACTAAATCAGTCGGAGATATTGCAGGTCCGTGTATGTTTGCGGTGACGATGGGCATAAGCCGTACACTTTACGGGAAGTACGGCGAAAAGCTCGATCTTATGAAATTCATGATAGGCTCGGCGCTGCTGTGTCTGATCTGTTACACCACTGCATCCCTGTCGGGAATACCTGTAATCGGACTTCTAGGCTGCATAGTGTGCGGATTCTCGGTAGGTATCATGTGGCCCGGTTCTATAAGCATCTGTTCGGGGAAAATACCCACCGGCGGAACTGCAATGTTTGCACTCCTCGCCATGGCTGGTGACCTTGGCGGAGCACTCGGTCCTGCTATTGTAGGAAATATCACCCAGAGTGCAGGCGATGATATGCAGAAAGGTATGCTCGCAGGCTGCGCATTTCCCTTGATACTTATGATATCGCTCCTGCTGCTGAACAGAGTCAGACGCAGGAATAACTGATCGTATCCGGCAGGTTTATGCAAAGCTACAATAGGAAAAAGGCATCATGTATCCGGACATGATGCCTTTTTGTTTTTCATACGGTGTCAGCGGTCAATTTACGAATTTCATAGAGCCTGTTCTATACGTCTGAACTTCGATGGAGTAATACTCTCGAACCTTTTGAAAATCTTGCAAAAATAACTGCTGTCACAGAAACCTGTTTCTTCAGCTATCTGATCGACAGTTTTCTGCGTTTCCGCCAGAAGCATTTTAGCCGCCTGTATCTTGCGTTTTGTGATATATTCCATCGGTCGGCAGTTCAAGGTCTGCCTGAATAATCTGCACAAATGCTGCGAAGAAACGCCTGCGGCTTTACTTATGGATGCAAGACCGGGCTGTTTCATATAGTTTTCGTAAATATATGCGATCGCCTTTGTTACCGCAGGGGCGATTTGTACACTGCCTTTTTCTTTCGCCGCAAGACGGCTCAATTCAATGAAAAAGATGTACAGATAGCCCGACGCTCTGAAATTTCCGTCAACCTTGTCAGACAGGAGTGCCTCGTGCATACATCTGAAACAGTGGTCAAGATATGTAATTTCTTCCTTTGGAAGAGGGAAGATTTTTGGCTTGTCAAAGCCGAGTGCTTTAAGCATATCAGGGCAGGACTTTCCTGATGGTTTTATCCAATGCGTATCCCAGGATTCGTCCGTTGAATAATACTCATGTGGACAGCCGGCAGGGATAAAGAATGCGGTATACGGTTTTATTATATGTTTCTTTCCGTTCATTATAAGTACGCCGCTGCCTTTTGTGCAATAAAGAGCCTTGGCATAATTGTCACCTTTGTCGCATTTAACATGATACTGCCATTCGTTCGGCCCTACGCTCACCAAAAAGACGGGAAGACTGCTTTCTTTGCTGATTATCGGATAATCGTAGAATTTCAAAATTAATTCACCGCCTGTGCTAAAATCGTTATATCTTAATAATATCATTCATTGACTTGTATGTCAATAAGCGTTATAATCTGGCTATTTCAACTTCCGTGTTGATGTTAACAAGCATTTAACAATCAACTTATGTAAAATGAAATAATTTAGAACGCAATATTTGTTCAGCTATACAAAAATCTTGTGCATATGAGAGAAATATGCAGAATATAGTGACTTTAGGTGTTATATGTGTTAAAATAATGTATGCATAGATAAAAAAGTCTATTGCAAAAAAAATGTGGTGAGTCCAATGAAGATGTAAATATTTATTATGCACAATTATTCATTGCAATAATTGTGTGATATGGTGAAGTTTATTTTTATTCGCAACAAAACTTGAAGAAAATCACACCTATATTATAAAAAATATCGTTAAGAGAATCGCAGCTATGGGTGCTGCTGTTATGATGATGAGTTCTATGGCTATTGGGGCTAGTGCGGCAGATAGTTTCTCGTTCTATATTTCCAACACTGGATCTGTTACGTCATAAGTTATTACTGCTGGAAATGCAGCTCAGGATGATTATGTTAGGGTCAACTACCGAATTGACAATATCTCAAATGCTACATCCGTTTCCTATAGAACAACGGTTGGAGGTACATATATTGCAAGTGGAGAAATATCAAGTAAAGGAAACCATACTACGAAACACACTAATGCGACATACATTGATAAAGGTGAACGTATTTTGTGCACAATGTCACTCAATCCAGCTCCGTCAGGTGTAGGTAGTCATGCTTCAGGATATGTTAGCGGTAAATAAAATTTAAACTAAGGCAATATCACTAACTATCTTTTTATGTGATATTGCCTTAAATTATACGATCAATTTAACAGCTTGATTTCTATACTACCTCGCAGCAATAACCCAAAAGAAAGGAATGACATATGAAAAATATCAGAAAAACAAAAGTATTATTGCCCGTGATGTTGGCCGCTGTGGCGCTGTCATCTTGTGAAAATACTCCCGACAATATCAGAAGTAATAAGCATTCGGCTGAGGTGGACAGCGGCGAGGCTTATGTTTCGTCAGAGAATATTTATGACAGCTTTGATGCTGCATTTGAAAAAGAGTATACAAAATTCAAGCTGCCCGAAAAATCGGCGGTGAGCATTTGCAAACCTGACGGTGTTTATGACTTCGAGCTTGCATATATCAATGCCGAAAATGATATGGACTGGCTGTCGTCAAAAGTGGAAGAGCTGCAAAGTGCCTTGGATATCAAGATCGATGGTAAGATAGAAACTGTAGAAGATCAGGCACAGCTCCAGGACGAACATAACAAACTTAAAATAACACGCTTTGCACAGCCTTATTGTTGTTGGGAGGCAAGCGAAAACGGCGTAAATGCCGCAGACGCTGACGCCGATAATATGGAGCTTTTTTATCTTGACAGACCAACTTCTGAAAATGCTGACAGCGGTCTTTTGTCTGCTGCTGACAAGGCAAAGACTTTGGCGGACACGTTCAGCAAGGTGCTTGGTGAGGAGCTTGACAATGTGGTCAGTGACGGGTATATAATCACCACCGACAGCGGGGTTGGCTATGAGATCGAGATACAAAAGGCATATAAAGGTATCGGCATACAAAATGTTTTTTCCACGAATGCTGACGATACGCTGTTCGTGAAGGGCAATGCGCTTATGACCTATTCAATGCAGACTTATACCGATCTCGACGCAAACTTTGACCCCGAATATTACATAGGTTGTAACGCTTTCAAGGTGGCAAAGGCTGAGAAAATAGACAAAATGTTGTCTTTCAAGGGCGCTTGCGATCTGCTTGAGGAAAATCTTGCGGACAAGATCGATATACAGTTTGATGACGTCAAGCTTATGTATGAACCTCGTGGCGAGAGTACCGAAGTCGGCGAAAGTGCAGATAATATACGCTGTACGCCAAAGTGGTATTTTATTATCGACGATAAACAGCCGACAGGTCTGCATGCAATAAATTATGTGACAGTTGACTGCGTTACGGGCGAGATATATGTGCTTATTCCATAGGGGGTGGGGCAATGAAAGCACTTAAGTGCGACCTTAACAAGAGTATGCTGAATATCGGATATGTCGGTGCGGTGCTGCTCACGACCTTGCTTTGCTTTACCGCAAAGGCGTATACCGACCCGAACACAGCGAAGATATACACGGTGTTTGAGTGCATTGCAAAGCTTGACAAACAGCTTTTTGCTGATGATTATTCCTTCAGTTCCTATCTGATATTCGCAAAAGGTATGTCGGGATATATGGCAATGTTTCTGCCTATAATAGCGGCTTTTCCGTTTATGACGGCATTTTGTGCAGAGCGAAACGGCGGTTCAATGCGGTTCACCATAACCAGGACAGGCGGATTGAGATATTATCTGTCAAAATTCTGCTCAGCATTTTTGTGCGGCGGTTCGGCTGTTCTATTCGGATATATAATTTTTGGTGTTATCGTAAGAATAATTTTTCCTTCATTGAGCCAATATGAACTTTCCGCAGATGACTTGTCATTCGTGCTTGTGAACAACAAAAACGAACTTATAGGCGTGTTAAGATATATGCTTTCAGCGTTTTTGTATGGAGCCATAAGCACAATGCCTGCGCTATTCATAAGCTCATTCTGCAAAAATCCGTATCTTATAACCTGCGTGCCATTTATGGTAACATATATGTGGCAGATAGCTGTGCAGAAACTTATTGCAAATTCGATGATGAAAGAGGATTTTGACAGGGCAAGCATATTGGAGAATTTTTATCCCAACAGCATAATGAATTTGTCATATTACACAGCTTTTGCCGACACAAAATACATTCTGTTTTTCAATTTAGGGATAATACTTTTATCTGTGATAGGTTTTATAGTAATAATGAATATGCGGCTGGACAAAGGGGTGTAAGCGATGAAAAATTTTAGTTTGAAGCAAGCCTTTTCCTGTGCGGCAACGGAATTTGTAAAGTGGGTCTGTGACGCACGAATGGTGATCGTTGCGGTGCTGCTCATATTCATAAACAATTTTGCAGTTTCTCCGCTGACCAACAATGCAGAGCTTATGGGTGAGCCGCTTAACATACTAGAGCCATTTATAGCTGTGGCGAATTCTGAGATACTGATACTTATAATCCCCATAGTTTTTCTTACCCTCATTGCTGATTATCCGAAAGTTGACACCAATACCGTGTTTTATATCGTTCGTATCGGCAGGGCGAACTGGTTTGTGGGGCAGATCTTGAAGCTTGTTTTTATGATAATATCATATCTTGCGGTAATATTTCTCGGCACAGTTTTGCCAATGCTTTCAAAGGGTTTTTGGTACAATGGCTGGAGCAATGTTGCCACGGGTTTTGTGAAAATGTTCCCCGACAGGCGAGGCGATTTCGGAGTTGAGCTGCTTCCGGAAAATCTCTACAATCAGCTTTCGGTATTTGAGGCGGCGGTGAAAAGCTATCTGCTCGTGGCGGCGTATTTGATGATAATAGGGCTGATACTGCTGGTATTTTCGCTGTTCAAGCGCAAGACTGTGGGCTTTATCATATGCGGCGGAATGATATCACTTGGAATGGCGTTCAGTGCTATAAGGACAAATCTTATGTGGACAATGCCAATGGCAAACTCAATAACTTGGCTGCATTACACGAAATATTTCAAAAAGCCAATAATGCCGATGAGCTTTTCTGTTATTTATCTGCTAGTACTTATTGCGGTTCTGCTGGTTTTCGGAGGGATAGCCATTGGTAAGTTTAATTATGATAATGTGACGGAGGTTGCAAGTTAGGGGGACGAAATGGATATCATCAATGTAAATGACGTATGCCTTACGCTTGGCAAAACGGAGATACTAAAGAACATAAACGTGTCCTTTGAGGAGGGCAAAATACACGGACTTATCGGCAGAAACGGCAGCGGAAAGACAATGCTTATGAAGTGCATATGTGGTTTTATCAAGCCCACGAGCGGTGAGATTATCGTTGACGGCAAGCAGGTGGGCAAGGACGTTGACTTCCCGAAGGATATGGGAATTATCATTGAAACACCTGGCTTTATACCATACTATTCGGGCTACAAAAATCTCAAACTTCTTGCGGGGCTGAACAACAAGATCGGCAAAGAGGAGATAAAAAGCAGTATGAAACAGGTGGGACTTGATCCTGACCTAAAGCGGCACGTTCGCAAATATAGTCTAGGTATGCGGCAGCGTTTGGGACTTGCACAAGCCATTATGGAAAATCCGAAGATACTCATTCTTGACGAGCCTTTCAATGGTCTTGACAAGGACGGCGTAAAAGAAATGCGTGAGTACCTACTTTCATACAAAGAGCAGGGTAAGACTATCCTTATCTGCTCTCATTCGGCGGAGGATATCTCTGTGCTGTGCGATACTGTGCATGAAATGGATAAGGGTGTGATAAGTGAGATCAAGGGGTGAGCTGATCAAAAAAACATCATCTGCGTCAGTGCGAGGCTTTGCCGTTGGCTAAGAATGGGACATTGGAAAATAAACCGGATAGCATTTTCAAATAAGTTTTGATATATAACGCAAAAAGGCAGATACCTCAGTCAAATGAAGTATCTGTCTTTCTTATTTCTTAGTTATAGCCTGCTGTATAGGTCTTTCATAATAGTTGTTGAAAAGCTTCTATATTAGTACCGACCTAAGCCGTCCGCCATATTTTTATATTGTATTAAAGCTGTGTATCAACAAAAATTGTATAGATAGCCTTCATTGCAGATTCAAAATCAGCCTCATTCACACCGATGATGATGTTAAGCTCGCTAGAGCCCTGATCTATCATCTTTACGTTTACATGAGCGTGTGCAAGGGCTGAGAATATTCTGCCTGCTGTACCTCTGTTTGACTTCATTGCACGTCCAACAACTGCAATAAGTGCAAGGTCTGTTTCAATATCAATTGTATCAGGGTGACAGTTTCTGTGCAGACCTGACATTATCTCCTGCTCCTTTGGAGCAAACTCTGCCTGATGAACAACGACAGACATTGTGTCGATACCTGATGGCATATGCTCAAAGCAGATACCATTCTTCTCGAATACTTCAAGCACTCTTCTGCCGAAACCAAGCTCTGCGTTCATCATATCCTTTTCGATATTAACTACAGTAAAGCCCTTCTTGCCTGCTATACCTGTGATCGTGAATGCAGGCTTCTGAGATGTGGACTCAACGATCATTGTACCCATATCCTCAGGCTTGTTTGTGTTCTTGATGTTTATTGGGATACCTGCTTTTCTTACAGGGAAAATAGCGTCCTCATGAAGTACGCCTGCACCCATGTAAGAAAGCTCTCTCAGTTCCTTATATGTTATGGTAGTGATAGGCTGTGGGTTGTCGATAATTCTAGGGTCGCATACCAGGAAGCCTGATACGTCTGTCCAGTTCTCATAAAGATCAGCGTTTACTGCTGCGGCAACGATAGAGCCTGTTACGTCAGAACCGCCTCTTGAAAATGTCTTGATAGTATCGTTAGGCATTGAGCCGTAGAAACCAGGTATTACCGCATTGTCAAGTGTAGCAAGTCTTTGAGGAAGCACCTCGTTGGTTCTTGCAGAATCGAACTGACCCTGATCGTTAAAATAGATAACATCGGCAGCGTCAACAAAGTTATATCCAAGATATTTAGCAAGAACGATACCGTTAAGATACTCGCCACGGGAAGCCGCATAGTCACGTCCTGCCTTGCCGATAAAGCAAGCCTTGATAGTTTCAAACTCCTTTTCAAGAGAAAGGTCAAGACCCAGATCATTGATTATGCCGTAATATCTTTCCTTGATAGCGTCGAACTCGCTGCTGAAATCCTTGCCCTTTGCAGCAAGATCATAGCAGCCGTAAAGCATATCAGTTACCTTTGTATCGTTTGAAAATCTTTTACCAGGAGCAGACGGTACAACAAATCTTCTCGAGCTTTCCGCTGTGATTATCTCCTTTACCTTTTTGAACTGCTCAGCACTTGCAAGAGAGCTTCCACCGAATTTTACAACCTTTGTCATTTCACAAACCCCTTATAAACTATAGAATTATTCCTGTCTGCGTACTTTTCCCACGCTGACGTTACAATAAATAGTATACCGAATTTGCGTGATTAAGTCAATGTATAAATGGACTAATTTTTATAGTTTTTTCGATGTATGTTTGTGAAATACGCTTGTATTTGTATGACGGACAACTCATACTTATCTGTCTGCCTATTATCTGTAATGTTCGTCTATCCACTTATCATGTTTTCGTGAAAGAAAGCCCCAGCGTTCTTCAACACAAAATGCAGCGGATAAAACAAGCGGCAAAGAAAGCATCACAGCCGCAATAATAAGAATAGCCATATTACTTACGTTCACAAGAACGCCTCCCGTCTCGGTTTTGTTATGACTATATTATAGCGTTCCTTACTTAAACAGACCTTAATGCAAAGTGAAAACCATGTGAAAAAAAGCCCCGACCGAAGTCAGGGCTTTTTTCATCAGACTGCTTAAACCGTCACAGCCTGAGTATTATTCTTTTTAAGCACATCAATAAAATCTTTTTCAGGAACAGGCTTTGAGAAGTAGTATCCCTGAATGAAATCACAGCCCATGCCAAGAAGCGTGTCGAGCTGATGCTTGTCCTCGATACCCTCGGCAACTATCTGCATATTGAGCTTCTTTATCATCGCCACTGTACTCTCAATGGCGATATGCGCCTTTTCGCTTTTGAAACATTCCCAGACTATTTCCTTTTCAAGCTTGATAAATCTGAAAGGCAGGCTGAGAAGATATGTCATATTTGAATATCCCGTACCATAATCGTCAAGAGCAAACTTCACACCATAGTCGGAAAGGGTCTTGATGTTTTTCTCCATAATGTGCGGAGTATACACCGCCGCAGTTTCCGTTACTTCAAGACAGATAGATGACGGGTCTACCTTGTATCTGTCCATAACGCTGAGAAGCTGCTCTACAAGGTCCGACTGCATACACTGGACTACCGACAGGTTTACCTGCACATATTCGATACCAAGTGAAGTTCCCATGCCTTTCTTTATAAAGCGGCAGGCTTCCTCGAAAACATATTTGCCTATTTTGAGTATCTTGCCGTTTTCCTCAGCTATAGGAATAAATTCCTGCGGAGAGATAAATCCAAGCTTTTCATCCTTAAGCCTAACAAGGGCTTCACAGGAAACTATCTTGTTTCTTGAACTTGAATATATCGGCTGATAGTATACCTCAAAGCCACGATTATCCAGAGCCTTGTCTATAGCATTCTCTACCTCGCTTCGACGTTTGCTGTCATAAAAGTTTATGTCAGTTGCATGAAGAAGTCTTTCAGTTTCAGGTTCACGATGCTTGAACTGCTCGATAAAGTCCACCAGCATATCTGCATTGTCAACGTCCTCAGGGCAGTCGATACGCATAAAGCAGGCTGTTATCAAAGTATCAACAGTACCTATATTCCAGTTTTCAGACAGCTTTTTCCTTATCGCACGATACGTTTCCCCCACCTTTTCAGAATCCTTCGGAAACATAAGAGCAAAGCATTCGTCCTCCAAATAAAAACCATCGCCCAGATTAACAAAGTTATAAAGATAATCGGAAAAGCTTCTTAACAGAGAGTTGGAAAAACGTCCGCCAAAGGTTTTCATAAGCATTTTGAAATCCGGTATCCTTATGAGCAATAATGTAAAATCAGAAGCTGAGGCATATTTTATGGAACACCTATTGACAAAGCTGCTCCAGTTGAGCATTTTTGTTCCTTGGTCTATCATATCGTCCTGACTTTGCAAAGTGAACATTATTAGAAGCATACATACAGATGCCGCAAAGCACTCCACAAGAAGGTGTTTATTGATCATCTGAACAATTACCGCCACTACCGTCATTGAGATAAAGGCTGTTATAGAAGTGACCACTTGTCTTGAGAGCATACTTCTATTACCCATTGCGTAAACAATGCCAAATATAAGATAATAGATCGCCACAATGTATGTAAATGGCTGAAGAGTGCCACGATGATAACCACCTTGACTATCCACATAGATGATAAAATGTGTTGCAGGCGTCGTGATCACAAGCAAAAGATCAACGATCATCGGTGTATATAAAAAGCTTTTGAAAAGAGCCGACATCTCTTTAAATCCGTCCGTCAGGAAAAGTATATAGATCACAAATAGAAACGGAATAAGATTATGTGTAAAATAATAAGCCGTATGGAAGAAGGTTTTAAGCCCTATACCCCATTCGCCGGTAGACAACACGCTTAAAATATCCAAAACAGTTGACAAAGCCGAGTCGCCCACGAGAATGCCAAAGACCTTATTCTTATTGCACGGAATACGCTTCTTGAAATAGAATACAACTCCTGTGATAGCATATATCACAAGGGCACATATATCATAATGGATAACATAACCCACAACGCAGACCTCCCCATACTATTATGATAATATTTTAACATAACTCTGTTATGGCTTCAACCGATTTAACAAAAAGTTATAATATTTTTGGTTGTGTGCATAACTTACATATAAATAAAAGCCCGAATTTATGGGTTTTGTCAATTATTATCTGTTAGTGGTAACGTTCATTCGTGCGGTTTACAGATCAGATACCATTAACTTTTTAACATTATCCAAAAGCTTCACCAGAAAACGAAAAGTTAGAAAAACGATGATAATTTAACTTACGGCAAAAGATTATACATAGTTTTAAATAATTTTTAAATTTGTCGGTTTGACTTGACTAATAAATATCTTGGAGTTATAATAAAAACGTGGTAAAGATCTGTCATAAGACTTGTAAAAAGCTAGTCTTTTGACAGAGTTTCTGTATATACAGAAATAATTAGTTCTTACTGATCTTTAGAGACGAAAACAGGAGGTAATAATTATGTTAAAATGTTTTAAAGACGAGAAATTCTGGTGTGCAGTAGGCGGAGCAGCCGCAGTTATTCTAGGCAAGAAGGTCGTAAAGGCTAAAAAGACAAGAGAGCTTGCCGTTACAGGTCTTGCAAAGGGAATGAAGCTCAAGAGCGACGCTCAGTCAGCATTGAGAAGCATGAAGGACGAAGCATCTGACATCTGCTATGACGCTAAGGTCGAGGCAGGGATAGATGACAAGGAAGAAGTAACTGAATAATGAAAGCTCAGATCGTTTATGACAAGCCCTGCCGCATACGTTTCCGCTGTGGTAGCAACGCTTTCACAAAAGAACTTGAACGGTCGATACATAAGCTTGTTATGTCAAACCCGTGGGCGATCGCCTGCGAGGCTCACTATGAGAACGGCGGAATACTTATACGCTATAAAGAGGGTCACAGAGCCGAAGCTGTCGAACTTGTAAGAAAGCTCAGAGGAAGCGACCTAGCACCTGTCAGCGACAATCAGTATGACACCGAGGAGATAGACAGAACATTCAAATCTGACCTTGCAAAGCTTGTGATGCAAAGATATATAAGAAAAGCTATTCTGCCTGCACCTATAGGCGCAGCACTTATCGTGTACAGCGGACTTAAATACATAGCAAAGGGCATAAGCGCACTGTTTGACGGCAAGCTTACAGTTGAGGTGCTTGACGGAGCGTCAATAAGCGCTTGTCTTATCCAGAAAAATTACAATACGGCTGGCACTGTCATGTTCCTGCTTTCTGTATCAGGCTTGCTGGAGGATTACACAAGAGCGAGAACAAGAGCCGCTCTTACTGACAGCTTGGCGATAAAGGCAGATCAGGTATGGCTGGCAGGCAAGGACGCTGATACTCTTATACCAATGTCACAGCTTCAGGTGGACGATTGCATAAGAGTGCGCACAGGAAGCGTTATTCCTGTTGACGGTCAGATAACCGAGGGCGAAGCTTACATAAATGAAGCTTCCATGACAGGCGAGCCTCTTGCGGTCATGAAGAGCGCAGGAGCAAGCGTATTTGCGGGAACAGTTGTCGAGGAAGGCTCAGTTGTGATAAAAGTTCGCAAGCTTTCTTCCGACACAAAGATAAGCAAGATAATCGAGCTTATCGACAACTCAGAAAACCTTAAAGCAGGGGTGCAGAGCAAAGCGGAGCGTCTTGCGGACTCTATCGTGCCGTACAGCTTCCTTGCCTTTGGTCTTACACTGCTGTTTACTAGAAATGTCACAAAAGCAGTTTCCGTGCTTATGGTGGACTATTCCTGCGCTATCAAGCTTTCAACGCCTATAGCCGTTATATCCGCTATTAAAGAAGCCGCTGATGATGACGTTACGGTAAAGGGCGGAAAATATCTTGAAGAATACGCACTTGCCGACTCTATCGTTTTTGACAAGACCGGCACTCTTACAAACGCTGAGCCTGTGCTTGAAAAGGTAATAGCCCTTGGGGATTACTCCGAGGCGGAAACGCTGAAAATTGCGGCTTGCCTTGAAGAGCACTTCCCTCACAGCGTAGCGAGAGCTATAGTAAAGGGTGCGGCCGATAGAGATATCGACCATGCCGAGGAACACGCCGAGGTGCAGTATATAGTTGCCCACGGAATTTCAACAACGCTTCACGGCAAACGTGCTATCATAGGAAGCAGACATTTTGTCTGCGAGGACGAGGGCATAGAGATAACAGACGAACAGCAGGCTGAGATAGACGAAAAGTCGGGAGCATGCTCGGTAGTTTATCTTGCTGTAGGCGACAAGCTCACAGGTGCGCTCTGCATAAGCGACCCGCCCAGACCTGAAGCTGAGGAAGCTGTTAAACAGCTCAAAGAAGCAGGCATAACAAATATCATTATGCTCACAGGCGACAGCGCAAAGGCTGCCGAGATAACTGCACAGAAGCTTGGCATATCAGATTTCAGGGCGCAGGTTCTTCCTGAGGACAAGCACAGATATGTTCAACAGCTCAAAGAGCATGGACACAGAGTAATAATGGTAGGCGACGGAATAAACGACGCTCCAGCCCTTGCGGCGGCGAACGTTTCTGTTGCAATGAGCGATGCTTCCGATATTGCAAAGGAAACTGCCGATATCACAGTTCGTGGTGCAGACCTTACACAGCTTGCGGCTATAAGACAGCTTAGCGAAAAGCTAATACACCGAATAAACAGTAACTACAGATTTATACTGCTGTTCAATTCAGTGCTTCTGCTGTCAGGAGCTTTCGGGCTTTTACAGCCGTCAGCCTCAGCGCTTCTGCACAACGCTTCAACAATGGCGATCTGTGCAAAGAGCATGACACCTTTAGAGGATAAAAAGCGCAAAAAGAAAAACAAGTAAACAAAATATAAAGAGCGAATGATCGTAACGTCATTCGCTCTTTTTGCATCTTGATAAATGTAACGCTTTTTCCTTAAATCACCTAGCAGGTGTACAGTAGCAAATAGAATAAACTGTGATATCACCGTTTTTTGCCGCAGCATGAAGCTGATCCAGCTTATCAAAACCTGCACCAAGCTCCTTTACACAGTCTGCATATGTGAACTTAGCATAGTAATGATCATTCGCTCTGCCTGTTTCACTAGGCTGAACTCTTGCCCAGTTTGCTCCTCCTGACCAGCTCTGGAGAATAAGCTCAAGCTCGTTCTCTGCACCCGAATACTCAACATAGAAATAGCCATTTGCAGAAAGATACGAAACATCAAAACTGCCATAATTTTTTGAAGTCATAACTGAAACTGCCTGACCCCATGAGCCACATGATTTTGCGCCCCAGAAAATAGATACATATGGATCCTGCTCCGGCTTATCAGGGTCAACAGGATCTACCGGATCAACCGGCTCTGTTGACTTCTCGACAATATACTTAACACTAAGAACTTCGATATCTCCGTTAGCCGCACCAACATGGAAGCGGTCTACTTTAGAGAAATCTGTTGTTCCGAACGCCGCCGCAACATTGTCGTAGCTGTACTTTGCGTATACAATGCCGTCCTTTTCTGTTACCTCAGTTGGTGAAACTCTCGCCCAGTCTGCACCGCCTGACCAACTCTGGAGAATGATCTCCGCCTTGTCTGTGCCGCCCTTGAACTGAACTTCAAAATATCCTTCCTTTTCGATAACTGAGCTGTCAAATCTGCCGCCCTCCTTAGTTGTGGAAAGTGTGATAGCCTGACCCCAGTCTGATGTCTTTGCCGAGCCTGTGAAGATAACAGTTTCCTTTTTGTCACTAACCTCGCCTGTGGCAGGGATAACCTCTGTCTTTATCACCTTGCCGCAAGTTGTACACTCAGTATGCTTTGAGCCATTTTCTGTCGCAGTAGCCGCCTTGTCGATTATCCATGCGCTTTCGCTGTGACCTGTCGCAGGGATAGTTTCAGTGTACCTGTCTCCGCAAGTACAAGTGTAAATTCTCTCGCCCTCTGTTGTGCAAGTAGCTTCCTTTGTTACCTTTGCGGTGTAGCTGTGAGTGTGTGATGACTTAACATTCTTGACAGTGAGTGCAAATGTATCTGTGCTTCCGTCTGAGAATGTGTATGTAAGTGTGTAATTACCATTTGCAAGCGTCTTGAGCCAGCTTTCGTTGAGCATTATCTGACTTCCGTTTGTGGAATAATCTAAGCCGCCTGCAAGCTTCTTGCCGTTTGCTGTGATAGACTCAACGCTCTTTCCATAAAGCACAAGGTCTGTTCTCACACCGCCTGGAGCATCAGCGTCAAATATGCCTGACTTTGTGGAAAGGTGTGGCTTCTCGATCTGTCCGTCCTCATAGAAAACAACATCGTCTATGTAAACTGTACCTGTCTTTTGAGCAGAATCTCCGCCCATATAGAACGAGAACTGGTTAAGCTTTGATGTATCAAGATTTCCGCCCGACTGCCAGCTTGGCGCTTTAAAGTCAGCGAATGGTATCTTGATAGTTTTTCCGCCTGCGAAATCAAGTGCTATCTGCGCTTCAAAATAATTGTCGCTTGCGTCTCTAAGCTGAACAGTAAGGCTGTTGCCTGTGCCGTCCCCCTCTACCCAAAGCTCAACGCCTGCAAATGATGAAGCATTTCTTACTGCAATAGGGTGGTTTACTCCGCAGTAGCCGTTTGGCGAGCCGATATCATATCCAAAAGCAAGCGCCTTTGAACCGTTCTTTGCAGCAAGAGAAAGTGAAACTTCATTGCCGCTTGTGTTTCTTGAATAAGACGACCAAAGTGCCTTATCATTTGAATAGCTCTCAAATGTGTCAAGCTCATCAAGGCCTGTGGTGTCGGAAACATTTATTGTAAGCTCCCTATCCTCGCCCTCATAGAAATCGAACTTAAGCGTCACAATGCCTGCTGAAAGCGTCTTGAGATATGCACTTTTAAGGGTCACAGTGTCGCCCGAAGTAGTGTAATCTGTACCCTCTGCGAGTGCTTTTCCATCAGCAACAATGCCTCTGAACTCGCTTGTCTTGCGATCCATGGTGATATCAACATCACTGCACTTCTTAGGGTTTACGTCAACAGAGATTATCTCAGGTGAGATAATCGGCTTAGGGATAGAGCTGTCGCTCACCGTCAGATTGAACTTAGGCTGATTGCCGCCTGTTGTGAGTATCCTGCACGAATACTTTGCAAGCTCCTGCCTTTTAAGATAAGAAGCCTTGATAGTAACAGCGTTGCCACTTATGGTGTAATCGTCTGACGAGAGTTTCTTTCCGCCGACCTCAACACCGCTTATGCTGCCCTCTTTCATAGAAACATTCACCACAACGTTACCTGACTTACTTCTGTCAAAACTGTATGTAGACTTGTCAGTGGTGTTTACAATGTTCTTCTTTTCCATTTTTGCAGCACCGTTCATCATAAGAGTTCTTGTGCTGTCCGTCTTTTCGATACCCTCAGGGCCGTAAACGGTGTAGCCGTCGTAGTCCTGATAAAGAGTGCCGTCATCAAGATAGGAAGCTATCATCCAGTAGTTGAAGCCCTGATATTCGACGCCCTCATAGTAGTCCCCTGTTACAATATCCAGCCAATCGGAATAAGCGGCGTCACGCTTTGTTTTGTCTGTAAGACCGAATTCCTCAAAGATAATAGGCTTGTCAGCAGAAGATGTGGTCTGGGCATGGCGCTTTATCCACTCGAGGTCATCATCGCCAAGGTCAAAGCCCCACTGATCAACGTACATATGCGGTGTGCCAAAGTCTACAGTGTCGATAGTCATAAGCTTGTCAAAGTCAACACCGTAGTAGCCTGAATATGCGGAAGACGGAAGATCTTGCCTTGCAGCTTCCTGATAGCCAAGGTTATAAAAGCCCTCGTCGCCAACAGATACCATGTGATAAGGGTCGATAGACTTTACATATGCTGACATTTCCTTTGCCCAGTTATAAAGAATATCGTCCTTGCAGAACTCGTCAACAGTACATCTCGGCTCGTTTGAAAGCTCCCAAGAAAAAACAGCTTCAGAATCCATAAGCTTCTCGCCTGTGTAGTAGTTGGTGTGATTTAACAAAGTTTTGATATAATCCTTATACCAACCATTGATAGTTTCATTAGTGTAAAAATCGCAGGTATCCTTTTCGTCCACTTTGCTATTACCAACGATCTTGCCCTGTGACATCTGATACCACTTTACATACTGACCCATTCCGCCGAACGCTTCCCAATAGTTCGTGAAAGTGATAACAAGCTTCATATCATGTTCTTCAGCCTGCTTGATAATATAATCAAGATGTCTCAGGCCGTCCTCGCCCTCGTTCACAACAGGCTTGCCAGCCTCATCGTCCCAATACTGGAAGTAAACTCCGTCCTTTTCGCCCGTTCCGTCATTGTTGCCATCAAAAGTCTCATGACCAGACTGCGAGTCGATCTCGCCTGTTTTCTTACCAACGTCAAGATTTCCCCAAATTCTTATTACTTTAAGCCCCATTTTTGAAGCGTCATCGAAAACATTCTTTACCTCACTCTTTGACTTATAGGTGAGATAATAACAGTTCGTGCCACCATAATAGTAAGGGCTTCCGTCACACATAAACTTTGAGCCGTCAGCGTAAACAAATCCCTCCGGGTGTGTCGCCGCATACTCCGCATATGCGCTGATATCTGCGAAAGGCACAATGCTAACAGCCATTGCAGCAGCCGCCAGAGCCGCAGAAAATCTTCTCATTACTCCTGTCATAACCATACTCCTTTTTCATTACTTTAGCTAAATTCTGATTAATTTAGCTTGCCGAATTATTGCATTTTTACTTTATCACAAACTTAATTTAATGTCAATCTCTTAAAACGATTAAGCAAGCAAGTTTTTAAAAATCAATGTTTTTGACAAATAAAGAAGTACGAACTTAGTGAATTATGCTATAAGTAATCATCATTTTATATTATTTTTGCCTTTCTTTGCCAAAGAAAATAATAGTTAAAAAACGTTTACATTTCATATTAACGTCAAACGTTTAAGATAAACAAATTAACAAATGCAATTTACGCACAAAACAAAGCCGGGCATATCACTTCAAAATGATATGCCCGGCTATACAAAAAGATATTCAATACACTTACCATGCATAAAGATGAGCCCTATGTAAACATAAAAAACACCTATCCAAGTGCCACATCAAGTATCATCATAAGCACAAAGCCCAGCGCAAAAACTATCGTTCCAATATTGGAGTGTGGCTTTTCAGACATTTCAGGTATAAGCTCCTCCACCACGACATAAATCATAGCACCTGCCGCAAAGCTTAGAAGATACGGCAAAACAGGGATTATAAACTGTGCCAAAAGTATCGTCAGCACAGCCCCAACAGGCTCGACAACTCCCGATAAAACGCCGTAAACAAAGGCTTTTCCCTTTCCCATACCCTCCGAACGCAGTGGCATGGATATTATCGCACCCTCTGGAAAGTTCTGTATTGCGATACCGAGGGATAATGCCAACGCACCAGCGGCGCTTATAGCATGATGGTCAGCCGCCCAGCCTGCATATACAACGCCAACAGCCATTCCTTCGGGGATATTGTGAAGCGTCACCGCAAGCACAAGCATGGTAGTTCGCTTGAAACCGCTTTTCGCTCCCTCAGGCTCGGTGGCATTCATGTGAAGATGCGGTATAACTCTATCGAGAAAAAGCAGAAAAAACACTCCAAGCATAAATCCAACCGCCGCAGGGATAAATCTCAGTCTACCCATTTTCGCTGATTGCTCCATAGAGGGTATTAGCAAGCTCCACACGCCTGCAGCCACCATTACTCCTGCCGCAAAGCCTGTCAAGGCTCGCTGGACAAGATAATGCAGATTTTTCTTCATGAAAAGCACACACGCCGCACCAAGAGATGTACCCAAAAACGGTATCAGAATGCCTTTAAAAATAGTCATGCTCATTGTTCTTCACTGATATGCTTCTTCAATGCCGCAAAGCTCTCGTCAGACAAAACGTGTTCTATCTTGCAGGCGTCATGTTCAGATATTTTTCTGTCAACACCAAGACTTACAAGCCACTCTGTCAATACAAGGTGCTTTTCGTAGATCTTTTCCGCAACATATCTGCCGGCTTCAGTTAGAGTGATAAAACCGTTTTCGTCCATTGTGATGAACTTTCCCTCACGAAGTATCTTCATAGCGTTTGATACGCTGGGTTTTGTAACATTCAGTTCCCTTGCAACATCAATGCTCCTCACCTCGCCGTTTTGCTTGTTCCATAAAACGAGTATCGTCTCCAGATAGTCCTCCCCAGACGTGTGAATGTTTCCCATTTGTATGCCCCTTTCTTTGTTAGCTATAGCTAACTTGCATCTATATAATTACTGCACGCCACGAAGCTAAGCCTATCAAAACAAAATGCCTTTTCACAAAAAGCTTTTTGCAAACTTAGCCGCACCCTTCTCGTGCAGTATCAAAAGTATAGAATATCGGTTAATGTATACTAACTAATGTTTATTATATCACAGAAAATATGTTTTGTCAAGCAAACAAAAAAGTCGTGACAGACCTTTTCATCTGCCACGACTTTATGCATAGCTATTTACTTGAATCTTGCAAAAAATCCTTTTTTCTCATAAGGCTCTCTTTCAGCGGAAATAAAAGTGTAGCCTGTTTTCTCAACTGCTTCTTTAAGCTTTTCATCAGGGATATCCTCATCAACTATAGCCACAGTTTCGCCCTTCGCATGGGAAGAGCTTACCTTTTTCACCTTGAAATTCTGCCTGAAAGTGTCATTCATATGCGATTCACACATTCCGCACATCATTCCGTCTATTTTTACTGTTATCTTTTCCATTTCTGACCCTCCAATGCTTAATAGGTTAGAATTTACTAACCATGCTTATTGTAACACAGCCTATAGCTTTTTTCAAGTCAATAATGTAAATTTTAATCTGCCGTTTGTCTGTTGTTCTCCGCAAGAAGATAATTCTTCACTTCCCAAAGCTTCTGAGAAAGGTCAACATAATAAGTGTGCGGATTTTCAAATCGTGTGATCTCGTCCCAAAGAGTGTCTATCTCAGCCGCCGCATACTTTACGATATCCTCATATGCAGGCTTATTGTATACGCACTTGCCGTCCTTGAATATCTGCTGTTGGATAGGCTTAGCCTCAAAGTTTGCGATGACCTTTTTCTTCCATGTAAACTGTGGATCAAAAAGCGTAAGGGGTCTGCTTTCGTCTATCACCTCGTCATGAATACACAGCAGGTCAGCCACAGCCTTGTGATTGTCCTTATCATAAATTCTGTAAAGCTTTTTGAAGTGCGGAGTCGTTATCTTCGCCACGTTTTCAGAAATCTTTATCTTAGGCTGAATATTGCCATCATCGTCCTCCACAGCCGCAAGCTTGTAAACTCCTCCGAAAACAGGCTCGCTCTTTGCGGTGATAAGTCTTTCGCCCACTCCGAACATATCCACCTTTGCGCCCTGATATATCATATCTCTTATAAGATACTCGTCAAGGGCATTTGAGGCACATATTTTGCAATCAGGATAGCCTGCCTCGTCAAGCATTTTTCTTGCTTTCTTGGAAAGATAAGTTATATCTCCCGAGTCTATCCTTATTCCCACAGGTCGGCAGCCCATAGGCTTCAGCACCTCGTCAAAAGCCTTTATTGCATTAGGCACACCGCTTTTCAGCACATTATAAGTGTCCACAAGCAGAACAGTGCCATTAGGATAGCACTTACAGTAAGTCTTGAAAGCTTCAAGCTCGCTGTCAAACATCTGCACCCATGAATGTGCCATTGTGCCTGTTGCATTAAAGCCGAAAAGCTGGTCAGTGATAGTGCAGGCTGTGCCTGAGCAACCGCCTATGCCTGCGGCTCTTGCACCGAGTATGGCAGCGTCTGCACCATGAGCACGTCTTGAACCAAACTCAGATACCGCCCTGCCCTGAGCCGCCCTTACAATACGGTTAGCCTTTGTTGCAATAAGTGTCTGATGATTTATGCAAAGCAGAAGATAAGTTTCCACAAGCTGAGCCTGCACCGCAGGTGCTCTCACCGTTATGATAGGCTCGTTAGGGAACACAACAGTGCCCTCAGGCACAGCAAATATATCTCCTGTGAAGCGGAAATCCTTAAGATATTCAAGGAAGCCTTCGTCAAAAATGCCCTTTGAGCGCAGGAACTCTATGTCCTCTTCGTCAAAATGCAGATTTTCGATATAGTCTATGACCTGCTCAAGACCGCAGGCAATGGCAAATCCGCCGCCGTCAGGTATCTGTCTGAAAAACAGATCAAAATAAGATATCTTTTCCTGCATACCGCTTACAAAGTAGCCGTTTCCCATTGTCAGCTCATAAAAATCGCACAGCATAGTGTAATTGAATTTGTCCATTTTGCTCTCTCCTTTTGGTATGATATTAGCATAGTCCAAACTGCTGACTACAGTGGTGACAGGCTATG
>OIDC01000373.1_pt1 | contig 25799 bp, 30 predicted proteins | sample 1581401 | NCBI WGS metagenome assembly OIDC01 (sample SAMEA3882518, study PRJEB24775) | human gut metagenome | biome: human-associated habitat; feature: intestine environment; material: feces | place: Netherlands | collected 2009/2010 | reverse complement strand
CAGCAGCAACGCCACGAGCATGGCCACGATACTGCCCAGCTTGTGCCACAGGCCCGCACGCGCCACCGCGCTATCCCACGAGCCGGTCGACAGCGCCGCCCACGAGCCAGTAGCGTAGTCCAGGATCATCGCGGCCAGCCAGATTACCACGAGCCAGCCTGTCCACCCCCAGAAAGCCGTCATGCCGGCCAGCACGGCCGAGATGGCCGCTTTCAGCTCCATCGCTTTGCTTGGTGCATTCATGCTTTACCCTCCTTTGCATTGTCAATCATCCGCTGGCACACGATCATCGTGCGCAACATATCCAGCGACAGATCCAGCTTGCCGCCGCCCGTACCGGCCAACGCGCCGCGCTCCACCAGACGCTGCATGCCCGCCTGCGCCCAGTCGGGCATGTCCTTGATCGTCTCGTACCGGGGGTTGCATGCCGCTGCGTACTTGATGCCGACCACAAAGCCACGGATCATATCCATGGACAGATCCAGATTGCCGCCGCCCACGCCGCCGAGTGCGCCTGCATCCATCAGCGCGCGCACCGTGTCCTGCGCCCAACTCGGGACTTCCTCAATCGTGTTATACCTCACCATGTCATCCTCGTCCTCCTCGTCTGTAGTAGTGTTTTCCGGCGTCAGCGTGGCCAGAAACGCCGCCCACTGCGCCGGGTCATCCACCCACGGCATGGGGCAGCGCTTGCCCGTCACGTCGTAGTGCCGCAGCACGTGGTCGGTGTCGATGCCATAGCGCTGCATAATGCCTTTTGCCAAGGTCGCGGCGTTGGCCACGGTCTCCGGCAGGATGTAGTAGCTGCCGTCGGCGCGCTTGCGGCTGCACATCTCGATGCCGATGCTGTTGCCGTTGCGGCACTCGGGATGCCAGTACGCCCGCGCGCCGCAGTGCCACGCCGTGTCGCACTCGCGCACGGACTGCATCGCGCCGTGCTCGTCCACGAAATAGTGCGCGCTGGCCTGCAGGCCGCCCACGCGGTGGTAGTAATCGCAGTTGTTGCGCGCAGTGTCACCGTTGTTTGCCGTGTAGTGCATCACAATGTACCGCACCGGCTGCGTGCGCCCGGCGCGGTAATTTGACGGATCGCAAGAAACAAATTCCATCAGATGTTACCTCCTTCATCTCTGCATCTCATCAATCCGATGCTGTAGGGCATCCTGTAAAATCAACAAGAGGCTCTTTTGAGGCTTATATGATTTCTTCGTTTGTAGTAACAATTACATTTTCCAGCGTGTCGTACAGCACGATTGAAAAATAGGCTGCGCCATTTGAACTGTCGAATTTAAAATCGGCAACTCCATTGGCAGCATTAACGTTTATAACAGGCCCTGCTTGGCCTTTTTCGAGATTGGCCAAAGATGTATATCCGACTTTGACTTGGGTTCGGTCAGACTTGAAAAACTTGATAGATTGATATGATATATCAGTGTTCCCTTTCCATCGAATACGCACGACATCACCCTTTTTGACCGGGAGCAAGCCCGTGATATTCGTCCCTGAGTGTGCAACAGGTGCACCGCTGCTGCTATTGTATCGCATATTTTTATACATAGGCGTATGCCCGATGACGTTTCCATCCATGTCAATCGCGGCATCAAGCAGGTTTGTATATGCTGGGGCTTGGGCTACAGCGGTTGCCGTGATAACAATATCGCCGATCACCTCTGGAATAGCTATGACCCCATCTTTGTAAAATGTGGACACGTCCTCACCTCCCATCATGATTTTTACATTACTGACTTCGCACCCCGTGTCGGCAGTTATCGCAGTACAATAAGACTGCCCGTCGATGACATACGCGCGTGGGTTGCTACTTGTGCATTTTGTAAAAGCGACCCGTACAGCTCGCCTCAGCACGTCCGTGCTGCCACGCAATACAGCAGCAGTCACGTCCTTCCCGCCCATCGTCACTTTGATGGATTCAATCAATTTGCCGTTCGTGGGAGTGATGCTTGCTACGAACGGCTGGTACTGCTGCACAGATGCCGCTCCGTTGCTGACTGTGACATCAGTGAGTGTTTTTGTGATGCTGTACGTTGCGATATCTGCCGTCACTGTCTCCGGCGTCCCGTCGATCATAGCTGCTCGGAAAGCGTTGATTTTTTCGATTGTAATGCCGCACGACACCATAAAATTAACCACCTTATCGCGGAAGGTCGCACCAGGATAGGCATTCAAGTAGTTAATCTCGCGCGTCCACGGCGTTTCGTTCCTGCGACGGGCTTCCGCATCTGTGCTGACGCCAGAATTAAAACTCGAGAGTTCGTAATCCTTATCACAGTCGGATTGTGATACCCCAAGTATCGCTTCGCACAGCAGAGCGACCACGCCCGTTCGATCTGCGCCCGCAGAGCAGTGGAAGTATGTCGGCTTGTTTGCGATGACATAATCGAAGAGCGGGTCGAAGATCGCCTTGATATTCCCGCTTGACTTCTGATACGCAAGGTCGTTCCATGTCATATCAACCCACAGCATATCTACGGTCGGTCCAAAGCCACTTTCTGTCCTGCCGTTCAGTTCAGACGCAAAACGCAGGTCAATTTCCTTGAGGATTCCGAGCATATCAATCGCCTGTTGTCTGCCGTCATCGGTCAGATATCCATACATCTCGCCGCCCCTGAAGAGCAGCCCGTACTTTACCCTGCCACCATCGCAATCCCAGCCTCCAAGATCGCGCACGTTGCCCACGTTCAGCAAATGAATCATGCGGCACGCTCCGGTCGGTTTAATGACGCCCTGCTGGATAACTTTTCCGTCAACAAGCAGCACAAAAGTTGATATCGAGCCCGGTGTGCAGTTATAGATTGTGATTGCTCCTGCGCTGACCGGCTGCGAAACACTGTTACCTGTGTACCCGTCCACGATTGTCAGCGTTCCGGCGGACTTCATCACAATGTCTACGCCAACAGGTCGGTTTGCGCTCACTGTCGTCACATATTCGGGTATCTGCGAGACAGCGTAGTCCGAGGGGTCGTAAGTGACGTTTTTCAGATACCTGTCTACCTCTGCGCGGCACTGGTCAAATGTGTACACTTCGGTTTCCACTCCGGTGTTCAAGCAGCGCCTCACAGCATCGCCCATCTCCGCGACTTTGTATTTCGTTGCAGTGCCGTTTTTCTCGCGGATAGCTGCTGCAATGTCCTGTACGGTGGTTTCTTCGTAGAGCTTTTTCATCTCAGTAGCTCACCTCCGTGCCATCGGCGATCGTGACGGTTTTCGCCGCGCTGCCGTCGTAGGTGACGGTCGTGCCGCCGATTTTGATCGTCAGCGCATTCGGATTTTTCAAGGCCGTGGGGATGTCATCCATAGATGCCAGCCGCGTATCGCTTGCCTGCACAGTGCCATTGACGATGGCGATAGTCATCGTCTGCGCTGGGAAGCCCATTGCGGACAGCGCACCGGCGCCGGAAAATAACCATGTGTTCGAGCTGGGCATCGGCAGAAACAACGGCAGAACCGCTGTGTACATGCCCATGGCGAATCGGCATTTCAGCTCCTTCCCCGCCTCATACGCCGCCTTGATGTCGGCCATCGCCACCGGGCAGGTGTAGCTGGGGTATTTTCCAGCAAGGTCGATGTAGAATACCTCCGCGCCCGGCCCTTGTTCACCTCTCGACGGCTTGCCGGTGTCATCATCTCCAATGTACCAGTTGCCATTATCTCCGATGTGTGGCGTGATGCCGTCTGCACCGGTTGCTCCCGGTTTGCCATCCGCGCCGTCTTTGCCCGGCGCTCCGGTTGCTCCGCGCGATGGCTTGCCTGTATCGGTGCTGCCAACGTACCAATTGCCATTGTCACCGATGTGCGGCGTAACGCCGTCCGCACCAGCAGCCCCCGGTTTGCCATCGGCGCCCTTGAGGTCTGCCACGGCGATAAGGTTTGTCCACGTGCTGCCGCCGTCCGTGCTGTACTGGATGTAGCCGTCCGACACGCGCAAGTCCATGCTTCCCGCGCCGCCTGTCCGTGCCACCTCATTGATAGCAGCCACCAGCGTGTCCTTTGCCTCCGTCGTCAGGTCGGCAAGGTCGCCGATCTGGCGCTGGATCGTCCGCAACGTCATCTGGTCTGTCGGTGTGTATACATACCCGGCGGGCTTCGCGCGCTTGTGCACGACAAAATCCTGCTGCACCATCGTGTACGCGCCGGTGTCGTCGGTGACGTAGGCGTAGGCCGTCAGCGTGTGGCAGTCCTGCAGCAGCTCGTCCGGGATGATGGCCGTGCCGTCGTCCCCGACATCCACGTCCACGCTGCGGCCAAAGCATCGATTTTGATAGTGAACCTGTTTGACGCCGTCGCCGTCGGCGATCTTGACCCGCCGCCCGGTGTCCCACTGCCACAGCGCCCCGCGCCCATCTGCGATTGTGATAGTCATGCAGTTACCTCCTTTACTTGTATTTTCCCACTACGTAGTAGCTGATGCGTGGGTAGTTGATGGCGCCCTGATTCGGTCGCGCCAACGCATATGCTGGCGCACTGGTCTTTAAATCGTCAGACGCGCTGAACAGCGAGATCAGCCATGCATCCGATTCGCCGCCCATGTATGTTGCACTGATCGTCGGGGTGTCCACAAAAGCAAAAGGATACTTCCGCGCAGCGACGTTGGCATCACTGCGCATCCACGTGCCAAAGTACAGCGATCCCCATGCTTCGTCGATCGACAGCGTGTCGGTGCCAAATACCGCCCACATCTCTGCTATGCCGGATGCCCATTTGCGCCACACCCACTTGCCGGTCGTGCCCTGGGCAACGACATAGTCCGCGCCAACACCGGATGCCGACGATCCGGAAGGACCGCTATCGGACGTGTTGTAGCTGCTGCCGGATTCGACGCTATTCCCGACCGATGTTTTGCCGGAAAAAACGAATGTGTAATCCGTGATGATTGACGGGTATTCCCGGCCGTTGATGTCCTTGACGATGACCTTGTCGAAAATGTCAAGGCGCGGATCAGACGGAAGATCGCCAGAAAATTTATATACCGGCTTTTCTTTCAGCTGCGCGTACAGCGACTCGGCAACAGCTTCGGCCGCAACGGTGATTGACCCGGCCGGCCCTTCGATACCCAGCCACAGGTTGTCGTCGTTCAGTTCAATAACGTAGCCTCCGGCACCGGAAAAATACGTGTGTTCCTGCCCGTCACTGGCGAACGTCTTTTTCACGCGCACGCCTGTAACTTCTACCGGCGTTTTCGCCACCTCTACAGGGTTGATCCACTGCGTAAGCGTCACATCTGCCGCAGACGTGATCGGGCGCACAAACAGTGTATTTCCAGACACCATGGCATTGCCTCCGCAGGCCAGCGCAATTGCTTCGATTACTTGCCGGATGGTGTGTTGTGCGTCCACGGTCGCCAGCCCGTTATACTGCAAACCGTGCTGATAATCCATTGGGCCGGGCGTCAAGCCAAGCTGCTGCGCCGCCAGCTTCCACAGTTCCATATATTCGTGTTCGCCCTGCATCACTGCCGGACACAGCACGTCCGCCGCCTTCATGGCGTCGTAGCAGGTCAGCGTGGTGACTTCGTGCACGGTTTCCACTTCGTACACCTTGAAGTGGCCCATGTCCACCATGCGTTCGATTCCGTCAATGGTGATTGCCGCTTTCAGATGTGCCGTAGCCCCTTCGTACAACGACCAATAGTCGGCGTTTGACCACCCGATGTCGTACATTTCAATTGTCGCGCATTTGCACACAGATAGCCCGACGGGGTAGCTGCCGGATGATGTCTGCGCCGAGATCTTCGTGCCGCCCGGGCGGAAAGACTGCCGGCCTACCTGCAGATACTGCCCAGCCTTCAGCGTTACAGTTTCACCGTTCCTCTCAAACGTGATATCGTGATCCCACGTAAAAGATGCTTCGACCACAAAGTTCGTCTGCGATGGGTAGACGCTTGTGATTTGACTTTCGACTGTTCGCATATCATGTCACCCCCAATCACGTCAGCGGATTGACGCTGACCATGTTAAAATCCAGGGACGTAAACAACTCTTTGCCTTCGTTCAGCCGGCCAATGTCAAGCTGCCCCTTGCCGACGTAAAACCACGACGTACACCACGCGCCATAATAAGCGGAAAAGTAGTGCAGCTGGAATTGCTGGCCTTTGGCGATGATCTTCAGGATCTGCGACAGCATAGTTTTGCTGATCGACGCCCGGCTATATCCAAGTGCTTCGACCGTGAACAGCGGACTGACGACGGCCACGCCGGTCTGGGTGCGGCCGCTGTCCGCCGTGTAGGTCGTCTCAAAGTCGTACGACAGCGCGCCAGAGTCCGGCTGCGGAAGCACCAGCCATTCATCCGACGGACTTTTTCGAATTTTAATGTATTCTTGTGCCATGTGTTACACCGCTACAAGCGGGTTTTTACCCGTTTGCCCTTTCCGCAGTTTTGCTTCGGTAATGACTTCGTCAAACAGCGTCCGGCGATCCAGCCGCGCAATGAATTCGTATCGGCTGCCAGCGCTGCCAGCTTCTTCGCGCACGATCTGGCGCAGCAGGGATTCCGGCGCTTCCAGGTTGTTGCCGTTGCGCTGGTCGCCCAGCACGGCAAGGAACTGCCGGTTCGCCGGGATGACCGCGCCGCGCGCCAGCATCGGGATCTGCGGCACTGGCAGCGGATTCACGCCCCACATATTCTGGAACGGTGAAATGCCGAGGAAGTGCGCATTGCGGATCGTATTCAGCATGGAATTGATCTTGTTGAACGGCACGGCGATGATCGTGTTCATGCCGCGAATGATGGCGTTGACGACCGTGCGGAAGGTGTTTTCGATGCCTTCCTTGATGCCTGACCAGATCCGGCCGCCGGTCGAAAACACGTCTTTGACCTTCTGCCATGCATCGCGGAATTTGCCCTGAAACCACTCCGGAACAGACTCGAAGGCGCTTTTGATTCCATCCCACGCAGCTACAGCGCCGGATGAGACCTTTTCCCACAGGCCGCTGAACCAGTCCTTTACGGCCGTCCACTTTTCGATGACCCAGTCCACTACCGCCGCGACACCTGCTTCCACATTGGCGAGATGCTGCTCAAAAGCTGCATCGATACTGCTGATCGTTTTACTGATCCATTCCTTTATGGACGTCCATTTTGCGACGATCCACACGACCGCTGCAGCTATGGCGGCAATCAGCAGCGGTATCCACGCCCCTGTAATGATAGCAATAGCACCGCCAATAGTTAGCAGCGCCACGGTAATAGCCGTAAGATTCTTATTGTTGAAGCCGTTTTTAATCACATCACGAATTGCCACGCCAAGAAGGACAAGCCCCGCGACGATTGCCGTGATTGCTCCGCCAAGCACACCAAATGCCAGCCCAAGCCCAGTGACAGCCGCAGCAGCGCCGATGATGTACCCTGTCAGATTATCGAAATTTATGCCGTTTTTAAGCATATCGACAACATTGATGGCCATCAGGACAGCCCCCGCGACAGCAAGCGCCAGCTGCTTTGCCTTCGACAAATTTCCCAGGAACTTCTTTCCGATTTTCCACGCAGCGAATCCAGCGGCCACCGCTGCCACATACGGCGATAGCTCGCGGACAACGGCTGCAATCTTGCCGATTTTTCCGGTGTCGACCTGATCGGACAAATCAAATTTCGGCGCTATGCCAGACGAACCGCCTCCACCGCCGCCGGAACTATCGTTCGATTCCCAGCGGTTCATTTCATCTAGACCGGAAAGCTGTTTTTTTGCCTTCTCGGCCGCGTCCCCTGCGGCCTCGGTTGCGGAAGCCTGATTATACAGTGCCTTTGCAGATGCATCCGCTTGTGAAGCCGTTTTGCCAAACAACGAATTGATAAACACGGACACAACGGCAGTCAATTTGGCAAGCCACGCCAGAAGCGTTCGAATTGCCGGCAAGATGTAGTTGTAGATCGGTGCAAAAGCGGAAATCAGATTACCCCTGATCTGCGCCAAAGATGTTGACATTTGTTTGTCTGCGCCGATTGTGCTAAGCAGCATTTTGCGCATCGTACGCAGTGCTTTGGTAATCATGGTGAAAATGAAGACGCGCTTTGCTAAGCCAGCAATTCGTTTGGTGAATTTCTTAAATTGTTCTGACACATTCTGTGTCGTCAAAGCCGCAAGACGCTGCTTTCCCACATATTCGCTTACAGCAGCACTGGCTTTTTCCTGCGCGATCTGGCTGCTTTCCAGATTAAGCTGCGCCATTTTCAGCTGCTGCGTCGTTTTCTGGATTGCATCGCCGGTTTCCTGCGATACCGTCCCTGTGCTTCTGGTTTTCTTTTCGTTTTCGGCAACAGCCTGCAGTTCTTCCAGCTGCTGCCGCAGCGTGGCTACCTTCTGTGCGGCCTTGTCCACGTTGTTTGCGGCCTTTTTCGCGTTGTTTTCCAGCTTCGCAAGGCCAGCGTCAAACTGGCCACTGTTTATCGTTGTATCAAATACCAGATCGCCGACAACATCAGCCATCGCGCACACCCCCTGTCATCAGCTGCCGGATGAATTCATCTTCGTCGTCGGTCAGATGCGCCGACTTGAAATCAATCAATTCCCGGTTTTCGTTGTAGTATTCGCGTTCCCACTTTTCCAGCTCCTTGTGCTTGCGCAGTTTCCGCCGGATATCCAGGATCGTGGAAAATGTGCAGTCGCCGATCTCCATGTAATAGCCGATGAACGTCCACCAGTGCATGTACGGCAGCGCGCGCACGTCCTGTCCGGCCACGCGGTTGATCGGCGCAATGATCATCGGGAAATCCTGCTCCCAGTCCATCTGCTTCGGCTGCTGCCGCTGGTCGCCGCGATCCACGCCGCCGTCTAAAAACCACAGCATGAATTTCACCGCGGCGGCCATGTCCGTGATCTGATCCCAGTCCGGGTAAAAGATCTTGACCGCCACTTCGGCGCGATCCTGATCTGTCAGCTCCGGGTCATTCAGCGCGGCGCAGATGTCCAGAATTTCGCGAAAGTCGCTTCGGATACGAAAACACCGGCCGCCGATACATGCTGCCTTCGGCAGGCCGGTATTCATGATCTGCGCTTCTTCCTGCGCTGACCGCCGCTGTATTTATCCAGGTATTTTGCCTGACGCTTCTGCGCGGCAGCGGCCGCAGCGTCCATCTCGCGCCGGATCTGGCGCGAAACCGCTTCCAGGAACGAAATGATTTGCAGGGAACCGGACGGCGTGAGCGAAACGCAGTAGGCTTTGCCGAACACTGTATCGCAGACGGGCGAAGGGAACGCCGCGTCCACCTGTTCGCGTGCGTAGGCGTCCAGTTCGCGGATCGTCGTGCGGGCGTCCGTATCGCTTTCCTGCGTGCCCATTTCGTCGGCTTTGGCCTTGATCGCCATCGCTGCCGCTTCCAGCCGGTCGATGATACCGATGTCGTTCGGGTCAAAATAGATCTTCCGGTTTGCGTCGCCGTTAATGGTGAACGCTTTCAGGCCGGTTTCAAAAGAAATGTTATTGCTCACGCCGTCACCCCCTTATGCCGTCGCCTTCGTGAACGTGGCCACGCCGTCGGCAATGGCCGCAGTGCCGACCGTGCGCGTGCCGCCGTAGGTCACGTCAAACGGCATATCCACCGTCTTATCGCCGCCCAGCGACTTCACTTCGATTGCGCAGCCGCTATAGCGCTCGGCAAACATCGCCGTGTCCTTCGTGCCGGCATAGCAGTGCACGATCATCATATCCTGTTCGGCCAGCGCTGCGACATCCTGTTCCTTGATTGCCAGCTGCCACAGCTTCGTCAGCGCGGTTTCGCCGGCGTCCAGATTGCACGGGTCAAAGGTCTGCGTGATGGTCGGCGCGGACATGGTGGTAAACGTGTTGCCCAGGATGTCCTGCGTGGTCTCCTTGTTCCAGTCATATTCCTGACTGCTGTCTTCCACGCGCTTGCCGACGATCGACCAAACCGGCGCGGAAGACGTGCCGGTATTCAGGAAGGCCATCAGCAGTTTGCGGGCAATCGTCTGGCCCGCGGTTGTGTTAAAAGTCGTACTTTCAGGCATAATGCATCACCTTTCAAAATTGTTGTCATACCGCATCGACAGGGACACAGCCCAGTCTTCCACACCGTCGGCATAGCGTCCGGCCAGATAGGCCGCCGACAACTGCACAAACGCGGTGAGCGTCCGGCCATCGCCGAGGTCTGGCCACGCGGCAAGCGTGTGCTGCTGGCCGCCCGCCGTGATCGGTTGTTTTTCCAGCCAGCGTGCCAGTTTGTCCAGCCAGCCCTTGATGTGGATGCGGTCAGTTTCCGACTGCGGTACGGCGCGATATACCACCCGAAACGCATAGTTGCATTTCTGGTACACACCGCCCATGATGTCGGTCGTTTCGCTGATCACCGTCGCCGCAGCGGACGGATAGATCCCGACGCCGGACTTGTCGCCCAGCTCGCCGAACCGGATTTCCCGCGCTCCAATGGCCGGGAAATCATTCAACAAGCCGCTCAGGATCGTTGAAAAATCTTTTGTGTCAACCATTTGATTCCCCCAGGATGATCCGTTTGCAGTCATCCGCCCATTCTTTTCCGTGTTCGTTTTGCGCGACTTCCGCCCAGTGCGGCACGCCGGCCGCAAACCGCAGATCGCGGTCGGCTACAACTTTTACAGCGCCCTTGCGCGCCCACGGTGAACCGGTTTCCGGGTCGACCATGACCTTACCCATATACAGATACCGTGCATATGGGCCTGGGAACACAACCTGCCGGTCACCTTCTGCGACGTATGAACGCTGCTGCAGGCTGCCGGTTTTCAGCGGCATATACAGCTTGCTGTCCGCAAGCACCTGCTGCCCCAGCCATTCCTGCGCTTTGGCGAATCGCGGGCCGAATTTGGCGAACCGGAGATTTACCCGGACGTGTCCCTTGACATAGCTGACGTCCTTATAGTGCTTGATGCCGCTCATGACGCTGTCACCTCGAAGTGTGCAATCAGCGGAAACCACGCGCAGGATGTGATGCGGTGGCACTCCGTGACCTTGCACAGCACATCGTATTCCGCCCAGTCGTGCTCGCCGCGGCAGAAATAATCGCCCGGCTGAAACGCAATCATGCCGCTGCGGTCATCCGCCGCCTGGTACACTTCCGGCGTCGCATAGGTCAGCGCGCCAATGGCCGCTTTCGGGACAAGCAGCAGCACATAGTGCCCCGGCACATCGCCGGTCGTACCTGGCGCCATAGCGGTTTTTGCTTCCACCTTGACGCCGGCAAGCACGTGCCGCACCCACATATCGCCCTGACCGCGCGCGCCGCGCACGCGCGAAAAGAGCGTGATCGTATCGCTATGCAGCAGCATCAGCACGTCACCCCCGCGTACAGCACAAGGGTGCCATCCACGGCCACGCCGGAAAGCCAGCGCCGAAGCAAGTCAAACACCAGATCGTCTCGCGCTGCTATGGTCTTCGCAGCGGTCGTGTAGCAGCTGTCGGCCGCTTTATATGTGATCGATTCGCTGCCGGACGACACCGACGCCACAGGGCCGGCGGTTTTTACGCCGCCGACGTCTGCGGTTTCAGCCGCGCTGTCACGCGCCTGGTCAATGCGGTAAAGGCATTCGGCCAGTTCGCACGCGCAGTCCTGCAGCTTTTCGGCGTCGATCGTGGATTCCGGCAGCGTGCCGCCGAAGCGGCCAAACGTAAAGCGGTCGATTTCTCGCGACGCCGCACGCAGGTAGCGTGTGGCGGTCGATTCATCGCAGAACGGGGACAGATCGTCCCCGTACCGTTTTACGTATGTGTCAAAATCCGCGTACACCGTGATTCACCTGCCGTTCACGCGCTTGCGTAGGACTTCACGTGCACCTGCGCAGCGTCCAGCACACGCAGGGCGGCGTTTTCCTCGACCTGCGCCTTGCTGCCGGCGAAAAGCTCGGAGTCGACCATGCGGACGATGCTGAAGTTATCGCCGACACCGAAGGCGTTCGGATCGTACATGATGAATTCCACCTTCGCAAGGTTCGCCGCCGTAACACTGGCCTTCGTGCCGCCGTGCGGATAGTAGGCAAGATCAGCGGACGATGCAAAGCCGTTGACTTCGATCCAGGTGAAGCCCATGAAGCTGCCGACCTGCCCGCCGGCAGCGGCGGCGAGCAGCATTTCGTTGGACGTCGGGATATACTTCTCACCGGCGAACTCCAGCATCGTCGCGAAAAAGTCCGGGCTGCAAAGCACGATGGTGGGGTTGGCTTTCGCCTTGACCATGGCTTTGCGTTCGGCCAGTACCTGCGCCTTGAAGTTGGCCGCAGTGGTCTTCGTCGTGTTGGTGGACGCCGTACCCTCGGAGATCAGGCAGGCAAGCGCGCACTGGTTCTTTGCCTCCGCAACTTCGCGGGTGGCAAGTGCCAGATGCTCCTCGGCGATCGGGAACGCCACAGCGGCCGCCTGCACGCCGTAGATCTTCTTCGACGCCTGCAGGTTGTTGTTGAAAACGGCCTGAACCAGCGTGTCAGCGGCAGCGGTGTCCGTGAAGTCACGGCCGGGCGTGCCGACAGATGCTGCGGTGGAGGTCAGCTTGTGCCAATAGCAGCCGCCGGCGCCGTCGACCATCACGTCCTGATAGGTCACGCCAGGCACAAGCCAGGTCTTATAAAACAGGTTGGGAAGAACAGTTGCCTTGTACTGCTCGTCCACGTAAAGGGAACCGTACTGGATAGACATAGATCATCATTTCCTTTCGTAATCTTAGCCCCTGAAAAACGGATTGTTTTTGTATTTCTGGGCTACGTATTCTTTTGCGCCCCCCGCCGGCGGCACCATGCCGCTGTGATCGGACGAAAAGCGCGCCTTGCTGGCGGGATCGGCCACAAGGATGCCGGGGATCTCCTTGCCGTTCTGATCGGTGACAAGGCCGGTAAACAGGTCGTCGATCGACTTGCCGCGCGCATCGTCAGACCCCAGTGCTGTCACCAGCTTGTCCGTGATGCTTTCGCGCGTGATGTCGTTGACGAAATGCTTTCCCGACAGGAACGTGTCCACCGTACTGCGCAGCTTCACGGCGGCAGCGTCCTTCTTACGGTTGTCCCGCTCGGTCTGCAGGTCATTGGTTAGGGTCGTGATCTGACCTTTCAGCGCTGCGACATCCACGCCGTCAAAGGCGGCAAGCTTGCCCTGCACGTCTTTCAGCGATGTGTCCAGCGCGTCGTGGCGTTCCTGCAGCTTGGTGAATTCCGCCACGGTCTTGTAGTTTTCGGCGACGGCCTTGCGCAGATCCGCCGCTTTTCCTTCCGGGATCGTGATGCCGAAATCGGAAAGAATGGTCTCGATGTTTTTCATGCGTAATCCTCCTGAACGTGGTTTTTTAACAGCCCGTCGACTGTGTGGATTGAGCCGGATAAACCACCGGTAGGGTCGTGATATGGCAAAGGGGCAGCCGGTTTCCCGTCCGCCCCTGCGTATCCTGATTTGATTTTGGGTATAAGAAAACCACCTTGCCGATTGGTAAGATGGTTTCATGATTATTATATAAAATAATTTTCTGCTTCAGCGTTTACACAAAGACAGGCGCTTGGCAGGCGTAGCATCCTCCTGCGTCTCTTTTTTACCATTAAGGCGTGTGGTCGCTACGAAATTTACCACCTCAAGCGCCTGTCTTTATGATAATTGTATTATAGCCAGATTATTCCCTTTTGTAAAGAATAATATTGTTCCGGACGCGCTGCCTATAGCGTTTTTCATTTTCGCACATGACAGTAATAACGGAACTTTTCCGCCACGGCTCGTCTCCTTCTACGGCAATGCGTACCACAACGCTGATATTTTTTGAATTAAGCGATATGGTTTTACTCGCAATGGCGGTATTTTCAAACTTTTTGTCTTTGAAAATGTAGTCTGGATTTTCGATTATTTCTTTGAAATAAGGGCTGTATTTATCGTAAAACTCTTTCCCGCGCCGTTCTATGATATGTTCTTTTTGCTTCTCGGTCAATATAACATCGCTGGAACGAATATGCTCCGCGACGCAGGAATAACGCTGTACATCCAGCTTTGCAATCACAGGCGGCGCTTGCACAGGCGGCGCTTGCTGCGTCTGAACTTGTCGGGCATCAACTGCTTCCGCCGATGTCCAACTTTGGCGTGCAGCAGCGGACGCAGTTGATGCCGCCGATCGATCCCAGCCGGCAACGGCAAGCCGCTCGTGGTATGGTTTCAGGTCATTTTCTTCGCAAAACTTCGCGTACGCTGCGTTCTGGTCCTGCAAACGCTTCGCGGAACGCACGTACTGTTCCTGCAGCTTCCCCTTTTCTGCCGGATCTTCGCAGTTTTCCACGGCAGTGTGCAGCGCCGTGCACTTGCGCTTCTGCGCCCGGATGCGGCGTTCCATCGCCCGCTGCTTCTGCGACAGCTCATAGGCGCGGCGGTTGGCTTCGGTATCGATCGGCTTGTTATTGTTCCGGCTAACGCCAGGCAGGAACGGTGTGAAGGAATGGCGGCAGTTATAGCCGCACAGGCCAAGCGGATTCCCCGGGTAGCCGGTCGCGTCCAGCAGGTTATCAAACTGCGCGTCCTTTCCGTCGATGCAGTACACCTTGCCCTGCCAGCCGGCATGATCGGCGATTGGATCGGTATCGGACACACGCGCGCCCAGATGCTGCGACACCAGAACGTGATTCCATCCCATGTCTTTGCACTGCTGGATCGTCATGTTCCCGGACGACTGCGCCACACCGGTACGGATACAGCGCAGCATTGCAGTTTCCAGCGTATCGTTATGCCCGGATGGATACCGCACAATCGGCTGGACTTCGCCGAGCGCTTTGATCCCATCCATTAACGCTGCAGAGTAGGATTGCGCGCCCGTGCGCACTTTCCAATAGGCCGCGTCGCAGATATCTATAAATTTCTGATTCGTCGCGCCAGCTGTTGTGCGCGTGATGTTGGATATCTCGCCAAGCGTGCGATCATACGCATCCGATAGGATGGCCATCATATCCCGCGACAATCCCGAAAACGTCACGGCTGCAGCTTCGGCGTCTTCCTTTGCTGCCTGAATGCCGCTGTCCTTGAAGATCTTTGCGATTTCCTGCTGCGATTTGCCGGTGCTTTGGGCCAACGCCTTCTGGATTTCGTCCAGATTCCCGCCGGCCTGTTTCAGCACCCACGCCTGCCATTCATCCGTGCCGGTCAGCAGCTTTTCTTCGCCGCGGCCGAAGCGGATCATGAAGCGCTCGATCATGTCGCGGGCGATCCATTCTGTCAGGTCGTCCAGCAGCGGCAGCAGGGTTTCGCCGATCTCCTGGAACTGTTCCGGGGTGATCATTCGGTATCAGGGAACAGCCCCGGCTTTGCTGTGTTGGCTTCGGCGTAGGCCGCTTTCGCGTCATCTTCACTGAATCCTTCAAAGCGCACCAGATACATCCACCATGGCAAAACGCCGAGCTGGCAAAGGTTTTTCGTATTCTGGCGATCTTCCTCGTAGCTATACGTGATGTCGCCAAAATTGTATGCCACGGTATACGTGCCATAGGGCGCCAGATCGTAGATATCAGCATAGTCGTTCAATGCCTGAATCAGGTCATCCACAGCTGCCTGGATGCGGTCGCGGATGTCCTTTACGCGCTGGATGGTGCGGCGGTCATCGGCTTCCACCTGCGTTGCAGTAGCAAGGCCCTGCTTTTCGTTATAGCTAAAATAGCCTTCCGAAAAGCCGCATTTGGTCGACAGGCTTTGCAGCAACATATTGATGCCGGTCTGGCGTTCGCCGGTTTTCAGCTTGCGGTCAATTTCCTGATAGAAACTTTCGGCCGCCGAGCCGGCAACGTTTTGCACATAGCGCGGCAGCCGCACGGAAACATTCTTCCGCCCGGGCTCACGCAGCAGACGGTCATCCACAAGGGCAATCGACCGGGAATCCTGAATTTCGTCAACCATGGCAGACCATGCAACATCCAGCCCACGCAGTTCCGGCAGGGCGTTGGCATAGATGGACATACCGCAGGCACCGCCGTCGATGTTGTTGGCATCCGGCATGGTGCATACAGCAAATAGCGGCGCAGTATCATCCAGCACGGCGTCCGGCAGGATGCCCACCCAATCCGGCACTTCGTCCAGATTCACACGGGATGCCGATGTTTTGCCCTTCGCCAGCCGGAACGCGCGGTTGGAAACCACATAATGCGTCCCTTCGTAGCGGTGGTATTCGGCCTTGGTGTAGTAATAATCCGGTGTCGCCTTCGTGTCATACAGCACGACGCCGATCACACGCTTGCGGTTATCCACAGCCGTGATCGTAAATTCCGGCGGCGTGTACAGACCGATGCTGTCCGGCGTGGGTTTCAGCAGGAACATACCGGCGGCGCAGCCAACGTCCAACATGTCACGCAGGAACGGAATCAGTTCTTCGTTCAGACGTTCCTGCAGCCAATCCGCGCGGGCCGAGCCGGACAGTTCGACGCTGACACCCATCGTCGCAAGGCGCGCAGCTTCGCCGGTCACGGCCTTTGCAAAATTGATGGTGCGATCCTGATCGTTTGCCCACGGAGGGGTGCCCGTCCAGATCTGCATCCACAGGTCTTCCGCTTCGCGCATTTCCGGCGTTACCAGCGGCGCAATGCGGAATTCTTCGCGGATCTGCTTTTTCACGCTGTCCAGCGGGATATTGATTTTCACAGGCAGCCAACCTCCTTGAACACTTCGCACATTTTCGGAAACTGCGAAGCAATCCAGTCCACGTATGTTTCGTCATGGCCGTATTCCGGATGCGTAAAGTTTTCGGACAGCCCGCTTTCAAACAGAAATGCATGAATGATCTCATGACGCATAACTTTTTTCTGATAGACGCTATAGTCTTTCAGGTCGCAGTCTTTGGCCTTTTTTGAAATAACAATGGTCTTTACCGTTTTGTCGCAGTAACCATCGCATTTTTCAAGCATTGCATCTTCGGCCGCCGCGGCTTCAATGATTTCATATTCCGTCCCCAAAATATTTACAGTCATGCACTTGCCCCCCTGCGCATCGTCAGCGGTTCCAGTGCGTACCGCGTGGCGTCGATGCTATGGTTATTCACGTCCGGGTATCCGGTGACGACGTTGCCGTCTCTGTCCCGCTCGTATTCGTATTCTGAAAATTCTTTCGCTGCATTCGGGCAGCGCACCGGGTCGATGATGATGCGCCGGCGCTGCAGCCACTTCATGCCGTGTTCGATCGACCCCGGGCCTTTAACGGCACCGGTGACGGGTAAGCCCATTTCGCGGTGATCGTTGACGCTTTTCGGTTCGGCCGAATCGGCCGTGATGGTGTAATCGTCATAGCCGTGTTCGATGATCCAACGCGCCGTCTGTTCGTTCGATTCCTTGTTGACGTAGTGTTCTGCGAAGATATACACCGCCTCGCGGTCGCTGTCGTAGTAGCAACGGATGAAGCAGTACGGATCGGGATACCAGCCCCAGTCTTCGCCCTGGAAGATGCGGTCAAAATGCGAAATCTCTTCATCTGTGATCTCCCGCAGCTCCAGATAGTCAAAGACGCTGCCGCCGTCACCGTTGGACACGCCTTCATATTCGTGCTCATACGCCGCTGGGTTGACCTCTTTCAGGTGTTCCGCGTCGGCGATAAACTTCGCGCCCAGCCATTCCGGTGGGGCTTCCGTGTAGCTGGAATGATGAAAAACGCGCCCCGGATCCGGGACAAGCCGTTCCTTGTTGACCCAACTGGACTTGGATTTCGGCGGGTTATAGGACGAAAAGTCGTAAGAATCCGCGCCGCCGCGCAGCACGGATTGGTTGATAGAACGTTCTTCTTCCGGCCCGCAAAGCTGGTCTTTTTCTTCCTTCCACAGGATACCGATATAGCCAAACGGCGGCTTGATGGATTTCAGTTTCAGCGGGTCATCACAGCCGCGAAAATAGATTGCCTGACCAGTTTCTTTCAGCACAATTTCTAGCGGCGACAGCTTGCAGTTGAACTCATCGTATAGCCCTAGCTCGTTGATCGCCCATTTCATCTGGGCATACACGCTGTCTTTCAGGGTGTTGCCCATCTTGCGGATGATACAGGCGTGCATCGTTGGGTTGTTTTTCAGCAGCTCAACGATTTTCATGGATATATACGATGATTTCAGGCCGCCGCGGCCGCCTTCAAAGACATACGTCATGTTCGGCTGAATGCGCCGGTTGATGTCCACAAACGCCCGACCTAGTACGCGCGCCGGCAGCTCATAGTGCGCAGATGCACGCGCCGCCGCCTTTGTTTCCTGCTCTTCCTTGATGCGCAGCGACTTCTCCAAATCGCCCGCCGCACGGAGGCGGTCAGCGATGGAGGTTTCAATGCCGAACTGGTCTTTTTCCTGCCCGCGCATGATCGCCGTGCGCAGCTCCTGGATCTCTTTCAGGGATGCCGTGCGCTCGGATTCGATTTTTTCCTGCCGCCGCGCTATATAGATTTTTATGTCAGGTTTTGTCAGGTTTTCCGCTCCGATGGATTTGGCGGTTTTCGCCGAGTATCCCGCCCGGCGCGCCGCCTCGGTCGCATTGCCCAATTCGATGTAAAAATCCGCAAAAGCGCGCTGCTTTGGCGTGAGATTCATGGGATCACCCGCTATAGATTTTCGCCAGCGTTTTTACGACATCCGCCATGCTGTAAGTCTCCAGTACGCGCGTGCTGATATGCTTCCCGGTTTCATCGGTTTCTGCCTTTTCCAGCACGTATTTTGTTACCATCCGGCCAAGCCGCTCGGAGTAGTGCTGTAACTGATTGACTTTGTAATGCTCGCCGCGCTGGTTCAGCGCCGCCTGCAGTTTGTAGGTAAGTTGTTTCAGATTCATAACCGCACCAGAATGCACAAAGCACCGAACCCGAAACCGGGCCGGTGCTTTGCTTTGTTGAGAGACATGAGAAAACCGGAGTTGACAGAGACAAGAGAAAAAGCCATGCGTACATTCTGCAAAAAGGATCAAAGGAAGAGAGGTATATCACAAAGTGACTTGCGGGACCGGTCTCTCTCGCAATCCCGCGATATCACTTTAACACAGATTCCCGTGAAAATGTTCCCGATTTTTTCCCACGTTACGCTCACGTCTCTGTGAGGCCGTACATTGTGATTGTAAAATTCCGCAGTGCGCAATCCTTCCAACGGTAAGCTGTCGTTTTCTCGATGGCCAATTCCCGGCACAGCCGCTCGACGCCGCCGATGCACGGTGTGATGTAAAAGCGCTGCAGCACACAGCGGTCCCGCTCAGAGAGCTGATTCAAGGCACGATCCACGCGGCGCACCCGGTTCTCGGTCAAGCGCTGCGCCTCTTCCAGCCGCTCACGTTTCAGGATGTTGTTGACGAGCGCATCGTCCCTGCCGTTTGAGCCGCCGGCAACCGGGCTGCCGTCCGCCGATGCACTGCGGATACTCGTGATCTCCGTTGCCAAGTCAGCGATCTGATCTCTGATGTTTTCAATTGCCGCCTTTCGGTTCGTGTAGTTTCGCAGCTCATCAGCCGCCTCCCGTTTCCAGTCCAACATCCTCACCTCCTTTGTCAGTCATCCCAAGCAACCCATCTTGTCGATGTAAGTGCCCGCCACAGCGCATCTGCGTTTTCCAGCGACTGCGCGATGAACGTCTCGCTGTCCAAATCATAACGCACCACCTTGCCGGCTTCATCCGTCAGCAGCACTTCATTTGCCGCCACAACGGCCTGCACATCATCGGGAAGGCCGATAATCATTTTCTCCCGCGTTTGCCACAACGCCGTGCTTCCATACATCAGCGGTGTGGCTTTTGCCTCCTGGATAGTGGGCACCGCCAGCGCTTCACCCATGCGCTGGAGCGCTGCGTCCAGCAGCACAGCCTGTTCGATCCGCCCGCTTTCCTGAACGCTCACCGCTTCTTCTTCCGGTATCCGACCGAGCATGCGCACTACTTCCGCCAGCAACTCCCGGCCGTTAGTTCGCTGCAGCATATCAACCTGTGCGACGTATGCCCATTCGCGGCCAACCATGCCAATAACGCCGCCGGTCTCGTAGATCAACAGCTGATATCCCTTCGCTTCTTTCGCAGCCAACCGCGCCACGCCTTTGTAATTCATCATTTCACACTGCCTCGCTCCCCGGGATGATGCGATCCCAACACTCTGTGCATATCTGCGTCACGCTTTTCTTTGTATTCCAGTTCTTCTCGCACAGACATTCAGTACCGTTTCCCGGCTCATATCCGTATTCATCCGGGCATCCCGCACACCCACCGATGAAGCGTGCATCCACCTTGTCCGGATGCTCCATAACCAGCAGCTCGCGGAATGTGCAGCCGTGCGACTTCCTTGCAAGCATATCTACCCGAAAATCGTCCCAATTCGCCGTCGGCACGCCGACATAGTCACACCACGCGCGTTCCAGCTTCGCGCCGGCGGATTCCACCCAGTCAGGCAGGAACACAACGTAGTCCACCGCCTCCATCTCAGCGAAGCAGATGCGCATATAGTCCAGCTTGGCCAACCCCTCCGGCGCCGTGGCCGGATTGATGACCGTCGCGCCCTGCCGCTCAAGTTGTGCAGCCGCTCGGGCGAATTTCCCCTTATAGTCCGGATCACCGGCGATTTTCCCTGATATGTAGATTTTCACGGTTGCCCTCCTTTCACGATTCGATTCGGCCCTTAAAAGCATCGATCAGCTTCTCCGCAGCCGCTCGCAGCTTTGCCTGGTTCTCGCCGCTGGCCTTTGCGATCAATGCAATCATATCGTTCATGCTTGACTGCGTGGCATCGAAAACGATCTTGAACTGCGCCACCGTCACATCGCTCATCTCCAGCTTCCGTCGCGCCTCCTGCAGCTCCTGCTTCAGACCGTCGCGCTCTTTGGCAACGTCGGCCGTGGCTGTTTCCAGCTTTTCCTCGGCAGCCTTGGCCGTGGCCTCCGCCTGCTCGCGCGCCTTTTCCGCCTTCTGCAGCTTCTTTTCCAGCCGCTCGAGCTCTTTCTGCACAGCCGCCTTTTCTTCCTCGCGCGCCTTGGCCACAGCGCCCTCGTCCACCTGCACAGCCACCTCGACCGGCCGGCTCTCCAGCGTGCGGACATTTTCCTGCAGCGCCCGGATCTGTGCCTGCGTTTCCTCCAGCTCCCGTCGGCGCGCCTCGGCCTCCTGCGCTGCCGTCTCGGCGTCCTTCTTCAGCCGTTCCGCCGCGCCCATCTGTTCTGCCAGCTTTTGCTCGTACAGATCCCGCTCGTCCTCGGCCGCCTTCTTCGCCTGGATCAGCTCGTCCAGTTCCCGCGCCGACATGTGCTCCACGTCGTGCTCCTCGGCAAAGCTCTCCCGCTCGTTTTCCGGCAGTGCGAGCAGCCGCAAAGCATTGGAAATACTCAAATTATTCAACGTTGGGTAATTTGATTCCGCCCCGAAAAGGGTCTGCTGCTGCGCCCCGTATTCGCGGTACAGCGTCATAAAGCGCGATGCCGTGCTCTGGCTGAATTCCGTCTGCGCCTTCAGGTACGGCAGCCACTCCCCGTGGCCGATCATCTCCTTCGCCTCGCACAGGCGGCGGCCGATCTCGATGCCGAACCACAGCGTCATCTGCTTTGCCTGCGCCGTCAGACCGCGGATCTCCGCGCCCACAGTCTCCGGCGTCCTTGTCAGTTCATTCATGCCGTTTTCTCCTTTGCTTCCAGTATTGGCTGCTTCTGCTTGTCGCGGTGGCTGCCTGCGTGCACCCAGCCGAGCCATGCATCCAGAAACCACGCGTACCGCTCCTCCGGGTCCTGCGCATGGTTATAGTCCTCGTTCTTGTATCCGTGGATCTGGCGGATCGTGTCCTTCCCTGTCAGCTCGATGGTCATCCACGGTCGCTCCGGCCGCTTCTCGTGCCTCAGAAACAGGATCGTCGTCTTCCCGTTCATGTGCCGCGCGGCGTAGCCGCCCACACAGTGGTGCAGCGTCTTGCCCTCGCGCACGATCTCGCTGCCGCTCTTCGGCACCACGATGCGCAAGCCGCTCAGAGCAAATTCATATTTCCGGCACAGCTTCTTATACCGCTTCGCATAGGCCGCAGTGGCGGCCTGGTCCTTCCGGATCTCCAGCAGATCAGCCGCCGCGTCGTGTCGCTCCCGCAGATCCTTCGGCATGGCCACCGTCGCCTCCGTCAGGTCATAGTCCAGCTCGCGCGCCATGCGCAGATAGTCCACCCACAGCTGCACGCCCGTCTTGCTCTCGGCATATCGTGCCGCCTTTTCCAGCTTCACGCCGGCCGTCTCCGCGCACTCCTTGCACGCTTCCACCATCCGTCCCCCGCCAAGCTGCCGGCAGAGATGGATGTACACATCCGGTGTCAGCTCCGGCGCGGTCTCCCGCCAGCTTCTCAGCGTCTCAAAGTCTCCGCCAGACTGCAGCCAGGCGCGCGCCTCCTGCTTTCTCATTCGCATAAAGTCTGCCGGATTTCGCGCACTCCAGTTCAGGATTCGCGCGTTTTTCACGCCGCTCACCACAAGCTGTGTCACCGCGTCGCCGAGGCCGAGCTTCACGGCCATTTCGATCTGCGGCCACATCGCGTAAGCCGCCAGATACGTCACAGCCCACTTCACCGGCTCTTCTTCCCAGCTTTGCGCGATCTCGTAGCGCATCCAGTCCTCGATCTGGCAGTATCGCCACGCCTTCGTCTCGCTCAGCGCGTCCGTGCCGATCACGGTATAGTCGCCCTGATAGCACGCCCAGCCCATCATGTTCGGCTGAAACGGCTCTGACACCGTCGCCTTCGCCTTCCAGTACGGCCGCGACCATTCGAACCCGTTCCATTCTTGCGTCCATTCCCACATCTGCACTGTCCCCGGCGCGAGATAGTAGGCTTTCTGCCCCCAGCAGTTCATGTCGTAGTAGATGCCGTCATAGATCAGGCCCTTCGTGTAGCTGATCTCGATCTGCATCGCCTCAATCAGCAGTGTCTCGCCGTCCCGGCGCAAGAATGCCACGTGCTCGCTCTCCCGCAGGGAGCGCATCTGCTCTCCATACTTTCCGATGGCGTTCCACACGGCCACCTGCCCGCAAAACGGGCAGTTTCCCTCGCTGCCGTGCTTCGGCCCGCGCTTGCCAATGATCCCATGCTGGCGGCAGCACGTTGCCCATGCCTCGCGTTCGTTGCCATAGGTCTCGAAAAACACGTGCGGCGTGAACAGATCGTGCACTGCGTCCTCTTCCTCCTGCGTTGGGTAGTTCCAGAACTTCTGCAGGACCTCCTCGCGCCGCTCCGGCGGCAGGTTGCATTTCAGATACCGCATGGCTCACACCCCGAAGAAGTCGTCCAGCTTCAGCAGCAGTCCCTCCGGCTTCGCGTCATCGCCGCACAGGCGCACGTGCATCGTCGTTTCGATCTCCGCGCCCTGGAAGTAGAACTGCACCGCCTTGCGGTACGCCTCGATGTCCGATATGCTCCCGCCCACGCCTTTGGCCACAGCCTTCATGCACTCCGGGAAGCTCCCGCCCTGCGCCACGGCCTGCGCAAACTCGCCGTCTTCTTCGCAGAACTTCTCCAGCGCCTCACGCACGGCCGGCGCCATGGCGCGTTCCTTGTTTCCGCTCAGTCCCTTGTCATCGCGCAGCCGCTCGATGGCTTTCTCGTAAAATTCGTTCATAGCTATACCTCTCTTCCTGTTGCTTTTATCCTGCGTCGCCGAGAAACCGGATCACGCCCTGACGCAGCTGCACCCGGTACGGCTCCAGCTCCTCGGCCGTCATGTACTTATGGCCGAAATGCTCCTTCATCCGCCACCAGACTTCCCACGGCACGCGATAGACCGCGCGGCCGCGCAGACACACCAGCACAAACGCCAGCGCACCCATATTGGCGTGCGATTCCAGTGCACGCGCCTGCTCTTCCGTGACCGCACTTTGCAGGATGCGGTCTTTGTCCGTGGCCTTGGCTTCAAATACAACGCTGCGGCCGCCGTCGATCGTGCCCTGAAAATCCGGCTGCGCCTGCTTGGTGAAAACCGCCTCGAACGACCAGCAGCCGCTCGGATTCTGATGCCGGCCGGAAATGACCTTGATCGGCTCCGGCGTTTTGTCGATCTCCGCGTAACAGACCGACCGGTAGTATTCGCACGCGGTGAGGATCTGTGCCTCGAAGCTCTCGCCGAGCGCATGACTGATGCTCCCCTGCGCCTGGCGCGCTGGGCTTTTGTCCTCCTCGGCGTGGAAAAACTGCAGCGCCTTTTCATACGCCACAGGATCCAGCTTGCGCGCCGCCTGTTTCTGATAGCGCGGCGGCAGGCTGTCCATGCTGATGCCCATTGTGGACGCTCCTTCCTATGTGGTGTCTTTGATCTCGTAATACTCCTGCCACGGCCAGCCGCTCAGTTCGTGCCAGCCGCTCTTATACTCCGACCCATCGTCAAAGCGATAGAGATGCATCCCCCGTCTGGCCTTCGGCTCTTTTCTCCACGTCTCGGCCTTGGCCACCTGATAGCGGATCTCCGGCTTGGCCATGCCTGCGCTGCAAGTATACCGCCGGCGGCGGATGCCCTGCTCGCGGCAGCGGCGCATGGTGGAGCGTGATTCCTTGATGAGGTAGGACGCGAGCTTTGCGTGGTTCTTGCGATCATCGAGCATCTGGAAGCTGATAGAGCCCGCGCCACTGGTCACCTTTGTCCAGGCGGCGGCGATGATCTGCGCGTCAAAGCGCGGCAGGAGGATATGATGATGCACGTTCGTCATGTGCTTGGTTTCGAGCACGGCGATGTATTTCAGGCGCTTTCCCTCTTTGGCGTAGGCCTTGCGCAGCTCGCGGAAGAACGCGGCTCTGTCCCGCTCGGCTTGCTCTAATGTGATGGTTTTGCACCAGTAGTGCAGCACCAGATGGAAGTCGCCATAATGGTAGTTGCAGTTGATGAGCCAGCGCAGGTGCTCCTCTGCCACGCGCTCGTTGATACGCTCCTGACACTTGGAGGTCTCCTTCTCGGATGATCGCTTGCGCGGCTTGACTTCCTTGCTGTGCACACGGGATGAATACATCTTGCGGTGCTCGACCGTTTCCCCGCACACGACGGTGCGATGTACATACGGCATGATTGCCTCCCTGTCTGTCTCCGGTCGAGTTAGTAATTGGTCTTACCGAAGCTGAAAACGCCTTGCGGCGTCAGCGTTTTTCGGCTTGCAGGGCGGGCAACTGTATGCTATAATATATATAGTGTAGCGCGCCCTGTGCGCTATTGGGTTTTCACCGCCTGCGGGTTTGACGATCTTCGCAGGCGGTGTCTTTTTATGTCTCCGGCGGCGCCCACATGACGCGCGCCCCGTGGACGACTTCCTGCCATTGGACGCCCCACAGCTCCGCCGCGCACTGGATTGCCGCGAACGGCGATGCGCACGGTACGACCACGGCCTTGCGCCCCGGGAGTGCCACCCGCGCGCGGCCTTTTGCTGCCCAGCGGTCATGCCGGCGGCGCTTCGCCAGCTCTTCCGGGGACAGGTATGCGACCTGCGAACGTTTCATGCAACGCCGAGGGCGGTGAAGAGGATGTGGAACACCCACCCGGCGAGCGCGATGCCGGCGATGAAGGAGGCGCAGACGATACCGTCCTCGATGCCCCAAGTGATGTACTTGCGCGCCTTCGCCTTGGCGCGCGGATCTCCGAATACCTTCATTCGCTGTCCCTCCCCGCTGCCGTGCGGTACAGCATCTGCATGTTGTTCGCGCAGATAGCGCACATCGGCACATCGTGGATATGTCGGACTCCGTCCACGCTCCCACAAAACGCACAGCCCGGCGCATACTTGCGCAGGATGATGCCCTTCCCATCCGTGTAGATCTCCATGGGGTCTTTTTCGCCGATGCCGAGCGTCCGGCGCAGCTCCTTCGGCAGCACTATGCGGCCGAGCTCGTCGACCTTTCTGACGATTCCTGTTGCTTTCATTGGTTTCTCCTTTCTC
>OIDC01000370.1_pt1 | contig 25918 bp, 27 predicted proteins | sample 1581401 | NCBI WGS metagenome assembly OIDC01 (sample SAMEA3882518, study PRJEB24775) | human gut metagenome | biome: human-associated habitat; feature: intestine environment; material: feces | place: Netherlands | collected 2009/2010 | reverse complement strand
CTCTTGTCACGCGCAACTTTTGAGGATTTTTAAAGGGGGTCTATACCAATTTTGTGAAGCAAAAGTACTGGTGGACGAACTAAAATAAAGACGTTCTAAAAGGCGTCTAAAACGCCCGTAGAACGATTTTATGACAAGGGTGGTATATTAACCCTTAAACGGTATTAAAAACGACATACGACGCTATTATGGGGCTTTTAGGAGGCGATACTATTAAAACTATCCCACTATTCGGAAAGTGGGGGCATGCTATACCAAACGGAGAGGAGTAATGATGAGTGGTTAAGAATCCGTATTATCAGCAGAACAATGGGCGGTTACCAAGCGACCCTCCGAATTATTTAGGAACAGTGGCAAGGGAAGTTTGGCGCAAAATCGTTCCGTTTTTAGAAAACACAAATAAAATTCAACGCATTGATACGTTCTTGGTTGAAACTTACTGTACGAATTATGAAATTTACAAGCTTGCTTATGAAGATATAAAAGAGAATGGTATTCAGCAAGAGATCAGGAAGCCTATCCAATCGCCAGGGTCTGGTGAAATTCTCGGTGAACAATCAATGGGCTTTAAAAAGAATCCAGCAGTCGCCACAATGAAAGACGCCGTTGACACCTTGAATAGAATTGGTGTTCAGCTTGGTTTGACCCCTAAGGGACGTAAAGAGCTTATGGAAATTGCGAGTGAAGATACAAATAAGGTCTCAACAACGGAAATGTTGAAGGAATTTTTGAACAGTTAAAAAAAAGAGGTGAGGTTTTTATTTCCCCATCTCTTTTAGTTGTTTTTCGATAGCTTTTTGAACTATCTTAGCTTGCGGTATCATTGTTTCTTCTGATGTCTCTTTTAGTTTATCCAACAGCTCTTCATCAAGCGTGAACGTCATACGTTTTTTTGCCATGTCAACCTCCTTTTTTTAATATAATACAATAAAAGTATTGCATTGTAAAGAGGATATGTTATAATTATATTGTAAAGTTAAGTAAATACAATATAATATAACGAAAGGGCAAAAATGACAAGTGGCATTAGAAGAACCAGCGAAATGTTTTTAAGCGAAATATATGATAAATATGGTTCGGAATATACTGTATTGAGCGAATATAAAAAAGCTCACGAAAAAGTTTTAGTTAGGCACGAGAAGTGCGGTTGCGAGTGGGAGATAGAAGCTAATAGTTTACTAAGAAAAGCTCGTTGTCCAATGTGCAACGGCGGTGTTTCTTTTAGTGAAAGCGAGTTTAAAAGACGACTTTTTAAAAAGTACGGTGATGGTTATATCTTGATTGATAGATATACCAATGCTCGTAAAAAAGTTACGTTTTTATGTAACAAATGTCGCTATTATTTTAATATGACCCCAGATAATATATTAAGAGGGCATGGTTGCCCTCGTTGTTTCAGGAGTAGAATTTCAGAGCGGTATTCCAAGAGTGACAAAGATTTCAAAAATGAGGTAAAAAATCTTGTTGGAAATGAGTATATATTTTTAGATAAATATTCTACAGGAAGAAAGAAAATGAGGTGCAAGCATGTTAGATGTGGAAATGTTTACATGGTTACACCAAACAATTTTTTGAGCGGTAAACGTTGTCCGTTTTGTAAATCTAGTCGTGGTGAAGCAGAAGTTAGAATGTACTTATTGGAAAAAGGTGTATTTTTCGAGGAGCAGGTCAGATTTGATGATTGCCGACACAAAAAGCCTTTACCTTTTGATTTTTATTTGCCAACAATGAACACGTTAATTGAGTTCGATGGCGAACAACACTTCCAACCTATTGAACATTGGGGCGGAGAAAGGAGCTTCTTAGAAATACAAAAGAGAGATAAAATAAAAACTGATTTTTGTTTATCTAACAACATAAAACTCATTCGTATCAGCTATATGGATGATGTAAAGGAGGTGCTTGAAAATCAGATTGAATAACTCACATGATGTTATCAGTGCTTATAAAAGCGCTGATTTTTCATTTATCCGCAAGAAATATCAAGATCCAGGTACTAAATACGCTTTTTCCGTGCTAGACGGCGATGTTATCACTGGCTATTATATCAAGTTAGCTTGTTATAGGCATTTACGAGACTTGCAAAGGCAAGGAGACAACGATTTCCCATTCATCTACTCGTTGACTGAATTTAACAAGTTTTTGAAATTTGTTAGGCTTGTTCCTAACGTGGATAACCTCAACGAGAAGTTAGAATTAATGGATTGGCAATATTTTATCTTCAGCCAAATGTTCGGCTGGTTTGGTCTTGACGAATTGCCAAGGTTTACTAATATCGTCTTGTCGATGGCACGTAGTCAGGGGAAAACAATGATAGCTGGGATTTCCATGAACTACTCTTTTCTCATTGAGACTATTGGGCTATCCAATCAGGACTACCTTATTAGTTCGCTAAACCACGACCAAACCATGAAGCTATATACTTATGTTAAGTCGATGATGGCTAAAATTGTGGAGAATGAGCCGTTCAAGTCTTTGGCGGAAGAGATGGGTTTGAAACTTTATTCGAGAGAGATCAAAGCTCTAACTGATAGCAATTCTATTTGGACTATCAGTTTTGAAAGCGGGAAATTTGACTCAAAACACTTTCGTCTTGCTGTTGCTGATGAGGTAGGCGAGTTAAGGAATGACGAGGGAATTTCTAAAATCACCTCAGGGCAGGTAAACACAGACGGTTCACGTTTCATTGAAATCTCTACCGCATATACAGTGCCAAATGTTCCTTTTCACCAAGAACAGAAAAAGCTGATTGAAATTATGGAAAATGATGATGACAGAGCTGGAGATGACCAACTCTGTTTAATTTGGTGTCAAGATGACTTAGAAGAAACTTTCGAGCCAGAAACCTGGGCTAAAAGCAATCCACTTTTAAATCACCCAGAATTAAAAGACAGCCTTATGAAAGGCTTACTTTCTGAACGTGATAAGAAAATGCTTATGGGTAACCTCGCAGACTTCCAAGTTAAAAACATGAACTGCTGGCTACTTGCTGACAGTAACAGCTTTCTTGATTTGAAAGATATCGAAAACGCAGTTATCCCAGAGTTTGATATACGAGGTAAACGCGTTTATGTCGGTCTTGATGCGTCAATGTTTAGCGATAATACAGCAATTGGCTTTGTTTACCCATATTTGGGCGAAGATGGCAGTCAAAAGTGGCACGTTGAACAACACAGCTTCATTCCTTGGCAGCAAGCAGGAAGCATTGAAGCCAAAGAGAAGCAAGACGGGGTCAACTATCGTGAGTTTGAAAGGAAAGGCTTTTGTACGATTACAAGCCATCCACAAGGTCTTATCAATCCAGAGGAAGTTTATCGCTGGTTTATTGATTATGTCGAAGACAACGCACTTGACGTTGTCTTTTTTGGATATGACGCGATGAACATGTCTAAGATTGTTAAAGCATTAGAGACTAACACAAGTTTCCCTTTAATGCCAATCAGACAGCGCACAAGTGAGCTGAAAGACCCAACTAAGTTCTTACAGACGCTATTTATCGAAGGTAACATCACGCGCATTGATGATGAAATTATGCGTAAAGCCTTGATAAATGCAGTTATTAAAGAGGACAACATCGGTATCCAAGTAGACAAAATGAAGTCAACATATAAAATTGACGTTGTGGATGCTCTTATCGATGCTTTTTACGATGCCATGTACGCATTTGAAGACTATGCAATCACAAACAATCCAACATGGAAAGTCGAACATATGAGCCAAGAGGCAGTTTTAGCATGGCTAAAAAACCCAGAAAGTGGGCTATTAGAGGAGTATTAATATATGATTTTGAAGTTTTTTAAGGCAATTTGGGCTATTTTCGACATTTTAATGTTCATTTTAGCTGCAATTTCACTCAATATAACCACTTACCACCTTGGCTATGTATGGTTTGGCATTAGTATGACCGTTACATTCGTACTTGCTGGATTAGTGAGTGAGCTAGCCTCAAAAAATGGCTAGAAAGGAGGTGATAACAATTGCCAATATTTAATATAACGAATCTTGCAACAGAGAGTCCACCTAGTAATCAAGGTGTCTTTTTTGATATTACTGATCCAGAGTTTTTAGCTACTATTCAGGGTAGTGAGTGGGTATCAGCTGAAACTGCTCTCAGAAACTCAGACTTATTTTCTATTATTAATCAACTCTCAAACGACCTTGCAACCGTTAAACTGACAGCCAGTCGGAAACAATTACAGGGAATCATTGATAACCCGTCAAACAATGCTAACCGCTTTAATTTCTATCAATCTATCTTTGCTCAAATGCTACTTGGTGGGGAAGCCTTTGCTTATCGATGGCGAAATGAAAATGGGCGGGATATGAAGTGGGAATATTTGCGACCGTCTCAAGTATCATTCAATCGCTTGGATAATAAAGATGGAATTTACTATAACATCACTTTTGACGACCCACGCATTCCACCAAAACAGCACGTCCCACAAGGTGACGTCTTACACTTTAAATTGCTATCTGTGGATGGTGGTTTGACAAGTGTAAGCCCGTTGATGGCTCTTAGTAGGGAGTTGAATATACAGAAAGCCAGCGATAAGCTGACGCTTAACTCTCTCAAAAACGCCTTAAATGCCAATGGTATTTTGAAGATTAAAGGCGGTGGCTTGCTTGATTTTAAAACTAAACTCTCACGCTCACGGCAAGCGATGAAGCAAATGCAAGGCGGTCCGTTAGTGCTGGATGATTTAGAGGACTTCACACCGCTTGAAATTAAGTCGAACGTGTCTCAACTGCTTAAGCAAGCGGACTGGACAACTGGACAGTTTGCTAAGGTCTACGGTATCCCAGAGAATGTAGTTGGAGGTCAAGGAGACCAACAATCATCGCTGGAAATGAGTTTAGATCTCTATAACAAAGCAGTCTCACGCTATCTAAGACCGTTTATTAGTGAATTATCTCAAAAACTATCCTGCGATGTAGATGCAGATATTTTGCCGGCTGTTGACCCTACTGGCTCTAATAGTGTCAGTCGGATTAATAGCATGGTTAAAAGTGGCACACTCGCTCAAAATCAAGGCTTGTATATTTTGCAACAAGCTGAAATTTTACCTAAAGAGTTGCCAGAAGGGGAAAACCCTAATAAGACCACATTGAAAGGAGGTGAGATAAATGGGGAAGATTGACATTAAAGGCTATATAGTAAGCAATGACGATAGGGAATTCTATGATTTTTATGGAATGACCAGTACCTATCCTAAGATGGTACAAGATGCCATCACTAATGATGAAGACGAAGAAATTACGCTTAATATTGCTTCAAACGGCGGTGATGTGTTCGCAGCTAGTGAAATCTATACTATGCTTCGAGACAGTGGCAAGCGTATTGTAGTTAATATACAAGGCTTAGCAGCGTCTGCTGCTTCCGTCATATCAATGGCAGGCAATACCGTTCGCATTAGTCCAACGGCGCATATCATGATTCATAAAGCATCTAGCGGTTTCGTTGGGAACAGCGATGACATGGAACATCAATCAGTAGTATTGAATAGCATTGACGAGTCTATCGCTTTGGCTTACGAGATGAAAACTGGTCTTAAACAATCAGAATTATTAGAGCTTATGGCAAAAGAAACATGGCTTAATGCCAAAACTGCTGTTGATAAAGGCTTTGCAGATGAAATTATGTTCTTTGGTGACGATGAAGAACAAATCATGGTTACTAACGCTGTACATCAGATGCCAAGCAAATCAGCAATCAACAAGTTTAAAAATATGATTGCTAAACCTAAAACCAATTCTTTGCGTGAGCAAAAATTGAAAATTTTACTTGAAAAATGAAAGGAAAATAATTAATGAAAACATCAAACGAATTGCATGACCTTTGGGTTGCTCAAGGCGACAAGGTCGAAAATCTTAACGAAAAACTTAACGTAGCTATGCTTGACGATTCAGTTACTGCTGAAGAGTTGCAAAAAATCAAAAACGAGCGTGACACTGCCAAAATGAAACGTGACTTGTTCAAAGAACAATATACTGAAGCACGTGCTAGCGAAGTAGCAAATATGTCTGAAGAAGACAAAAAACCTTTGACTAAAAACGAAGAAGAGGTTAAAGCTGGTTTTGTTAAAGACTTCAAAAACCTAGTCCGTGGTCGCTACCAAAACTTGCTCGACTCTAAAACAGACGCATCTGGTTCTGATGCAGGCTTGACTATTCCTCAAGATATTCAAACAGCTATTCATACATTGGTTCGTCAATACGACTCATTGCAAGAATACGTTAACGTTGAAAACGTAACTACTCTTACTGGTTCACGTGTTTATGAAAAATGGACTGATATTACAGGTCTTGCTAATATTGATGATGAAGCAGGTAAAATTGCTGATATTGATGATCCAAAACTTTCTCTTATCAAATACACTATCAAGCGCTATGCTGGTATCTCAACAGTTACTAACAGCTTGCTTGCTGACTCTGCTGAAAATATCCTTGCATGGTTGTCTGGTTGGATTGCTAAAAAAGTTGTGGTTACTCGTAACAAGGCAATCTTGGGTGTTGTTGGCAAACTCCCAACTAAACCAACATTGACTAAATGGGACGATATTATTGACCTTGAAGCTAAAATTGACCCAGCAATCAAACAAACTTCATTCTTCTTGACTAACACTTCAGGCTTTACAGCTCTTAAAAAAGTCAAAAATGCTTTGGGTGACTACCTCATGGAACGTGATGTAAAATCACCAACTGGATATTCAATCAATGGTTTTGCAGTTAAAGAAATTTCTGACCGCTGGCTTCCTAACGCTTCATCAGGAGTTATGCCGCTTTACTTTGGTGACTTGAAACAAGCGGTAACATTGTTTGACCGTCAACAAATGTCATTGCTATCTACCAATATTGGTGGTGGTGCGTTTGAAACTGACACTACTAAAGTACGTGTTATTGACCGTTTTGATGTAGTAGCAACTGATACAGAAGCATTTGTGCCAGCATCATTTAAAGCTATTGCTGACCAAAAAGGTAACATTGGTTCAACAGCAGTCTAATTAGGAGGTAAGCTATGAGTGTATCTAAGGAAACTATCATGCAGACTCTGAATCTGGATGAGACAGACGACACGGCACTCATCCCAGCTTACATTGAATCAGCTCGACAGTACGTCGTTAATTCAGTCGGGGATGATCCAAAATTTTACAACCTCGACAGTGTGAGAGCTTTGTTTGATACGGCTGTAATAGCCCTAACAAGCTCATATTTCACGTATAGAGTGGCATTGACAGATACGGCAACATATCCTGTTAATCTAACGCTAAACAGCATAATCGGGCAGTTAAGGGGGCTGTACGCAACTTATAGCGAGGAAAGAGGTGACTAATGGCTAGAGTTAGATATTTACCCTCAGACTTTCGTTATAAAGCAGATTTTGGGACATATCAAAGCGCACCCAACAAATTCACTGGAGTGAGTGTGCCAAAGTTCGTGAAACAATTTACGCTTCATTACAAGCCACACACTAGAACGCTCAATCAAGAGTATTTGGCTCAACAAAATGGCGAAAGTGATACAATAGTTATCGTCATCCGCCACAATGCAAAAGTATTAGAAGGTCAAGTTGTCACTTTAAACGGCACTCAATATGACATCGTGCGTATCAGTGCAGACGAAAACTTTGGTTTTAACCACTACGACTTTCTGACACTTAGAAAGCACAAGAAAGTTGGGTGATAGCTTATGACAGGTCTTGACGAAGCGTTAGAGGGTTGGCTTAAAACAGTGGCTAGTATTGGTGATTTAACACCAGCGGAACAAGCAAAGATTACAACCGCTGGTGCTAAGGTGTTTAAAGAAGAGTTGGCAGAAGTTACTCGTCAGAAACACTACTCAAAGAAGAAAAATTTGAAGTATGGTCACATGGCTGACGGCTTAGCTGTCCAATCCACAAACGTGGATGGTAGAAAAAATGGTGTGTCAACTGTGGGGTGGGTGAATAGGTACCACGCCCAAAACGCTAGACGATTAAATGACGGCACTAAGAAATATCGTGCTGATCATTTCGTCACTAATGTACAAAACGATAGCGCTGTCCAAACTAAGGTGCTATTGGCAGAAAAAGAGGAATATGAAAAACTCATTCGCAAGAAGGGAGGGGAGTGATTAAGTGTTAGCAACCGTAAAACTAAAAGAGTTAATTGAGGGTAAAGGATTTGGTGAAATAAGCGAAGTATATGCAAACAACTTACCTAAAGAGCTCGAAGATAACACCGATAAGACAATCGTGTTGCTCACCGAAAGCAACCCATCACTTGATTTAAGCGGAAATAATACCTTTTTCAGTAAAACAGATAGAGTAGAAGTGCAGATTTTTTATAAACTCGATATTGATTTTGATATTGAAGCTTTTGAGATGGAATTGATAAAATTCCTAAAATCTGAACACTACTCAATAACAGATATAAGAGAACATAGCATAGACCCTGATACTTTACAGTTAACAGCGGTCTTTTTTGTTGCTTTCGATAGATTTATTTAACAAAAAAAGGAGAAAATATATATGGCAATTGTAGGTTTGAAATTAGTGAAACTTGCTTTGGTTGACCCAAAAACTCAACAACTTATTAAAGGTCCAGAAGGCCTTTCAACTGACGGTGTAATCCAAATCGATTCTAAAATGCTTGGTACTCGTACCGCTAACATCTCAAACTTGGAAGGACAAGCGACTAAAATACCAGGAAACAACGAAGTGCAAGATGTTATGATTGGACCCGGTTCACCAACAATCGCTTTTGATTTTAACAACCTTGATTTTGATATCAAACAAAAAATCCTTGGATTCAAATCAGACACAAAAGGTGGATATGTGTACCAAGGTGAAAAACCACACGTTGCAGTATTGATTGAGTCACAAACGCTTGACCGTAAGAACTCGGTGTTCTTTGGATTCGCTAACGGAATATTCCAAGAATCAACTCAAAACATCGGAACAGATACCGACACAGCCCAAACACGTCAAACTGATAACATGACATACAACGCCTTGTCTGCAATCGCTTTTAAAGGTGAGCCAATCAAGAAATACTTCACGGGTTCACCAACTTTCGATAAAGCTAATATGTATAAAGAAGTATTTGGTGGATATATACTCGCTACTTCTACAGCAGTTTAAGACACATCATAATTCGCAAAGAGGTCAGGCTTATGGCCTGGCCTCTATTTTTTTAAAAAAGGAGTAAAGACCACAATGGAAATCAGAACTATTAAAATCCCTGAAATCAGCAAGAAAGCATTTGAAGTATTTACAAGCAACCGCAATGTATTGCGTATGCATGAGTATCAGTTAGCAGTACTTAAAATCAGTGACAAAATTGAAGATGGCGACACACAAGAGCAGGCTCAAGGTAGTTACTCAATCCTTAAAGAAATGCTTGGCTTTATCCGTGCTGTTCTTAACTTGAATGATGAAGATTATGACAAGTTACTCGATTTGGAAAATAAACGTACACAAGAGATTGCTGAGAAATTAGTGGGCTATATGTATGGTTTGACAGATGAGCAACTTGAAAATGCAACTGGTGAAACTGACCCAAAAGAATAAAATCAAAAGGTGAACAAATTTTTGATTTAGAAAATGGCATAGAGAATTTGAAGCTCATCGCTAAGAGATCGATTCAAGGTTTTGGTTGGACGTTGGAACAGTATTACGACACTGATTATTATGAATTGATGAAAATCTTGAATGCAAAAGAGGAAGAGAATAGGATGGTAGACCCAACATCCTTACTCTAATTTTTTAAGGAAAGGAGGGAATATAACATGGCGAAAATACAAGCTACCATGTCTACTGAAATAGCCTTAGACACGCTTCAGGCTGCTGACTCGATTAAACGATTAACTCAGTTAGTCAATAGTTCTACAAATGCTTGGAAGGCTCAAGAAAGTCAGATGCGAAGCGCTGGCGACTATTTAGGTGCTGCACAAGCCAAATATGACGGTTTGAGTAACACCATCCAGAACCAACAGCAAAAGATTGAGAAACTGAAACAAGAGCAGTCTCAACTTAAAGGGAATACTGTTGAAGTCGCTGAACAGTACCTCAAATACCAACAACAGATTGACCAAGCTACTACACGCTTAGCTGCGTTGGAAAATCAACAACGTCAAGCTAAGCAAAGCCTTGATTATCATAAGTCTGGTTTGGCAGAGCTTCAAAAGGAATATAAAGCCCAAAACGAGGCATCTGATACCTACATCAAGCGTTTAAAGGCAGAGGGCAAGGAAGACGAAGCTAGACAGGAACAGCTCAAGCAATACAAGGGTTCAATCGCTAACCTAAACAAGCAGTATGAGACCCAAAAAGAAATGCTTGAGCGTATCGCTAAACAGACTAGCAAGACCTCAGAAGAATATCTCATCCAGAAAAAACGCTTAGATGAGACAGCGACGAGTCTAGCTCATACTAGAAATGCCGCTAATAAACTTAACGATGAGATTGAGCAAAGTCAACGCTCTAGCACGTTCATTGGTCGCTTAAAGGATAGTTTTGAACGTTTAGGAAGTGAAGTCAGTGAGACTGAAACAAAAACATCACGTTTAAAAGGTATCTTTGGGGCTACGTTTACAGCTAATCTTATCAGCAACGGTTTCCAAAATGCGTTGGGAGCTATCAAGGGTAAATTTGACGAAATTGCCCAATCCAGTTCCGAATACGTTAAATACCAGCAAACCATGAATGCCACTTGGTTGACTTTAACGGGTAATGCTGAAGAAGGTAAGAAGATGGTCGATATGACCAACCAAATGGCACAAGCATCGGCTAACTCAACCGAAATGGTTGATCGTATGAACCAAAAATTTTATGCAGTCACTCACAACATCGACTTAACTAAACAGCAAACACAAGCTATCTTGACTTTGCAAGACGCTTTTGGGCAAACCGATGCAGCAGTTGAAAACTTTAGTGTGCAATGGTCACAAATGATTGCGAACGGCAAGGTTTCAGGTCAAGACATGTTGTCAATTATCAACGTCTTCCCAGAAATGAAGCAAGCTATTAAAGACGTTGCAGCTGAACAGCTTGGTATTGCGAACATGACAACTGAACAGTTTACCAAACTGCAAAGCGAAGGCAAGATTACGTCAGATATGGCTATCGAGGCTCTGCTTCGAACGAAAGACAAATACAAAGATGCAACCGAGAACTTCGCAGGCACTATCGGCGGTATGGAGCGTACCCTCAATAGTCGTATGCCAGCGATTATCGCAGCTTTCCGCGACCCAATTGATAAAATGAAAAACCCATTTTTAGGTAAGGTTAGTGAATGGGTAGCTGACAAGAGCACGGAAGACAAGTTTAAAACACTTGGTGAACACAGTGCTAAAGGCTTGGAAAATATCTCCAACGCTTTCGCAAAAGTCTTTAATATGGGCGATGGCACAGATAAGCTCAATTCATTCATGGACAAGATGATTGAATGGGTTGATAAAACGAGTGATAAAATTGCTCAAAATGCTCCTAAAATCGCTAGCTTCTTTACCGAACTCAAAAAAGGTTTGGGTTACATCATAGAAATTGGCAAGGCTTTTGGTGAAGGTGTTTGGGAGGCGACTAAAGGCATTGTTGAAGGTATCGCTGGAGCTTTTAAAACGCTGAATGGCAACAGTAAGAAATCAAAAGAACCTATCAAGGGCGTTTCGGATGCTTTAGGTGAAATCGCTAAGCACAAAGAGGCTATCCAGACCATCGGTAAATTATTCGTTGGTTACTTTGCATCAAAAGCAGTTTTAAATACCTCAAAATCACTTTTCGGAACGATAACAGATGGTATTTCAAACGTCAAAAAAGCTGGTAGTAAGGTCAATGACGCTTTAAATTGGGTTATGGGCGTTCGTGGAGAAGACGCAGTAAATAATAAACTTGGTGGCATTAAGAAGATTGGTAGAGGAACTAAATCAGCTTTTAAATGGACTGCTTCTGTAGCAACTAAAACTGCTAAATTAGCTTTAACGGGATTACTAAACACTGCTAAATTTGTAGGTAACGGTATTAAACTTGCATTTAATTTTGCTAAAGCAAACCCACTGATTTTAATTGCTACAGCTGTAATCGGTATATCTACTGCTCTCTACGAACTTTACAAACACAATAAGAAATTCAAAGCCTTTGTAGACGGCATGTTCAATGCTGCTAAAAAAGCCTTTGATAAAATCTTCAAAGTTACCAAAGAAATCTTTGGTAAGATAATTGATTTCTTTAAAAAGGACTGGAAACAAGTCCTTTTATTTATTGCAAATCCTGTTGCTGGGGCTTTCTCCTTAATTTACAAACACAATAAGAAATTCAAGAAATTTGTTGATGATTTAGCAAAGAACGCAAAAAAAGCATTTGACAACATTGTCAAATGGTTTAAGGATATTCCTAAAAATCTTAGCAAGACTTGGGAAAACATCAAAGACGGCGCTAAAAGCGGCATGAAAAATATTGGTTCTGCTATCACCGGTAAACTTTCTGACATCGGTAAAGAGTGGAAGAAAGGCTGGAAGAATTCCAAAGACTATCTATCAGACCGCTGGGATGATATGAAAGGCAATACTAAGGAAAGTATTAAACATCTTGGGTCTTCTATCAAAGATAAGCATGATAAAATCCACGACAGATGGTCTAAGACTTGGAACAAATCAAAAGATTTCCTATCAGACCGCTGGGATGACATGAATGCTGACGCTAAGAAGAAATTCGGCAAGGATTTAAAAGGTTTACTCTTTAGTAATCTAGACGCTATCGGAAGCAAATTTCAAGACATCTGGAATGGTATTCGCAATGGCTTCAGTGACATGTGGAACGGTTTGAAAGATTTGGCTGGTAACGGTATCAATGCGGTCATCAAAATTCCGAACGATGGTATCGACGGCATCAACGGCTTAATCAACGACTTCGGTGGTCCGAAGAACGCAATCAGTAAAATCCCTACAGTTAAATTTGCGGATGGTACAGGTCTATTCAGCTCATACCGAAACCCAATTACTAGACCGACACTTGCTACACTAAACGATGGTAATGATAGCCCTGAGACTAACAACCAAGAGATGGTAATATTGCCAAACGGTAAATCATTCTTGCCACAAGGTCGCAATGTTGAATACCTCTTGCCAGCTGGTTCGGAAGTTATCAATGCCAGTGAATTGGCTATGCTCATGGGTGTTGAACGTGGAGCTTATGCTAAAGGTACTGGTTTTTGGTCTAAAATCTGGGATACAACTACCAATATAGCTGGCTCAGTTTGGAATGGGATGAAAAACGGTGTCGACAAATTCAAAAAAATGATTGATTTTGTCAGAAGTGCTATTAAAGACCCTGTTGGTACACTATCTAAAAAATTTAGTCCTAATGCTGATAAATTGGGCGCTATGTTTACCCCGCTCGGAAATGCGTTGTATAAGAAACCTGTCGGAGAAGCTAAAAGCTGGTGGAAAGAACTTTGGTCAATGGCTAACGCTTCAATGGACGAAGGCACTGTAGCTATAGGTGCTAAAGGCGATGACTACCGCTTCAAAGATAAAGCGAAAGACTCTGGAGTAGACCCATGGGGGTACTACTATCGTGAGTGTGTATCGTTCATTGCCAGCCGTTTGGCAAACCTTGGTGTTAATCCTAGCTTGTTTAGTCACCTTGGAGATGGTAGGCAGTGGGTCTCTGCAAGAGTGCCACACTTAAGTAGACCAAAACCTGGTGTAGTATCTGTCTACACTGGTGGACCAGTATCAAGCAACCACGTTGACTTTGTAACAGCTGTGCACGGTGATACTTATGATGGTGAAGATTACAACTATAACGGTGATGGTCAATATCATCAATTTACAGGTCGTCATGTCAAAAATGCTGCTACATTTCTTGATTTCGGTGTTCGAGATTTTGGAAGCAGTGGCGAAGACGGAAAACCGCTTAAGGATAAAAACAACCCACGACAGACTTTAATCAAGCGTCAAGTTGGCGGGATGTTCGATTGGATTAAGAAAACGCTTGGTCCGTTGCTCAACCCATCGGGCGGCGGTGAAGACCATCCACAAGGGACTGGGGTTGCTCGTTGGCGTGATACGGTAGTTAGAGCGCTTGAAGCTAACGGTATAGAACCAAACAACTTCCGTGTTTCTAAGATTTTGGCGACTATACAGAAGGAATCAGGCGGTGATCCTAACGCACAAAATAACTGGGATATTAATGCAAGAATGGGCGACCCATCAATTGGATTGATGCAAACAATTAGTCGTACATTTAATGCATACAAGCACCCAGGACACAACAATATCCGTAATGGATATGATAACTTGCTTGCTGCAATCAACTATATCAAGCATCGCTATGGAACATCTGATGCAGCCTTGAACTACGTTGCAACTCATGGTTATGCAAACGGTGGCCTAGTCCACAAGAACGGCGTTTATGAGCTGGCTGAGGGTGATATGCCAGAGTATGTTATTCCAACCGATATTGCCAAACGTGGCAGAGCGTGGCAATTACTTTCCGAAGCAGTAGCACGCTTTGCTGGAGATGCCCCACAAAACAACCATGATGATTCATCAAGTCAACAACGTGTTTCTATGCTTGAAAGTAAGCTAGACGTCGTGATTGATTTGCTTAGCCAATTGGTAACTAATGGCTCTAAGCCAATTGAGATCCAAAATATCATTGATGGAAGAAGCGTATCAAACGGTCTAGCACCATTTATTACAAAAGCCACAAACGAATATGAGCGCAGGCAAGCGCTGTTAGGAGGTCAAATTATTTGATAGGAATGTCAGTAACTTATGACGGCAAGAACTTAACCGAATTATTCAATGAAGGTCAAGGACGTGCCGTTCCAGTGGATGTCACCAAAAACGTGGCATCAAATTTCAACAACAACTATCAAGACCAAGGGCACAGGCGTTATGGTCAGCAATTCCTATATAACACCTTATCAGTTAAACAGATTCAAGTATCGTTTACTCTAGTTGGTAACTACGATTACTTTAATAGCGTAGCTGAAACGCTTGGTGGCTATCTGAATGTAGATAAACCGAAACCATTGATTTTCGGAGATGAACCTAATAAGGTTTGGGAAGCTATCCCGTCTGGTCAAGCATCGTTAGCAGTTGATAAGAACACCTCACCGATTACCGCAACAGTAACGGTTACATTTGATGTTCCCAAAAGTTACAGCGAAAACAAAGCCGAAGCCTTGGTAAGTAGCGATGGCGAAACCAAGTTCGGCAGTATTAAAAAGGTATCGACTGGGCATTACAAGGCAACTTTAAAGAACTTTGGTACGGCTGAAACATACCCAGATATTAAGTTAAAATTTAATTCAGATAATGGCTGGGTTGGGATTGTGAAATCTGCTACTGAAAGCTACGAGGTTGGTAATCCTAAAGAATGGGATAACCAAACGGTTAAAAAGTCAGAGGTACTGTTTGATTACGCTTCATCAAACGGAGAGCACAGAATCCCTAATGGATTGGCTCAAGGGTTGAAAAATGTTGGTATATCAAACGATGTCAACGACACCAAGCCAAACGGAACTCTTTATATCGATAATGCTTGGGGTCGTCCTCACATTGCATTACAGAGTGGTCAGATAGCATCAGTTACATTTGACATCCCAAGAGACTCTAATGGTGAAAAAGGTGCGCTATATGAATACTTTTGGTGGAGACAAATTTTTTGGCTCGGCTCTGCAAACCAAATGGGATACTTAAAAATCTGTGTAACAGATGCAAGCGGCACTTTCTTGTATGGTGTTGAAACTTTTAAACGTTACAATGGTTTAGGCTGTGAATATAATTTTCTAGCTGGTGACGGCAAGGGAGGTTTCCGTATTGTCGACAGGAAGAATTTTTTAGGAACGCACATCGAGCAGCACAACCCATTTAATGAACATAGGGGATGGTCAGATATTATGCGGTTTGATGATGTCGTTCAGTACTACTGGTGGGGTTCATACCCAAGATATTCTATCCCTGAAATAAAGGGTAAAAAATCAGACAAAATCCATGTCATTTTTGGTAAGGTCGGCAACGCACCACTTGTTACACACATGTATTTAGATGATTTCATTTATCGAAAAGACAACGTTTATAAAGAAGAAGATATTCCTAATCGTTTTCACATGGGTTCTATCTTAGAGGTGGACATGTCTAAAGGTAAAACCCTTATCGATAACTTGCCAGCATCTAATGAGTTAACATATTTGTCTGAACCATTCAGCATTGGTATTGGTGAAACTGAAATTGACATTTACACGTCAAGCTGGATAGCCAAAGACCCAACAATTGAAATTTCATGGAAGGAGCGCTTTGTTTAATGCAAATCTGGATTCATGATAAAAGTATGCGTAAAGTGTGTGCTTTGAATAATGAAATTCCCGGAATGTTGCCATATACGAACAGTCAATGGCATCCATACCTTGAATACTCAACAAGTACGTTTGATTTTACAATTCCTAAAATTGTGAACAGGAAACTGCACGATGATATCAAATATATCAATGACCAGATGTTTGTATCATTCTATTTCGATAATTCCTATCATGTTTTTTATGTATCAAAACTCGTTGAGAATGATTTTAGTTTTCAAGTCACTTGTAATAACACCAACCTTGAATTGGCAATGGAAGTTGCACGACCACTTGCAGACAGTGGCGGTCCCAAAACTATTGAATGGTATCTTCAAAATCTTGAGTTGCTTGGTTTTGCAGGTCTGGAAATAGGTGTCAATGAAATTTCTGATAGAACAAGAACGCTTACTTTTGAATCTCAAAGTGGAACTAAACTAGAGCAACTTCATAGCTTGATGAATCAATTTGATGCAGAATTTATTTTCCGTACCGAATTAAACCGAGACGGAACTATGAAACGTTTCATCATCGACATCTACCAAGAAGCAGATGAAAACCATCACGGTATAGGTAAGGCAAGAGGAGATGTTATTCTCTACTACCAAAGCGGATTGAAAGGCGTTCAAGTTACTAGTGATAAAACGCAACTTTTCAACGCTGGTAATTTCATTGGACAAGATGGCGTTAACCTAAACGATGTCGAATTTGAGGAAAAGAACGAGCTAGGACAAGTAGAGTTCTATTCTCGAAAGGGCACTAGCTTCGTTTTCGCCCCACTGTCAAGGGAACGCTACCCATCTACCATGAATCCAGACAGCGCTGATAACTGGACACGTAGGGATTTTCAGACAGAATACAAGGACGTTGAATCCTTAAAAGCTTACGCCTTGCGTACTATCAAGCAGTATGCTTATCCACTATTGACTTACACAGTAGATGTTCAGTCTAGCTTTCTGGATAACTATAAAGACATCAATCTAGGTGACACTGTTAAAATCATCGATAATAATTTTAGAGGTGGTTTAGCCCTCGAAGCGCGTGTATCTGAAATGATTATCAGCTTTGACAATCCCACAAACAACTCGGTTGTTTTTACTAATTTCAGAAAATTGGATAATAAACCGTCTAGCGAATTACAACAACGTATCGATGAGATTGTTTCTAAGTCATTGCCATATCATGTTGAGATAAGGACCACGAATGGTACAGTATTTAAGAATGGTATTGGTAGTTCTACTGTTAAACCAGTTTTGAAACAAGGCGATAAAATTGTTGATGCAACTTATCGATTTGTGATTGACGGTACTATTAAATATTCAGGTCTGACCTATACCGTCAAAGCAAGCGATATCACAAAACCAACTGTGGTAACAATTTCCGCTTGGGTAGATAACAAAGAAGTAGCTTCAGAAGAAGTTACTTTTGTAAATGTATCAGACGGTAAACAAGGGCCTAAAGGACCACCAGGTCCAAAGGGTGCTGACGGGAAAACACCTTATGTTCACTTTGCTTATGCCGATAGTGCCGATGGTCAAAAGGGTTTCAGTTTGACACAGACTGGAAGTAAACGCTATTTAGGTGTGCTAACCAACTTCATAAAAGAAGACAGCACAAACCCAGCAGATTATACATGGAGTGACACTGCTGGTAGCATTTCGGTTGGTGGCAGGAATCTATTGAAAGGTTCGAAAGGACCTTTTAAACCTGACCGTAAACCTACAAATTTTGATAATTACGTTTATTATGAAAATGAAACTTCTGTCTATTTAGAACAAGGAAAACAATATATCATCAGTGCCAAAACAGATGGTAATTTTACTAAATGGCACAACGGAGAAATCGAAAGTGACAATATCACACTCTGGTTATTTCGTTTCTGGGATGTGGTTGACATTGTTTCTGATTCAAATACAGGTACTACAGGAACGCAGTTTACTTGGAATCATCCGACAGGTACATATCATCTACGTGTAAATACATATCATAAAACAGCAATCAAATCTGTTTGGGAAGTGAAGATTGAAGAAGGGACAATCAAAACTGATTGGACACCCGCCATCGAGGATGTACAAGATGAAATTGATTCCAAAGCCGATGATGCTATGACGATTGAACAGATTAATGCGCTTAATGAAAGGGCTGAAATCATTAAAGCAGAGATGGAAGCCAAAGCAAGCGCTGAAATTTTGAATAACTGGATTAAAAATTACCAAGATTTCGTTAAGGCAAACGAGACCGAGAGAGCTGCAGCCGAGAAAGCTTTGATTAGTTCAAGTCAGCGGGTATCAACCATTGCTAAGAAATTAGGTGAACTGTCTGATCGTTGGAGTTTCATCGATAGCTACATGACTGCATCAAACGATGGGCTTGTGATTGGAAAGAATGACGGTAGCTCTGGCATAATGATCAACCCTAACGGTCGGATTTCAATGTATTCAGCAGGGGAGGAGGTCATGTATATTTCGCAAGGTGTAATACACATCGAGAACGGGATCTTCTCAAAAACTATCCAAGTTGGTCGATATCGTGAGGAACAGTACCATCTTAACCCAGACATGAATGTCATTCGCTATGTAGGAGGTTTTTAATTGGCAGAATTTTGGAGTAATAATGATAGAGGCTATAGGATAAGGTTGTGGGTTGACCAGGTTAGCCAAGACAAAGTAGCTAATACCAGTCAGGTCAGATTTCAACTAGCACTGCTAAATACGACTACGACTTTTGCTCAATATCAATGTAACGCTTATATCGAGTTTGAAGGTCAAAGATTGAATTGGTCAGGTTCACCTAGTATGCTAGGGTGGTATCAAACAATTCCATTGATAGATCAAACAGTTACCATTAATCACGATTCAGACGGTAAAAAGACTTTATCTGTTTCAGCGCAGTTTAACGGGTCTGGTGGTTGGAGCCCTCGTACATTAACAATCAGCGGCATCTCATTAAAACTAACCGACATTCCACGGTTAAGCTCTGTAAGCGTTGATGCTGGTACTATTGGTAGCTCAGTCACTATTAACATCAACCGTCAAAGCTCTAGTTTTAAGCACACAGTACGTTATGCTTGGGCAAATAAGTCAGGGACTATTGCAAGTAATGTAGACACATCTACAGCATGGACTATTCCACTTGACTTTGCTAACGACATCCCAAACTCGGAAACGGGTACAGGAACAATCTACGTAGATACCTACTCAGAAGGTACCATGATAGGGACACAGTCAGCTACGCTAATAGCAAGTGTGCCAGCTAGCATGAAACCAACTTTCGAAGGAGTTTCTTTGTCAGACTCTAACACAGCCGCTCAGAACGTGGTACGAAACGCTAACACATTCATCCAGACTCTCTCTAACATCAAGGTATCCTTCAATGGTGCAAGTGGGTCTTATGGCTCAAATATCACGCGTTACCATGCTGAGATAGTCGGTAAGAACCAAACTACTAATGTTAACGGTGGCACGTTGGGTATCATGAACTACAACGGAACCATCACAGTCAGGGCAAGTGTATCTGATAGCCGTGGTCGTTGGTCTGATCCTAGAGATGTCTCTGTCACAGTGCTTGAGTATTTCGCCCCATCGCTTAGTTTTAGTGTCGTTAGAACTGGATCAACATCTAGTACACTAGAAGTTATAAGAAATGCACGGATAGCACCTTTGATTGTTAATGGTATTCAAAAAAATACCATGAAATTAACTTTCAAGGTGTCGCCTTATGGAAAAGATGATTACACAACAGACACTGGTCCCGCCTCTGGTGAATGGCTAAGTATTTCAAGTCTAGTCAATTCACCTGCTAATTTGGCTGGTGAATATGCAGCTAATAAATCGTGGCAAGTTTTGGCGATTTTAGAAGACAAATTCACATCAACAAGCTTTAAGGCACAAGTTCCTGTTGAAAGTGTTGTGCTGTCCTATGACCGTGATGGTCTTGGTATTGGTAAAATACGCGAGTTTGGAGCGCTTGACGTAAAAGGTGACATCTATGCAAACAACAGCCCAATCCAGCAATATCAGCTAACCAGTAATAACGGATCTCCAAAATGGGTAGATGGAAAACCTGTCGCTAAGAATGCAAATTTGATAGACCAACCTGGACAGTATTACCTTGACCCATCGGCTCCAGGAAACCCAAGCGGTCAATGGGGCTATTTATTTCACTACAGCAATTACGGTAAGAATACAAATGGTCGTAAAGAAGCCATTCAAACTTTTTGGGGGAAAAATGGTCAGCTTTTTTTCAGACATCACAGATGGTCTTTTATAATCAACGATTGGGAACCGTGGAAGGAATTTACAAGAAACGACCACCCAAATTTAATTAACACAGGATGGAAACCAGCAGGATATGAAGGCAGCTTCTACAAACGTGTCGGAGATGTGTTGACAGTTAAATATAGCTTTACAGGAAATGGTGGAGATGTTATGCTCGCTAATTTACCTCCAGAAGTATTTAAAGCACCTCAATCCTATATGTTTACTATTTCTGGTTGGTCTATTTTTGCTGATACACAAGTCCATGTCCAAGTTGATGTGGGAACTGGAATGTTTAATGCTATGCAAACTAGAAATGGTATAGATTATAAAGGTCAAATCACAATAATGCTATAAAAGGAGATATAAAACATGAAATTTGAATATGATTCAAAGTCAAAAGAATATGACGCAAGCGGTGCAGCGTACGCCACAAAAGTAGTTTTGAAAAACCGAGATGGTGCTTACGTCCCTGTCTTTTTGCCAGTCGATAAAATCGACTTATCAAACACTGAACTACTGAATGAAGCACTAGAGGTTATTTATCAAGAAAATTTCCCACAGCGTGCGGAAAATGAAAAATTTAATGAACTTGGCGAGAAAATCAAAGAGTACGAAGCATTAAGCAAAAAAGCTACAGAAACTATCGCAAAGATGGAAGAACAAATAAAGAAGCAGCAAGATGCATCAAACACCGCACAAGAAACATTGATGAGTATTATTGAAAAACTTAATGAGAAAAAATTGTTGAGTGATGAAGACTTGACTGATAATAAAGAATAAAGAGAAAGGATAAAAAGATATGTTTGCTAAACTATTCGCAATTAATATCGTTAATAATAACTACAAATTTAAACGAGTTCCAAAAGTATTAAAACCAAAAGTGAAAGAACTAATCGCAGATATGGTTAATGACGAGGAGCTATTGGCAAAGCTTACACAAGAATAACTAGGAGGTACAATATGGTAAATCAAACAGAGCCAGATTTGATGAACTGGCTTATTACCGTTATTCTTCCTATTTCTATTTCAAGTGCGAGTTTTTATTTTTCAAGCCAGACACGTGCCTCTCGATTAGAACACCGAATCACTAAATTAGAGGTCGTTGACCATGAAATCGAGAAAATTATTAAAAACCATAATGATCGTCTTGACAAATATCAAGAAGAACAAAAAATAATTCTAGCTCTCGTCCAACGTATGGACCATCTTAATGAGAACGTTGTTGAGCTAAAAGGAAATATTGAAGAAGTTAAAAAATTAGTAGATCGAAACTTGAGAGGATAATAATAAAATGATTAATTTTAAACTACGCTTAAAAAACAAAGCTACTCTTGTAGCACTTATCTCAGCAGTATTCCTTATGTTGCAACAATTAGGGCTTGAAATTCCACACAATATCCAAGACGCTGTAAATACATTCATTGCAATTTTGGTTATCCTCGGAATCGTGACAGACCCTACCACTAAAGGAATCGCTGACAGCGAACGAGCATTGAACTATGATGTACCACTAAACGATAAAAAGGAGAAATAAAATGAGCGTACCACAATCCATTGTTAATTGGTTTGTTATTCACCGCAATCTGCTTACCTACTCAATGTTTGGCTCACGGAATGGCTCAGACGGTACAGCTGACTGCTCTGGTTCTATGTCTCAAGCCCTAAAAGACGCAGGCATTCCTATCCAAGGGTTGCCATCTACTGTCACTCTTGGTCAACAACTTGCTAAAAATGGATTTTATCGTGTAAGTATTAATCAGGATTGGGACGCCTTGACAGGAGATATCGTAATGATGTCGTGGGGTGCTGACATGTCACAATCTGGTGGTGCAGGTGGTCACGTTGGTGTTATGATGGATAGCGTAAACTTTATTAGTTGTGATTATTCAACTCAAGGAGCAGTAGGCAAAGCTATCAATACGTATCCTTGGAATGATTACTATGCAGCAAACAAACCAAATTATATCGAAGTTTGGCGATATGCTGAATCAGCACCACAAACGAATAACCAAGCTAATACTGCGGTAGTGCCACAACAAAAGGCTTACTATGAAGCAAATGAAGTCAAATATGTTAACGGCATTTGGCAAATCAAATGTGACTATTTAAGCCCTATCGGGTTTAATTATTTGGAAAACGGAATCCCGGTTTCAATGGTTAACTGGGTAGATAAGGACGGTAACGACCTTCCAGACGGAGCTGACCAAGATTTTAAAGCTGGAATGTACTTTAGTTTTGCCGGTGATGAAAACAACATTACAGACACAGGAGAAGGCGGCTATTATGGTGGCTATTACTACCGACGTTTCGAGTTTGGGCAATTCGGTACAGTATGGCTCTCTTGCTGGAATAAAGATGATTTGGTAAACTACTACCAATAGACCACGCAAACTAAAAAATAAAAAAGGAGTATATCACCTCCCCTCACACTGCAGTAGGGATACCATGGCAGTAGTGGTCGAAGCCTCAGCATTGTGCTGGGGCTTTTTTATTTGACTTATAAATGATAATTTTATAAAATGTAATTGGATAACCTAGATACAATTTATCTAGTGCAAAAGGTAAAAGACTGATTAGGTTCAGCGCCCTATTGCTTGCGCACACACAAGCATAAGGGAACGTTTTGTTGGGGGCTAAGACCACCCTTTTTGATATAATATACCTATATCAATGGCTTCCCACGCATACGCGCAGATACGTTCTGAGGGAAGTTTTTTATTTGCTTTGTTTTGATAGAAATGCTACTATATTAATGGATACAGTTAAAAGCTGAGTCTTCGATAAACTCTCTCTCACCCTGACTTTAATTAGTCAGGGTTTTTGTTTTGCAAAAAAAATATATAATTTTTTATCAAAAACTGTTGACAAACTATCATCTATGATATATAATGTATACATAAGATAAAGAGAGAGGTAAACAAAATGAAAATCAATAATGACATCAAAGAGCTAATTTTGGAATATGTAAGTCGCTATTTTAAATTTGAAAACGACTTCTACAAATTGCCAGGCATCAAATTCACTGATGCAAATTGGCAAAAATTCAAGAATGGAGATACTTCCATCGAGAAGATGGGGGCAGCACGAGTAAATGCCATGCTTGACTGCCTATTCGACGATTTTGAGCTTGCTTTTATTGGCAAGGCTCAACAAGAATACTATTCGGATAATTCCTTGAAATTGAACATGCCATTTTACGCTTACTATGACATGTTCAAAAAGCAGCAACTTCTAAAATGGCTTAAAAATAACCGTGATGATGTCATCTGCGGAACTGGTAGGATGTACACAGCAAGTGGTAATTACATTGCTAACTCTTATTTAGAGGTAGCGTTAGAATCTAGCCGTCTGGGTAGTGGCTCTTACATGCTTCAAATGAGATTCAAAAACTATTCAAAAAGTCAAGAACCTATTCCATCTGGTCGCCAGAATCGACTTGAATGGATTGAAAACAATCTTGAGAATATTCGATAAACTACATCGGCATACTGCTGACTGATGATGATAAACGTGCTATACTTGGTATTAAAGTTTAAAACTACGTGCAAAAACTGAATCACGTTAAAAGCTGGGAGGAGAACAAAAAATGTGGTTATTACTATCCTTAGTAGGATTTTCAGGTTATATTGTTTCTATTGGTGCTTTACTGTGGTCAGTTATCAAAAAAAATAAAGATCTACGCAAAAAATCGCTTATCGGTGGACTTCTTGCCATGATTATGTTTTTCATAGGTGCTTTGATTTCACCTACAGATAAATCTGAATCGTCTGTAGAAACTGCTAAAACTGAACAAACTTCTTCATCAAAAAAGAAAAACGCTAAGACTTCTTCTAGCAGTAAGAAAGAAGCAAGTTCATCTTCAAAAACGGTTTCTAGCACAGAAACAAGTTCAACTTCAAAAACTTATGACGACGCCGCAAATACAGCATTCGCCTCTGAATTAGACACTAAAATCAACGATGTTTTAAAGCAAAGTGGTATCACAGATTCGTTTGCTGTCATGCCAAACAGTTCAGTTTTAATAGATGTGGTTGTCCCACAAGATTATAAATACTTACCAAATTCACAAATTCAACAATTAGCAGATACACTTCTTTATGCTAAAGAAAATTTTTTCCAAGAATGGAACGCAAAACCAGAAAACAATTATAATGAAACATACGGGCCTAGACTTTACGTAAAATCACCAGACGGTACTACCCTTGCCAAAGAATCTTTCTTTGGCGGTAAAATGAAACGTGTAATAGACAACAAATAGCCCCACACTCTCAAGCTTCGACAATCATGAGTGCAGGGGCTTTTATGTTAAGATGTATAAGAAAATCAGAAATGTATATTATATTTCAAAAAATAGTTGACAACGTATAGTATATAGTGTAGAATTATTTAAAGTGTTAGACTGATTTAGTTCAGCGCCCTATATAAGTGCGTGCACGAAAAGGGAATTCATATAAAAAAAGTCGGCTATTTTAGTCGACTCTTTTTTTTTTATGTCATGTAAACAGCAGTATAGCGTTTTCTATTATGTTATCGATGTCGTGTCGTTTCTCTAACTTTTTCAAATGTTGGAAACTTTTCTGAGAGATTGACAAAAAAATATTTAATTTTTTTTTATAAAAACAGTTGACAAAGTTATGTAAGTAATTTAAAATAGTTTTCGTAAGTTAAAGAGTTAGTCAAAAACTAAGTCAAAAAAATAAATAGCTTTGGCGAGCGATTAAGTTGATAGATATAAGGTTTTTAACTATTCATTCATTTTAAAAGTGTTTTACTAACTACTTAACTTGATTAAGTAAAAAAGGAGGAAATCTCATGAGCAAACAACACCTTAAGTGGATTGAGCTTGTAAAAGAGCGAATTGAGGAGCGTGGATGGTCACAGACGGATTTGGCTATCGTCGTAGGTGTTACCCCATCGGCCATTACACATCTTTTAAAAGAAGGCAAAGGAAGTGACGACTTGAAGCTTCGTGTTAACAAGAAATTGCGAATCAACGAGCCGTGGGAAAAATTCGAGGATTAGAAGAACGTGCCAACATCATTTATGGTATTCAAAGCAAGAGTGCTTATGAAATAGGGAAACAACTTGCCAAAGCTCAAAAAGAGCTTTCGACTAGAGGGTACGGATGTTTCGAAGAGTGGTATAGGAGTTTGGGATTTAAAACAACAAAAGCATACGAATATATCAATCACTTCAAATTCGTTTCTTCGCAAAACGAAGAAACAAAAAGAGATTATAGCTCTTGAAAAAAAGAGTGACTGAAAGCATTATAATGTTGATGTTTCAATAAAATCAAAAAAACTTTAAAAAAAATCAAGAAAACTGTTGACATTGAATTTT
>OIDC01000341.1_pt1 | contig 27308 bp, 18 predicted proteins | sample 1581401 | NCBI WGS metagenome assembly OIDC01 (sample SAMEA3882518, study PRJEB24775) | human gut metagenome | biome: human-associated habitat; feature: intestine environment; material: feces | place: Netherlands | collected 2009/2010 | reverse complement strand
GCCGACGAGGCGACCTTGCGGCAAATCCTCCACCAGATGAAGAAACAGGGCGGAAACCTCAACCAGGCCGTCCATGCCGCAAACGCCTATGGCGTGGATGCGCAGACGGCCCGACAGCTCACGGAGGCCGTCCGACTGGTGTCGAGCACGGCCTCGCAGCTTTCAAACCTCATCTCCAAGAATCGAGAACTATCATGAAAACCAAGATGCTCACAGCGCTCCTATCATCCCTTTTCCTAGCGATCCTCGCATGCCCCGTACTCGCCGCCCCCATCGACATGCTCGTCGCCGGGTACGGACTCGACGCATCGGCAATTCCCACAACGTTCGACGCGGAGACCGTCCTCGGCTGGTGGCTCTCGGGTGCGTTCACCGCTTGCCCGCTCGGAACCCTGCTGACCTTCCTCCTCGCCTTTTGCATCTGCGCTCTCATCGCCTACTCGACCGCCCTCAACGCGAGGGCCGAGGACGGCGGCGTGCTCGGCGACGCCCACGTCAAGACGGGCCGCGAGGTCGTGAAGGGGTCCATGACATGGGGCGGCTCGACGAACCCCTCGTCGCGCGGGTTCGTCTACGGTTTCACCAAATATCGCGGTAAGCCCTGCTATTTCTACGAGCCGAAGAAGATGATTTTCGTATCAGGGGCCACTGGGTCAGGTAAATCACGCTTCCTCTACCTCCCCTCAATCGACCTGCTCAGCTACGGCGACGCCTCCAACGGCTCCGAGCCCGCGACCCTCGTCGTCTCAGACGTGAAGAACGAGCTCATAGAGCTCACGGGCGATGAGCTTGCCCGTCGTGGCTACCGCGTCCTCCTGCTCGATACGCAGCACCCCTATCGCGGCCAGAGGTTCAACCCGCTCAAGCAGGTTCTCGACCTCCATGCCGAGGGGCGCGACCAGGAGGCCGAGCAGGCGGCGGACGCCATCGCGGAGCTCGTGGTGCAGGATGACGAGAAGGGCAAGGGTTCGCACTGGACGGCATCGGCCAGGGGCTTGCTCTCGGCCCTGGTCCTGCTGGTCTCCATGTCCGACGAGTGTCCCGAGGAATCAAAGCACCTCGCTACCGTCTGCGAGGTCCTGGACCGCGGTACCGAGGCAGAGGGCGACGACCCATCCGAGCCCCTGAAAACCGTCTTCCGCTCGTTGCCAAGCGGACACCCCGCCAAGGGAAGGGCGTCCCAGTTCATATCCTCCGGCGGCAACGAGCTCAGGAGCATCCTCTCGACGCTCAAGGTGGCACTCCGCCCGTTCTCGTCCGCGCCGGTCGCATGGATGACCTCTGGCTCCGACATCGACCCGCGAACGGTGCTCACGGAGAAGAGTGCCGTCTTCCTCCACGTGCTCGACGAGGGCTCCCCCTACAACTGCATAGCGGCGATATTCCTCTCGCAGCTCTGGGCTTCGGTCCAGGCGGTCGCGGACGTGAACGGCGGAAAACTCCCCCGCCCCGTGCAGATACTCGGCGACGAGTGGGGCAACCTCCCCCGCGTCGAGTGCCTGCCCGCGCTCCTCAGCCTAGGACGCAGCTACGGTTGTTTCTGGGTCGGCGCGACGCAGGACGTATCCCAGCTCAACAAGTACGGCGAGAAAGACGGCCGCAGGAAGATCCTCGCGAACTGCGGCATCAAGGTCGCGATGAAGCTCGCCGAGGAGGAGGACCGCCGGTACTTCACCGAGCTCATCGGCAAGACCACGCGCCACACGCAAGGCACGAGCAACGGCAGGGCCGCGTCAGGCACGTCCTCCTCGACGTCCTACAGCGAGAGCGCAGACGATGTGATACACACCTGGGAATGGCGCGGCATGGCCCCGGACCGGGACGGAATCATCGTCGTGAAGCACGCAGACAACGGGATGCCCGCGTGCCGCGCAGGGGTCTTCCGCTCCCCCGTCACGGACTGCACCAACACGCCAACGAAGGAGCACTTCGACCTCGGAACCCCCGAGCACGAGGCGGAGAACCGTCGCGCCTACCAGCGCCGCCTCGACGAGTCAGCTGCTGAGAAGATGCGCGAGGAGGCCCCCACCTGGTGCCCCGAGTGGCCCGATCCCGAGAAGGGGACCGGGGACGCGGGCGACGGCAAGTTCAGTGGGCTCTCGCTCGATTAGGAGGCGACCATGACGGCGATAAAGCAGACGAGCGTCTGCAGCGAGAAGCACCTCGCGAGACTCAGGGATTACCTCTCCTGGGACCGCGACAAGGCGCTCGCCCACGGCACGCAGAACATTATCGACGATGACCGCTGGTTTCAGGAGATGGCAGACACGAGGGCGGCCATGGGTCACGACAGGCCCGGCAAGGCCGGTGCCAGGTGCACCTACATGCAGCACCAGATACTCGGGTTCCTCCCCGACGAGTGCGACCTCAACGGCGGGAAGATGACGCCGGAGCTGTGCATGCGCTATGCGAGGGAGTACGTGGCCGAGCGCTACCCCAACCAGGAGGTCGTGATGGTGTTGCACCGCGAGCGCTGCCGCACCGACGCCATCGACCGCTACGCCGTGCACCTTGGCATCAACCGCAGCGACCTTGAGACCGGGCGGAGACTCGACGAGGGCCCCGCGCGAAAGGCGGCAAAGGCGCGGGTGAAGACCGTCCGTGCCCTGGACGAGAGATACGGCCTCAGGCAGCTTGAGCGCGGCAAGGCCAACTCGCGCGTCCACGCGAGGCAACCCGGCACAGAAGAGCGCGACATGGCCCGAAAGGGGCAGGCCGAGCGCTCGGAGAACGCCCGCGTCCGCGTCGCGGTCGCCCGCCGAATCGAGGAGGTCGGGCGCATGCGCGACTGCCCCGACCGGATGGGCGAGCTTGAGCGGCGGCTCAAGCGGGACGGCATCGAGCTCGCCAGGTCGAAGGGCGGGAGCCTCCAGTACCGCTTCCCCTCGAAGTCTCTCGGGGGCATGAGGAAGGTCAACGGCGGAAGGCTCGGCTTTGCCGTCGACCGCTCGACTGGCATCGCCGTCCGCTTCACGCTACGCGGGATAGCGACGGCGATGCGGGCGTTCTGGGAGCTTGAGCGCAGGGCGCTGGAGAACCAGAACGGCCGAGACGACTGAGCATTTGGGCCGGGACGCAACAGGCGTCCCGGCCCCTTCTTTTGCCCTTCGGTGAGAGCGACCTCGGAGCGGTTCGCCGTCCCGCCGCAGGCGGGCAAGATGATTCCGTGCAACGGAATCCATATCTTGCCTGCACGGAGCGAGCCGGTTGCCCAAGGCAACGCGAGCCCGGGCAGGTGAGCGCCGGTTGAACCGACGCCGAGGAGACGCGACCCATGGGGAGCGTCGTACGACGGCGCTCGGCGACCCGACGCGAGAGGCCCCGCCCGGCGACCACGGCGGAGCGATGGCGACTTCTGGAAGCCATCGAGCGCAGCCGTTCGGCGGGCTGGGCCGGCGTGAGCGGAGGCGGACGAAACGCGACCCTGGGGAGCGTTGCCAGGAAGCCGCAGCGAGAGCGACGCCGCGCGTCGCGGGGGTCCCGCCCATAAGCGGGACCCATCGGCCGCAAGGCCGATTGCCGCGCCTCGGCCCTCTCGACCTGCGCGTCGGGGAGGAGTCGGCAGTAACCTCTCCCCGATCCACAACGGAGACCTAAAGCCGCTCGTACGCCCCCTTCACCAGCTCGCCCATAAGCTGCCTTCGCTTGCCTAGGAACTCCTCGTAATCGAGGTCCTCAAACCCAACAGGCAGGGCATGCTCCTCGCAGTTGCGGCGATACTCGTCCTCCCCCAGCGCGGCGCGATACCTACGAACGTACTCATTCGGGGCGTCATCCGAGATGTAGATGTTGTTCTGGTAGTCAACAAGGGTGAAGTTGCCTCGGTTGCTGCGCTGTGAAAGGTAGCCCTTGGCCTTCAGGTAGTTATCTGGGAACAGATGATGCTTGTCCAGAGCCTTTTTGGAACCTGATGAGCCGGTAAGCAGCAGTTGAGAAAGAGGGGCAGTGCTGAACAGCGCCTTGGCACCGAGCACGACCTGAGCCGCGACGAAGCCCCACCAGGTCGGGCCCGTCGCCTCGTTTGCGTCGAGGGAGCTGGGCAGCGTGATGGAGAAATAATCGTCCGTCATGATGGCAGCGAGCCTACGGTCGAAGTACGCCCGGAACTCATCGGCGGTCTCAAGGCGCGAGACGTCGTTAAGCTGCTGCTCGAACTCGGATTCGAAGGACCCCACATAGAGCCCCGTTATGGCTGCGGCGAAATACCAGCGCCGCACGAGCCCGCGCACAGCCAGTGGCTCCATGTCGAACTCATAGCGCCCGATAAGGTAGAACGCATAGCAGAACATGAGCGCGTTGCCCGACCCCACCTGGTCAGAGCAGACGTATCCCGCCTCCGCCAGCGTGTTGATGAAGGCATGCCAGTTGTTCAAGTCAAGCACGAGATCGAGGGCGCGACCGAACGTGGCAAAGTTCTCAGCTCGCGTCTCGGGCGTCGTTTCCTTTGTCTTGAGATCTCGCCCGCGAAGAATCTGGTAGGCATAACGCAGGCGACCCCTCTTGAACCCCACGCCCACCGTGGCGCGAATGATATGCGTCGGCGAGACGGTCATGAGCGGGTTGTACGAGGTGCCCTTTGCGGGCGCATGGCTCATGGCGCAGAACTCCTCTATACGCTCCCTCATGGCAGGTTCGTAGACCGAAAGCAGGGTCATGATGAAGTCATCCTGCTTAAGCGCCTGCCCTTGCGAGTTCACACGCACAAAGATGTCCGATACGGTCTCCTCGTCAGCCGATTCGGAAATCTCCAGCGTCGGCAGAAGATAACGCTCAAGCCCGAGTAATGCGTTGAGCCCGCTCTCGACGGCATCCTCGCCGTCATCGTCGAGTTCGGGTTCTCCCTTTTTGGCATTCGCCTCGTTAAGGCGCTTGATGAACGCCCTGCGATAGGCGCTCAGCTTGTTGTCGTGGTTCGCCGCGAAGGCCTCGGATACGTCCGGCACATAGCGCGAATCCTTCTCGGTCGAGGCGTCGGCATTCTTGAATGAGCGTGCGATGGGGTCGTAGGCGACCTTCACCGTACGCTCCCTGAAGTTCTTGTCTCGCACGGACACGCCGTACAGGGAGCTCAGAAGGGCAGTGAGTCTCTGCTGTCCGTCGATGACAAGGGACTTGGGGACGGCATACACCTTTTGGTTCGAGCCTATGGCAGACTTCTTGCCCGCGTTGTCGCTCGGAGAGTCCCACAGCATCACATAGCCAATAGGGTATCCGCGGAGCATGGAATCAAGCAGGTCGCGGACCTTTTCGTTGCCCCACACGAAGGGTCGTTGCAGGTCGGGCAGACCGATCTTGCCCGTCTGAACGTCCTTCAGGATGTTACCAACCTCCAGCGATATGGGGTTATAGATGGAATTTGGCACTATAGTTCACCGACCTTCTTGGCGTACAGGTTGAAAAGATGGGCGACTATCTTCTCCTCGTCCCCACCGAAGTCGACGCCATAGGCAGCTTCGACAGCAGCATCGAGCGCCTTATGCGCAGACATCAGCTCGGGGAAGAACGTTTCGTTCTTGGGATCGTACATGTCCGCGAGCGTCGCACCTTCTTGGGCATCCCGGGCGTCGAGCACGGCTTGGGCGCAACGCTCAACTTCTTCGCGTTGGGATTCCGTGGGCTCGGGCCAGACGAAGTTGTTGTAGACGATTCCGCCGGAATAGCGGTAATCGGATTTGAGCCGCCCCGCGACCGTGCGCATCCATGCGTTGTGGAGCTGTGACTGAAGGACGCCAAAGTGATAGAGCGTCGCATTGGGTATTAGAAACACCAAGTCACTGCACAACGTCTCAGATCCGACAAACCCCATAGGGATATACCTTCTACGCTCTGACGAGACTTTGGGGACAATGATGGCAGTCGAATTAGGAATGATTTCAGTACCGAAATGGTTCGGCCTCTCGGCTGCTTTCAAGGTCTGCTTCCTCGAGCTACTCAGGCGGTAGTTTCTAACGTTCTCGATTCTCTCCCTACAACAAGGAAGGCCCTTGAGATCGGCCCACGAAGCCTCCCCCAACCACAGGCACCATCTCTCAATACCCCGTATGAACTCCTGCGATCCAAGCCATTTATGAAAGTACTTCTCAGCCGCGGGCTCTTTCGAAAGGAACGCCGCCTTCTCCTCCGGTGTGAACAGATAGTTGCCGCCATCAATCGGTTGAGAGCCGATACCGATAGCGGGCACGTCCGACAAAGGCTTGCTTCTGTTCCAGATGAAAGCGTCGGGCGCGTTCTTCAGATAGGCGTTGAGCCGAGGAACGGCAATCCGGTCTTCGTCAGAATCGGGCGTCGCATGATAGAAGAGCGTCTTGTTCCCCGCTTCGCTGGAGAACCCGACGATGACGCAGAACACGTGTGCCTTGTCCGCCGCCTCGTTGTCCCAGCGGAAGGTGTTGTGTGCGAAATCGATATGGATGCCCATGTCATGCAGGGGTTTCCAGAGGTTGGCGACCTGCTCGCCCTGACATATCGAGTTGGTCGAGACCAGGGCGCAGCGCGTGCGCTTCCCCTGCGTGAACCTCGCGGCCTTCATGTACCAGGCCCCGCAGTAGTCGATGTTGCCCGCGTTCTTCGCTCCATCGAAGACCTCAAGGAGCTCTGCCTTCTGCTCCTTGGATTGGTTGCGAGCACCCAGGAACGGCGGGTTGCCCACAAGATAAGTAAGGTCATCGGGGAACACCTCGGACCAATCGGTCTTGAGGGCGTTGCCCTCATGGAGGTTGCTGAGGCTCCTGAGCGGCAGGAAGTCGAAGTCATAACCGACGTATATCTCCTGCGTCTTTCGGAGCATCTGCTCCTCGGTGATCCAAAGGGCGGTCTTGGCGACCGAGACGGCGAAGTCGTTTATCTCGATGCCGTACAGTTGATCGAGAGATACGCGGACGGGGCTGTCCTGCGCAATGACGAGGGACGTCTGCCCCGCGTTGCCGGTCTCCTCGCTGAGCTCGTCCTCGATGATTCGGTTCTCGATGGTGCGCAGCTGCCGGTACGCCTCGGTAAGGAAGTTGCCCGAGCCGCACGCGGGGTCACCGATGGTGATGGAGGCAACCTTGTCGTGCAGCCTCGCCAGGGCCTGCTTGCGTTTCGTCGCCGTCCTCTCGCCCTCGGCCTCGTGCAACTCGTCCCACAGCTCGTCGAGGAAGAGCGGCTTGAGGCAGCGCTCGATGTTCTCCACGCTCGTGTAGTGCATGCCCCCGGCATGGCGGGTCTCGGGGTTCAGCGTCCCCTCGAACACGCCGCCGAAGATGACGCCCGAGATCTCGCGCCAATCGAAGTCCTGGGACGCGTCGGTGATGGCCTCGAGAATCTCCGGGGTCATCTGTGGGACGATGATGGAGGAGTCGGCGAACAGACCGCCGTTCACGTAGGGGAAGGCCGCGAGGTCCTCGTCCATGTACTCGTCCCGCTTGTCCAGGGGCGTGTCGATCGCCTCGAACAGGTCCACCAGCTTACGGCGGAGCTTGGCAGGGTCACCCTCGCAGTACCTACCGAACGCCTGGTGCGATTGCAGGAGGTCGGCGTCCTCGGCGTAAAGCAGGAAGATGATTCGGGTGATGAGCACGTTGAGCGAGCGCTGCTCCTCCTGCGCGCGCTCGTCCTTCTCCTCGATGTGGTGGTACTGCTTGGCGAGGGCATCGTAGAGCCTGGAGACGTAGGCCCCGGCCTCGATGGAGAGCTGCTGCTCCTTGTGCAGGCGGCTCGTCTCGTTGGAGGTCAGGAAGGAGAGAAGGTACAGGCTGTCCTGGAGCTCTTCGAGGGAGAACTCCTGCACGGTGTCCTCGGGCCGCTCGTTGTCGAGGTCGTAGAGGCGGAAGGTCCCGAAGTTGCACGTCATCACCCAGCGGGGGCGCTCGGAGTACGGCAGGTGCCGCGCGTACCACATGGCCTGCTGGAGCGGCGTCTCCATGCCGCCGTTCCTGGGTTCGGGCTTATCGAGGTCGATGCCCCACGACTTCTGCTCGCAGAGGAAGTTGTGGTCAGAGACGAACACGTCGATGCGACGGCCTCTCACCTTCCGCTCGAAGTCGACGAAGCTGTCTATGGTGTTGGACGGGATGCCCAGGACGTTGATGAGCAGGTCGACCCAGAACTTTTGCGTGTCCTGCTGCTCGTTGTTGGAGCCCGCGGGGATGGCGGCAAGGCGCTTCTGCCACCGCTTGACGAACTCTTTTGCCTCTTTCTTGCTGGCAGGCATACCGGACCTCCTGCGTCGTTGTCACTTTCGGACAATTTTAAGGGGTAAAAGCCCTCTCCCAAGCGGAAGGGCGAGTTTTCGACGGTCCCCGGTGTCGCAGGGTCCCAGGCGAAACCCGAAGACGCCGGGGGCTGTTGGAAACTCGCCCATCTCACAGCAACGTCACCCTAGGTTTTCAACGCTTTCCATGGCCGAAGGGCTTCTTATAAGCCCGTAGGCTGTGGGAAGGGTTGGAAACCGGACTTTGGGCATAGCCCTTCACAAAAAAACTTTCTACCCAAATTCTACCCAACTGACGTTAACGATGCCCTTATATAAGAAAGCAGGTCAGACGATTTATACCGTCTGACCTGCATTTACTTCTGGTGCCCCCGGGCGGATTCGAACCGTCGACACCCGCTTTAGGAGAGCGGTGCTCTATCCCCTGAGCTACGGAGGCATGTTGTACTAGTGTAGCAGATTTGCCCCTTGGCCATGTAGCGCATGGCCACTCATCAAGAAGGCTCTGCAGCGAATTATCGCCGTAGAGCCTTCTCAATAACGGAAAATTATAACCCAGAATAACGCAAAATAATGGGATGGGGTTTCCTCTAACCACATGTAAGGGAAATTCCATCCCGGTATTCGGCTAAAAAATGGGACAAGCTTTCCCAACTGGCGCTCAAAAGGAAAATGCATCCCGGAATGAGAACGAATTCCGGGATGCATTTTCCGCCATCTATCGCAGACGACTAGTCGCCTTTGTGAAAGAGGCTTTTGATGGCAGCAGGGATGCTCTTGGCGCCCTTGGTCGTTACGTCGATAAAGTCGGGCGAACGCACGAGCTTATCCTCGTCGACGTACTTGCGGACCGCGCGAAGCGTCTCTTTGTCGTCGCGCGTCGAAAACGTAAAGTGACCGTTGTCCTTGGTGAAGATGGCAAAACGCGTGATCTTCTTGGTGCCGCGTAAAACCTCGGCGGCAATATAGTCGACCTCGTCCCATGGGATTTGAATATAATCCTCGGGATTGCGCTCGTTATAGTACTCAAACGCCTTATTGCCCACCATCACGTTACCGTGGCTGGTAAGCCCCATCAGGCAGGTTGCCGGCGTTGCCAGATCGACCGTGCTGTTCTGAGATTGCGCCATACGCGCCTCGCCCTCCAATAAAAACAATCGGACCGCATCCAGTGTACCCACCGGGTGCGGTCCGTTTCAATGGCTCAAAAGCCCTTGCCTAGCAACTCTCGGTCTTAAGCCGAAGCGTGCTTACATGAAGCCGCAGACGCGACCGATGATGCCGACGGCGAAGAGAGCCAGGATGATGACGATCGGGCTGACCTTCTTCTTGAGGAGCTTGCAGACCAGCAGGGTCAGGCACACGGCGGCAAGGCCGGGGATGAGCTGATCGAGGTTAGCCTGAAGCGTGGTGACCTTCACCTGATCAAGGGCGTTAGCACCGATGGAGTTATACATCGTCAGTGCTTCCTTGACACCCTCAGAACCGGAGGGCAGGTTAGCCCAGTCGATAAAGGCGCCAGCAGACTGCGTGACCTTGGAGACGACCGGGGTGAAGGAGATGGACACCCAGCGCTCGACCAGGGCGCCGATGATGAACATACCCAGGATGGAAGCGCCCTCGGTGACCTTGCCCATCAGACCACCGGAGAGGTCCTTGGCGATGGAGGAGCCGACCTTGTAGCCAAACTCCTGCGTGTACCACAGGAAAGCGTAACGGATGATGTTCCACGCGAAGAAGAACAGCAGCGGACCGGCGATGCTGCCGGACAGGGCCATGGAAGCGCCCAGAGCGCCCAGAATCGGGCGAAGGGTGAACCAGAAGACGGGGTCACCGACGCCGGCGAGCGGGCCCATCATACCGACCTTGACGCCCTGGATGGCGACGTCGTCGATCGGAGCACCGTTGGCGCGCTCCTCCTCGAGGGCGAGGGTAACGCCAATGACGGGGGCGGAAACATAGGGGTGGGTGTTATAGAACTCCAGGTGGCGCTTAAGAGCGGCAATCTGGTCATCCTTGCTGGTGTAGAGCTTCTTGATCGCAGGGATCATTGCGAAGCACCAGCCGCCGTTCTGCATACGCTCGTAGTTCCACGAGCCCTGAAGGAACTGATGACGGAAGCAAACCTTCTTGCGGTCAGCCTTGGTGAGCTGAATCTTGTTCTCTGCCATATGTATCACTCCCCTCCTACTCGTAATCGTTCAGAATGTCGCCGAGCGGGTCGCCGGAGCCACCGCCCATGCCGCCACCCTGCTTGGCCAGATCCTTAAGGCCAAGGTAGATGAGGGCAAGGGAGATGCCGATGAGACCAAGGGCGATCAGCGTGAGCTGAGGGATGGCAGCAAGGACAAAGCCGAGGATGAAGAACGGCCAGGTCTCCTTGGTGGCCATCATGTTGATGACCATGGCGTAACCGACGGAAGCGACCATGCCGCCGCCGACAGCCATGCCGCCGGACAGCCAGTCGGGCATAGCGTTAAGCGCGTTGGTAACAGCCTCGGCCGGGATGATGCACAGAAGCACTGCCGGAATGGCGATACGAAGGCCCTGCATAAGGATGGCAATGTACTGCCAGCGCTCGATGCCGGAGAAGTCGCCCTTCTCGGCGCAACCGTCCATGGCGTGAGCGATAGCGGTAGCCAGGGTACGGCAGATCATGGTCAGGAACAGACCAGCGACCGACAGCGGGACGGCGACGGCGATAGCGGTGGTAACGGCCTTGGCCGAATCGGTGGCGCCACCGTTGAGGGCGAGCACCATGATGATCGAAGAAGCGACCGAGGCCAGAGCGGCGTCAGGCGCGACAGCGGCGCCGACGTTAGCCCAGCCAAGGGCCATCATCTGGAGCGAACCGCCCAGGAGGATGCCCTCCTGAAGGTGACCGGTTACGAGACCGATAAGCGTGCATGCCACGAGCGGCTGATGGAACTGGAACTCATCCAGAATGCCTTCCATACCGGCAAGCAACGCGACAATCGCAACAAGCAGAATAGTGATTGCAGACATGTATCGGACCCTCCTTTACTATGCTTGAGCGGCCAGTTCGGCCTTAGCTTTCTTCAACATGGCGTCGAGATCCTCGGAGGAATCCGAAGGAACCTTGCGGACCTCGAACTTGACGCCCTTGGCCTTGAGGGCCTCGAGAGTCTTGACGTCGTCATCGCCCATAGCGACGGCGTTGGTGACGACGACCTTGCCCTTGGAGTGAGCCATGGAACCGATGTTGACTTCCTTGATGTCGACGCCGGCCTCGATGGCCTTGAGCAGATCCTGCGGGTTCTCGAAGAGCAGCATGGCCTTGGTGTCACCAAAGCGCGTGTCCTTGACGACCTCGGCCATCTTCTTGATGGGCACGACGTTGGCATGGACTCCCGGAGGGGCAGCCTGCTCGATCATGGTCTTGCGGAGCTCGTCGTGAGCAACGCCGTCGGAAACCACGATGATGCGGTTGGGGTTGATCTGCTTGGTCCACGTGGTGGCCACCTGGCCATGAAGCAGACGGGTGTCGATACGGACGTGGGCGATCTTGATGTGCCCATCGCCGATGACCGTTCCCGGAGGAATGGCGCCTGCAGGAGCAGCGGCGGCCGTAGCCGGCTTCTTCTCCTCGGGCTCCAGAGACTCGGGCTTGACGCGCACGCCAGCCTTAGCCTCAGTCACGAGATGTTTTGCGATCGCATGTGCAGTGTTCTTTGCGTCAAAGCGCTGCGAATATGCCTCGATGAGCATAGGCAGGTTGACACCGGTGACGATAGCCCAGGAATCATGGCCCTCGATGAGCCCGCTGATCTGGTTGAACGGCGTGCCGCCCCACAGATCAACGAGGAAGAGCACCTGCTCCTGGTCCTCGAAGGAAGCGATTGCTTCCTCGACCTTGGCACGGAAGTCGTCGGGTCCCATGCTCGGCTCGAGCGAGACCACGGCAACAGACGGCTGATCGCCAAAGACCATCGAGCCCGTCTGCTTGATTCCAGCTGCCAAGTCCCCGTGGCTAGCAAGAACAATACTTACCATCACATAACCTCCTTTTTGTCTACGTATTTCCTACACGACATGAAGGAAGTATACCTGTTTGGTTTGTGGAATTATAGCTAAATTCGCAAAAGGTTGGATTATTTGTTTAAACGTCTAAGTTTGTTACAAATTGATTACGTTGCCGGTTTACAGCTTATTGCCTGCTAAAACGTGATTTGCTGATTGCTTTCAAAGACATATAAAGGTGCACTGTTCGTTAAGACCGCTTTTAGGTGGATCCCAATGCGTCTGCGTGCCACCATTTTGTTTAAACAGACATGACTTGACTAACCGAAGCAAATATGTTTAGAACTCTAGCCCATGTAGTCATTGGATGTTAGGCGATGTGGAGAGGGTTGGCGGCGTCGACGGCATCGGGGGCGTCGGAAGGACCGTCGGGGACAGCGTCTGCCGGATCCTCGTCGGGGGTCTCGATCTGTTTGATCATTACCTCTTGGCCCTGCAGCAGGTATGTTTCACCGCTGCCGCAATGGGGGCAAGTCTTGCCGTGCTCGACCGTCGCGTAGTCGCGGCCGCACGCCTCGCAATGCGTCACGGCCTCGACAGGCTCCACGATAAGCTCCGCGCCCTGCGTGATAGGCTTTTTATCCGCCGCCCAGCGCCAAGCGTCGAGTAGTAGATCGGGGACGACGCCCGAGACCTCGCCCAGCAGCAGCGTGACGCTCGAAACGCGACGCACGCCATGAGCGCGCGCCACATTCTCAACATCGCGAATGATGTGATAGACGATTCCGAGCTCGTGCACTTTTAATTCCTTCCGCCGTTCTACCGAACGGCGGTCGGCTTGACGCTGTGCGAGCCCCAGACGGGCGATCTGCCTTTCAATCGTCGGGCATGGGCAAAAGCCCTATGCCCTCCTCTTTCAAGGCACCTCGCCACGCCTGGGACTCGCTCGCTGTCCAACCGCTCTCTGCGCCGTTCTCCTGCTTGTTGCGTTTCTTACTTCTTCCCGAATTTAATCTTGATGGCGCGCTTGAGCGCGTACTTACCCAGACTGGGGAGCTTTTGCTCGTATTTGACCATCGTGGAGCACTCGGGGCGGTCGCGATCCAGATGGATGGCGTCGAACGCGCACTTGGTGGTGCACAGGCCGCAGCCGATGCACTTGTTGGGGTCGACGATCGAGGCGCCGCAGCCCAGGCAGCGGGCGGTCTCGGCGCGCACCTGCTCTTCGGTAAAGGTCTCGACGTACTCGCTAAAGGGCGCAGCCTTCTCGCGCTCGCGGTCCACGTGGGCAACCTCGCGGCTCGCGTTGTCGTAGCTCTCGATCACGACATCGTCGCGGTCGAGCGCGGTGTAGCGGCGCTGGTTGCGGCCGATGGTGAGCGTGGAGCCCGGCTGCACAAAGCGATGGATGGACACGGCGGCCTCGTGACCGGCGGCAATGGCATCGATGGCAAAGCTCGGACCGGTGTAGACATCGCCGCCCACAAAGATGTCGGGCTCGGCGGTCTGGTAGGTCTGGGGATCGGCAAGAGCACCCTGGCCGCGGCCAAGCTCCACCTTGGAGCCAGCCAGCAGGTCGCCCCACACAATGGACTGGCCAATCGACATGACGACACGGTCGGCATCGACACGGCGCAAGTCGTTCTCGTCGTACTCGGGCGCAAAACGGCCCTCGTCGTCAAAGACACGCGTGCAGCGCTTGAAGGTGATACCGCACACACGACCGGCCTCGTCCAGGTGAACCTCCTTGGGACCCCAGCCGCAGCTGATGTGCGCGCCGTCCTCAACGGCCTCGCGACGCTCCTCCTCGCTGGCGGGCATCTGCGCCTCGCTCTCCAGGCAGAACATCTCAACGTGCTCGGAGCCCAGACGGCAGGCGTTTCGGGCCACGTCGATGGCCACGTTGCCGCCGCCCACCACGATGGTGCGGCCGGGCAGCGCGTCGATCTTGCCGCTGTTAACCTCGCGAAGGAAGTCGACGGCCACGGTCACGTCCTCGGCATCCTCGCCCGGAATACCGGCAAGGCGGCCGCCCTGGCAGCCAATAGCCACGTAGAAGGCCTTAAAGCCCTGCTCGCGCAGCTCGTCGAGCGTCACATCGCGGCCGACCTCCACGCCATAGCGGAACTCGGCACCCATCAGGCGAATGATCTCGACCTCGGCCTCGATAACGTCCTTCTCCAGCTTAAAGCTGGGAATACCGTAGGTAAGCATACCGCCCGGGCGCTCGTTCTTCTCGAACACGACAGGCTTGTAGCCCTTCTCGGCCAGGTAGAAAGCGCAGGACAGGCCGGCGGGACCGGCACCGATGATGGCGATCTTCTGATCGAAGCCGCCAGCGCGCGTCGGCGTCACCACGGGCGGGACATAGCGGGTCGCGGCATCAAGATCGCGCTGGGCGATGAACTTCTTGACCTCGTCGATAGCCACGGCGGCGTCCACACGGCCGCGGGTGCAGGCATCCTCGCAGCGGCGATTGCACACACGGCCACAGATAGCGGGCAGCGGGTTCTCGCGCTTGATGAGTGCTAGGGCCTCGTCATAGCGACCCTGAGCCGCGAGCTTCAAATAGCCCTGAACGGCGACATGCGCGGGGCAGGCCGTCTTGCAGGGCGCGGTGCCGGACTCGTGCGTCTCGATACGGTTATCGTTGCGGTAGTTGGGCGACCACTTGGTGTGGTCCCATTTGGTGGCATCGGGCAGCTCCTGGCGCGGATACTCGGGCACCTGTCCGCCGGCCTTTTTGCTGCAGAGCTTCTGGCCCAGCTTAGCGGCACCGGCCGGGCACACCTCAACGCAGCGACCGCAGGCCACGCACTTGTCCTTCTCGACCTTGGCGACATAGGCCGAGCGCGACAGGTTGGGCGTGTTGAACAGCTGCGAGGTGCGCAGGGCATAGCACACGTTGACGTTGCAGTTGCAGATGGCGAAGATCTTGTTCTCGCCGTCGATGTTGGTGATCTGGTGCACAAAGCCGTTGTCCTCGGCCTGGCGCAGGATGTCGTAGACCTCGTCGCGGGTCACGTAATGGCCACGATCGGTCTCGACCACGTAGTCGGCCATATCGCCCACGGCGATGCACCAATCGGCCGGGTCGTCGGCACAGCCCTCACCCATCACGCGACGGCTCGCGCGGCAGCTGCAGGTGCTAGCGGCATATTTGCCATCGTATTTGTCGAGCCAATGCTCGATATGCTCAATCGGCACCGAGGTGCTCGCGGCGTCAATGGCCTTCTCGACCGGAATGACGTGCATGCCGATACCGGCGCCTCCGGGCGGCACCATCGGCGTGGCCTTGGACAGCGGTCCCTTGGACGCCTGCTCAAAGAACTTGGCGTAGACCGGATGCTCCTCGAGCTGGCCCACGCGCATGTTGAGGAACTCGGCGGAACCCGGCACCAGCATGGGCAGGACCCACTGCTTGGCGCGCTCGGGATTTTCCCAGTTGTACTCGAGCAGACCCGTGTAGCTCATGTCGTCGAGCATCTTCTCGATATCGGCCTCGGGCATGCCGGTGAGCTTGACCATCTCGGGCAGCGTATAGGGACGGCGCATCTTCATCTTGCAGAGCACTTCGGCCTGCTCGTCGGTTGCGGCCTCGGCAAACGACCAGTACTCGTAGCCCAGCAGCTCGTCGCGGTGCAACAGACGGTTGGTGCAGTGCTCGCACAGTTTGACGATGGCCTCACGCGGATGCTCCGGCAGCGGCGGCACGAACTCCGAGCCGATGTCGGGCTCGGTGTAGCTAATTCCCGGTCCGTTGAGAATCATGGTTGTCCCTTCTCTTGCCACAGTCCGGCGAGACCGCGGCACCCCTCTTTTTTGCAGGTCGGGCATGCCCCCATGCCGTTTACCCGCCATTGTTGACATTGTGTCAAAAATAGTATTGACGAACCGTCAACAATATTCAAGACTGTTAGGCGAACGGTCAGGCAAAAGAGGATGAAAGGAGGCAAAACATGGGCAACAACACAGCAGATACCTCTGTGGTCGATGCCGTCCCCGCATCCGATAGCGCGGCAAAGCGCCTGACGGGCGACGAACGCCGTCGCGAGATCCTCGATGCCGTGCGCACCGTAAGCTCCGAGCTGGGCGTGTCGCATCTATCCGTCTCGGCCGTGACCAAGCGAGCCGGCTGCACGCGCTCGCTGTTCTACCACTACTTCGCCGACATGGACGCCGCCGTCACCGCTGTTATGGACGAGGCAATCGACGGTTTTATCTCCGAGCTCGAGCAGTGGAATGCCAACCGCATCGTCGGTGATATTGAAGGCGCGCTCGACACCGTCGCCCCGCTCTTTAAGCGTCTGGTCGCCAGCGGCCACGAGCTGCCGAGTACGCTCACCTCAAGCAGCGGCGCGCTCTACGGCGGCTTTTTGCACAACGTGGTTCAGCGCGTGGCGCAGTATATCTGCGACACCACCGTGGTGGATTTTGTCGCCCATCACGAGCTGCGCATCGACCATGTCTACGAAACGTTCTACACCCTCATCATGGGTCTTTTGATGTATATCCGCACGCACCCCGATGTGCCCGACGAGACGGTCAAGGAAATCATCGCCTCGACGCTCCACATCGAGGGCTACACCGCCAAGTATCCGGAGCGCAAGCCCCAGAACTGACGACATTTGGCCAAACTGCCCGCGATCAGAAGAGGGGCCGCGGGCGTGTGAAAGGAGAGCAGCATGCTGTTCGATGTTTGGGGTAGCGATACCCTTATTCACTGGGCCGGCTGGGCCATGGTCTTTATTGGCCTGATCGTGCTCAACGAGGTCGGCCGCCGCACCAAGCTGGGCGCGGCAATCATCTTTGGCGTGGCTCCGCTGGCCATGACCATCTACTGCGTCGCCATCGCCATCGGCGTTTCGCAGGGTGCCGAGTGGGCGCTCACCAACCCCACCCATGTGTACCAGAACAGCTGGTTCCACTACGCCAAGGTGTACGCGGCGCTGGCCGGTTGCTGGGGCTTCATTGCCATTAAGTACCAGTGGGGCAAGATCGGCAAGGCGCATTGGTTCCGCGCGTGGCCGTTTGTGATCGTCGCCATCAACATCATGATCGCCGTCGTGTCTGACTTTGAGAGCGCCTATCACTTCTTTGTCCTGGGCGAGTCCACCTGGGTCACCTCCGAGGGCGCCACGCAGCTGGCCGGCTGGAACAACGTGTTCAACGGTATCGCGGGCATCATCAACATCTTCTGCATGACCGGTTGGTGGAGCGTCTACGCCTCCGAAGACAAGACCGACATGCTGTGGCCCGACATGACCTGGGTCTACATCATCGCCTACGATATCTGGAACTTCTGCTACACCTACAACTGCCTGCCCACCCACTCCTGGTTCTGCGGCTTTGCGCTGCTGCTGGCGCCCACCGTCGCCGCCTTTATCTGGAACAAGGGCGGCTGGATTCAGAACCGCGCCTTTACGCTGGCCATTTGGTGCATGTTTGCCCAGGTGTTCCCGTACTTCCAGGAGGAGTCCATCTTTGTGACGCACTCCACGCTCGACCCCGGCGCCGCTACCGCGGTCTCGATCGCCGCGCTGATCGCCAACGTCGCCGCAATCATCTACATCGCCTACCGTGCCAAGAAGCTCGGCCGCAACCCCTACAAGCAGGATGTCTTTGAGGGCACCAGCGATTGGGAGAAGGCTACTGCCCGCCGCGCCAAGGTTGATTACGCGCACGCCGAGTAACGTGCTGATCGCTGTTGGCACTTGGTCATAGGCCCGCCCGCCAGGCTTTTCAATCCAATGTCTCGCAGAGCCCCCGGAAAGCGTTTCACTCGCTTTCCGGGGGCTTTTTTCATCCCGCTTACATTCAAAAACACGCGCATATATAAAATCGGATTTCAAATCCTGCGGCGGCTCTACGGGGTCCCGTTTTTGGGTACAGTGTTGTCCCGATATTGAGCTTGGGGGATATATGAAAGATGAGACGATGGGCCAAGAGGATGCGGCCCAAGATGCAGAAGCGTGTGCCGAGGCCCTGGAGAGCCTAGACCGGATTGCGCTAGACGAGCTCTCGTTTAGCGATTCGGCCGTCGACGCACAGGACGAGGCGCACGAAGACACCGAGGACGAAGTCAGCGACGCCAAAGCCGAAGCCGAAGCCGAAGCCGAAGCCGAAGCCGAAGCCGAAGAGGACGATAGCAGGGCCGACGACCAGCCCGAATCCGACACGAGCGAAGAAACCATCCTGCTCGACAACTTGCCGGCCGAAGATTCGCTGACCCGCGAGCTCCCTGGCTTAGGCTCCGCGCCTGCCGTGGACGAGACCATCGCCATGGGCGATATCCCCCTGCCGTCCGTTCCCTCAGCGCACGAAGCCGAGGTTCGTCATCGCAAGATGTCGCCCAAGCGCCGCAACCTGATGGTTGCCGGCGTAGTGGCCGTCGCGCTCGTCGCCGGCGGCGCAGGCTATGCTGCCTGGAACGGATATCAGCAAGAGCAGGCCGCCGCTGCCGCCGCCAATGCGCACACGATGATGTCGGTGCAGATTGGCGTGCATGCCGCGGGCCTCGACTGCTCAACTGGCTCCAAGATCCCCGTGCAGGTGAGCGGACAAGATTCCGACGGTTCTTCCGTGAGCGAAACGCTCTACGTTGACGAGCACGGCCGCGGCATCAAACTGCTGCCCGGCGATTACACGCTCTCCATCGCTGCCTCCCCCATCGCGGCCGACGGCACCATCTATACCGTCCCGACCACCAAGACGCAGGTCACCGTTAAGAGCGATGGACAGGATTTAAGTGCCCAGGCCACCTTTAAGCTCAAGGTGCCTTCGGCCGACACGGTGACTGACGACCAGATCGATGCCGCCGCCAAGTATGCCGAGGAAGGCGGGGTGAACTCCGCCGCGGTCGCAAAGGTGCTCCAGCAGGCGGCAACCGCGCGCCGTGACGCCGCCGTCAACGCCGTGAGCTCCCGCGAGGCACAGGCGGCCCGCGACGCCGATGCTCGACATAAGGCAACGGACCTGTATCAGCTCGATATTCCCGTTGAGTGGTACGGCAAAGTCGCGACTTGGCAAAACGGCAGCACGCTGTGCATTTATCTGGACGGCGACACCAACACACCGCTCGTGACGCTCGTCGCGGTGCGCGAGGGCGAGAGCTTTACGCCCGATGAGGGCGACGCGGTTTTGGGTGCCGCAAACCTCGGCAACGGCTACACCGTCTACGCCAGCGGCCCCGTCTATCCGTACGTGGTGCCCCAGACCATCAACGGGCGCACGCAGAACCCCGTGTCAACCTACCCCATGGACACGGCCATTGAGCTTGTCGAGCTTACGACCGGCAACCGCTACACCTATAGCCAGATCAAGAACGTACTGGTCGGCAAAGACGGCAAAGCCGACGCCGCGACCAAACTCGAGACCGACTACCTCGCGCAGATCCTGCTGCCGAGCATCAAAGCCCAGGACTAGCCGGGCGCAGCAAGGTGCTCCCCAACCATGATGAAGGGGCCAGGAGGTCCTGGCCCCACGATCCGTAGATGATTAGGCAAGGAGCCACTTCCATGCGGGCACAACGTGTACCACACCGTGTTCGCATGGAATATCGGCCTGCTCATCCATGGTAACGATTGCCGACTCGCCAAGATCGAACTGGGCCATCGAGGCATCAAGCGCGGCAATTTCGCGCTCGCGCGTTTTCTCACTTGCCATATCCACACTCACCCGAATCAGGCTATAAGCCCGCATGAGAAGTGCGTCCCCAGCCACAAAGTCCACCTCATGGCTTTTGCTCTTCTCTTTGATCAGCAGGCGGCAGACCGAGCCGGTCCTCACCGCGGGAGTCCTTCTTCTTAGCGCATTGAACACTGCGGTCTCGAGCCTCTGGCCCTGGTCCAATGCTGATGCGGGAGAGAATGCTCCAAACATCGCAGGGTCGACAGCGTAGACCTTAGACGCAGACCGCATGTTATTTGCCAATGAGCGCGTGAACTCCGGCACAGAAAATAACAGGTAGGCATCCTCATAATACTCAAGTAAATCGCTGAGCGAATTACGACTGACGGGTATCTGTCTGCTCTTGAACTCGTTGTACACTTTGTTCACCGACAGCTCTCGTCCCGAAGATGCCATACACCGCGTCAAGAACAGCGATGCCAGGCGAGGGTTCTTGACGTCGTAACGCTCAATGACGTCCATAGCGACCGTTCGCGAAGCATATTCCTGTAGCAGCTGAATCGCGTCTGCGGGCGTCTGCTCAAGCGTCGCGATGAATCCCCCTCGTTCAAGATATCCGATCAGATGATGTCGAAGCAGCGCTGCATCGCTTGGGGAAAAGGTCGCATCTGGCTCGAAAACGCTCCCTGTCTTATACCGAACGTATTCCGAAAAACTCAACGGAAAAAGCTCCCGTATAAGAGAACGACCCCTGAACTCGCTCTTAAGCTCTGAGGACAGCATCTTGGAAGAAGATCCCGTCACATAGACGGTCGCTTTCTCCGTATCGACTACACGCCGCAGAAACGCACCCCATTCGGGAATTTCCTGGATCTCGTCAAAGAAAATGTAAGCGCCCTCGGTTCGAGCAGCAGGATACAGCGCATAGAACGTGTCGAGCACGTCCGCCAGCAGCGATGACTCATACGGGCGCAAGCGCTCGTCCTCAAAATTAAAGTAAAGCATCCGGTCAAGCTCAACGCCCCGGCTCTGAAGCCGCTGCATCTCCTGATACAGGCGATACGTCTTTCCACAACGGCGGGCTCCCACAACCACATTTACGATGTTGTCGCGCTTTGGCTCCTGTGGGTTTCCCAGATCAAGGTCTCGCTCAAAGACCTGCGGAACCCCCTGCTGTTCAAAGTCCTTTATTTTCTGGGCGATCAAGTCGTTGAATGCCATGATTCTCCAATCTTGCTCTCTAGCTAATCAAAATTATACTGATTCTTGATTAATTAGAGAGCAAGATTGTGTGTGGCTAGATTAACACTTAAGCAAGTTTTATCACCGTTATTGCTCCGAAGGATATCGAGTGGCTAAGAGGACAACCGAGCTCGAATGCGACTCCCCGAGCAGTCAATTTGGGACGGGACTTTTATGACTACCCTCCCCCTGTAGAAAAATCCCCAACGCAGTTGCGGTGAAATAGGGACTGTTTTTGCTGGTCAAACCGCAAAACAGTCCCTATTTCACCGCAACTTATTGGTGGCCTTTTGGGTGGCACTCAGCGCCACGGATCGGCTTCGAACATCGGCTCACGCTCGGGGCGGCGATCGCTGTAGGGATCGTAGCCGTCGTCGTCCTCGTTCTCGGCGCGAATGTAGGGATCGCGCGGCTTGGGCGCCGGCTTAGGCGCAGGCTTGGGTGCGGCGGGTGCGGCATCGGTCGCCGGCGTGTTTGTCTTGCTCTTGTCTATCATCTGTATAGCTCCTTGCCATGCACTCACGTTCAACAACATCGATTGTCGCACGAAAAAGGGCGGCGGACCCAATTGGATCCGCCGCCCTTGGCGTTTAGAGACGGCTGGCAGATTTTAAGGCATGTCCCAAAAATCTACTCGGCGTCGGGAACCTCGTAGGTGGCCGCCGGCGTGTTGTCGCACACGACGGTAAAGCCGCCGTCCTTGTCGACATCGACCGTCACCTGATCGCCCTCGCGCACCGTGCCGTCGATGATGGCGGCGGCGATGGCGTCCACGACCTCGCGCTGGACCAGGCGCTTGAGCGGACGGGCACCGAACACGGGGTCCAGGCCGCCCACGGCGAGCATCTGCTTGGCCGCCGGGGTGATGGCAAGCGTCATGCGCTCCTTGGCCAGGCGTGCGCGGACGTCGGCAAGCTGGATGTCGACGATCTTCTCGATCTGCGCCATGCCGAGCGGATGGAACACCACGATATCGTCGATACGGTTGAGGAACTCGGGGCGGAAGGTCTGAGCCATGGCGGCGTCGACCTGATGGCGCATCTCCTCCTCGTCCTTACCGGACAGATCGGCGATGGCCTTGGAGCCCACGTTAGACGTCATGATGATAATCGTGTTCTTGAAGGACACCTGGCGACCCTGGCCATCGGTCAGACGGCCGTCGTCGAGCACCTGCAACAGCACGTTAAAGACATCCGGATGAGCCTTCTCCATCTCGTCGAGCAAGATCACGGAGTACGGACGACGGCGCACGGCCTCGGTGAGCTGGCCGCCCTCGTCGTAACCCACGTATCCCGGGGGCGCACCGATCAGACGCTGGACGCTGAACTTCTCCATGTACTCGGACATGTCGATACGCACGAGTGCGCGCTCGTCGTCGAACAGGCACTCGGCAAGCGCCTTGGCGAGCTCGGTCTTGCCCACGCCAGTGGGGCCCAGGAAGAAGAAGCTGCCGATGGGCTTGTCCGGATCGGAGAGGCCCGCACGGCTGCGACGCACAGCCGCGGCGACGGCGGAGACGGCCTCGTCCTGACCGATGACGCGCTTATGCAGCTCGCCCTCCAGGCCCTTCAGCTTGTCGAGCTCGCCCTGCATCATCTTGGACACGGGCACGCCGGTCCAGGCACTCACGACCTCGGCGATCTCGTCGGAGGTCACCTGCTCGTTGAGGCCCTCGCCGTCCTGCTGCTTTTGTGCCTCGAGCGCAGCCTCGGAATCCTGAATCTGCTGCTGCAGACCCGGAATCACGGAGAAGCGCAGCTCGGACGCACGGCCCAGGTCGCCGTTGCGCGTTGCACGCTCCTCTTCGCTCTTGGCCTCGTCAAGCTGGCCCTTAAGCTCCTGCACGTGGTCGATGGCGTTCTTTTGGTTGAGCCAGCCAGCCTTTTGCACATTGAGCTTTTCCTGGACCTCGGCAATCTCCTGACGCAGGGCCTCCAGACGCTCCTTGGAGGCGTCGTCGGTCTCCTTCATGAGTGCCTGCTCTTCGATCTGCAGCTGGGTGAGTTGACGTGTGGTGGCGTCGATCTCGACCGGCATGCTGTCGAGCTCCATGCGCAGGCGGCTTGCCGCCTCATCGACCAGGTCGATGGCCTTGTCGGGCAGGAAGCGGTCGGCGATATAGCGATCGGAGAGGTCGGCAGCTGCCACGAGCGCGCTATCGGTGATATGCACACCGTGGAAGATCTCGTACTTCTCCTTGAGGCCACGCAGGATCGAGATGGTGTCCTCGACGGTGGGCTCGGAGACCATCACGGTCTGGAAACGACGGGCGAGCGCCGCGTCCTTCTCGATGTACTTGCGGTATTCGTCGAGCGTGGTCGCGCCGATCGCATGCAGGTCGCCACGGGCGAGCGCCGGCTTGAGGATATTGCCGGCGTCCATAGAGCCCTCGGTGGCACCCGCGCCCACGATGGTGTGGAGCTCATCGATGAACAGAATGACCTTGCCTTCGGATTTTTGAACCTCCTTGAGCACGGCCTTCAAGCGGTCCTCGAACTCGCCGCGGTACTTGGCGCCGGCGACCAGCGCGCTCATGTCGAGCTCGATGAGGTCGCGGTCGCGCAGGGTGCTCGGCACGTCGCCGGCCACGATACGCTGGGCGATGCCCTCGACGATGGCCGTCTTGCCGACGCCCGGCTCACCGATGAGCACGGGGTTGTTCTTGGTGCGACGGGACAGGACCTGGATGGTGCGGCGAATCTCATCGGTACGGCCGATGACCGGGTCGAGCTTGCCGGCGCGGGCCAGATCGCAGATGTTGCGACCGTACTGCTCCAGTGCCTCAAACTGGGTCTTGTCCTCGGCAGATGTCACGCGGTCATCGCCACGCAGCTCCTCGTAGACCTGCTCGATGCGCTCCTTGGTCACGCCGGCATCGCGCAGCACGCGGCCGGCCTCGCCCTTGTCCTCGGCAAGTGCCATGAGCAGATGCTCGGTCACCACAAAGCTGTCGCCCATCTTGGTGGCCTTCTTTTCGGCCTTTTCGATGACGCGGACGAGCTCGTTGGACAGGCCCATCTGCTGGCCCTCGCCCGAAACCTTGGGCGCGTGGTCGATGGCATCTTGTGTGGAGCGTGCGAGCTGGGCCGGGTCGGCACCGATGCGCTCGATGATCACGGAGATATTGCGCTCGCCGGCACCAAGCAGGGCGGACAGCAGGTGAATCGGCTCCACCGCACCGGCCTGCGCGTCGGCAGCCGTGCTCATGGCGGTCTGCAACGCCTCGCGCGACGTCATTGCTAGCTTATCGATTCTCATGGAATCACCTCTCTTGGGGTGGCCGCCCTACGGGGCGGCTTCACGTTGTTCGAGAAGTATTGTTGCCAGCTTTGCGCGATCTTATACATAAATCTAAGTCTCTATATATAAGATTTTCTGAGTGTTCCCACGACATACAAACCACCACAAAGGGGACAGGCACCTTTGTGGTGGTTGCAGCCTCTATTTACTTGCCGAGCCCGTGCTTCCCGATTCGGCGTTCCAGGGCATCTCATCCTCGAACAGCCATGTACGGGCAGACCCACTATCGCGTGCAGTCTGCGGGTCGGGCAAGCAGGTCTGTTCATAGGCATCCTGAATGCACTGACCCATAAAATCGTTGAGCTCGGCCTGGTTGCCCTCCATGACATAGGCGGCATCGCCGTCCAAGATGTAGATGCCCGGCCCCTCATTGCCCTCGTAGCCAGGATCGTACGAGACATCACATAACTTGGCGCCATTCGCGGTGTCCAACTCGATGGACGAGTGGCATCCGCCAACCATGTCGTTCGCTTTTGCCCGATAGGACGCATATCCGTACCAACGCTTAAATGTTTTGCCCTTGAGTAGCTCGGACGTCCTATCGATCAGGCTTGTATCCGTGGTATAGCGCATGGCCCCAAGCTGAATATGTGGATAATTACTAATGCCAAGCGCAGCCGGTTGCTCATCAAAATCAACGGTAATGGTCTCAGGCTTGTCGTCGCCGGTCAGAAGTTCGACAGATTGAATCACAGGCTTGACCACCGGCTCCGTCACCGCAGCAGGCAGAAACGCCATGCCGACAGCGCCCATGCCAACCACGGTGATCGCAAGCGCCAAAACAATCAATCCAATACGGGCAAAACGGCTCACGGCAAAACACCCCACAATGCAAACCTTCGCCACCTGCACTAATGATACCGCCAGCTAACACTATTACCAAAAGAAGCCGCGCGCTCCTCACCATCACAAAGGGGACAGGCACCTTTGTGGTAGTTTTCGACGCTAACGGTCGACCATCTCGCGCCATGAGATTAAACTTGAATTGTTCTCTGAACATATCCATTTCTGCCTATCCTCAACAGATCTTTGTCTCGAGGAGCGCATGTGAAGCCGTCTCATTCCACCGGTCGCAACGTCATCGCCATTCTCGCCATACCCATCGTGATGCTCTTCCTTATCGTCATCACGCCCTTTTCTTTTGGTATCGCCTCGCCCTTCGATCTTTGCGGGATGATCGACGCCGGCTCGCGTGCCACCTCGCTCTCCTTTGTCTGCCGTGGCGTGTTCTACGAATATGCAATTCCCACCGGAAGTTGGCAGTCCAAGTTACCGTTGCTCGGCAAGGTCGACGGATGCTCCCCCTATTTCTGCCTTGAACCTCAGGCGCTAAACTATCTGATCGACGACCAGCCACTCGACTCCATCACCCTCGCCTACGACTACGCACCAAACACCGATGAGCGCCACATGAACCAAGTCCTCGACAAGCTGCTTGGACAGTGCGGGCTCACCGCGGAAGCCGGTCGAACCATCTATAGCAACCGGAAATTAAAGCGAACAGAACTCCGCCGTGTCGGAAAAATCAAAGGGCGAAACGGGGCCGCCTACTGGGATGCCTGGGCAACACGCGACAAGGGCGAATTCGGACACAGCACCTATATGGTCACTGTCTACACCAAAGACGGAATTAAGGACAATGTTGACGATTTCGCGTCATCCAAACTCGGCATCCCCAAAACAACCAAGCCCGCCAGCCCAGATGAAATCCTGTAGAGACGCTCATTAACATACCGCTCAACAATCACAACAACATCGAGCTCGTTCCCCACCACCACAAAGGCGCCTGTTCCCTTTGTGGTGGTTTTCGACAAAAAGAAGCCGCCCCATTAACAGAGGCGGCATCAAGCAAGTCTATTTATTGGCGTCCCTCAAGACCCAACGAGAACGCAGAAATGTAGCCCAGGGCTTACCCTTTCCCGAACGCGACCCTCGCGAAGCGCGTGAGCGGGCGGGAAAGGGTAAGCCCCGGGCGGACAATTAAGTGCGTTACTCGGCAGCGGCCTTGAACTTGTTGTAGTTGATCAGGCAGCCGGCCTTGACGATGGCACGCTCCTCTGCCGTCATATCGGCAATGTAGAGCTCAATCTGCTCAACCGCACCGTCGGCACGCACCACGTAGGCGGCGATGTCCTTTAGGTCGCCATCGAGCGCGGCACGGATACCCGGCACGAAGACGTAATCGCCCACCTCAAAGCTGGGCTCGGCCTCCATCTGGAAGGGCACCATGCCCCAGTTCATCACATTGGAGCGATAGCGCTTGGTGGCGTACTCGTGGACGATGTTGGCCAGACCGCCAATTACGCGCTGGCAGCTCGCGGCCTGCTCGCGGGCAGAACCGTCACCGGGCTTCTTGGCATAGAGCATGGAGCCGTACTCAGTCGCCTTGGCATCGGCCGCGACACCCGCGCCGGCCAGTGCCTCAAACACGCCGGCAAGCTCGGCATCGAGTGCTGCCAGGTCACCCGCGGACTCGCCGGCAACGCGGCGCTTCTCCACGGCGTCGACTTCCTTGGAACGACCCACGTAGGCAGGGTCACGGCGGCTGAGCGTAAACTCGGCCAGGCCCAGTGGGTTGGAGCGGAAGGAGCTCGTCTCGCCCGAGGGAATGAGCTCGTCAGTCGTGGTGACCGGGTCCATGATCTTGGAGCACACCTTGAGCAGGATATCGTCGCCGAGAGGCTCCATCGCGGGCCACGGCTTGATGTTGGGGCCCTCGACCAGCTCGTCGGCCGGCTCAGCCTTGCCAAAGCCCCAGTACACGCGCTTCTTGTACGGCGCGTCGTCAAAGGTGTACTCGCAGGCCTCGTCCCAAGTCTCCTCGGGCAGGTCGGTCGCCGGCGTCAGGACGCCGCCGTTGGCAGCCGTCGCCGCAATGGAACGGGCATCCATCAGGGCCACGGCGCTCAGCTGGCCATTACCCGGCTTGGAACCCTCGCGGTTGGGGAAGTTACGCGTGGTGTGG
>OIDC01000261.1_pt1 | contig 33353 bp, 27 predicted proteins | sample 1581401 | NCBI WGS metagenome assembly OIDC01 (sample SAMEA3882518, study PRJEB24775) | human gut metagenome | biome: human-associated habitat; feature: intestine environment; material: feces | place: Netherlands | collected 2009/2010 | reverse complement strand
AGAATTCTCTACGCTTCTGAAAAGGATTTCTCGACCGCCAACCGCGTGCGTTTTTTCAACAACATCAAAAATAACGATTACGATTGCGTCATCATGTCGCACGACCAGTTCGGCAAGATACCGCAGTCACCGGAGTTGCAGCAGCGCATCCTGCAGGCGGAGCTTGACACGGTGGAGGAAAACCTCGAAGTCTTGCGGCAGCAGGGCAAGAACGTGTCGCGGGCGATGCTGAAAGGGCTGGAGAAGCGCAAGCACAACCTTGTGGCGAAGCTGGAGAAGGTGGAACACGCTATCAAGTCCCGCACGGATGATGTGGTGGACTTCAAGCAGATGGGCATCGACCACATCTTCATTGACGAGAGTCACCAGTTCAAGAACTTGACTTTCAACACCCGTCATGACCGTGTGGCGGGATTGGGAAACTCGGAAGGAAGCCAGAAGGCCCTGAATATGCTCTTTGCCATCCGTACCATACAGGAACGCACGGGCAAGGACTTGGGGGCTACGTTCCTTTCGGGCACGACCATTTCCAACAGTCTGACGGAACTGTACCTGCTCTTCAAATACCTGCGCCCCAACGAACTGGAACGGCAGGACATCCGCTGTTTCGATGCTTGGGCTGCCATCTTCGCCAAAAAGACGACCGATTTTGAGTTCAACGTAACGAACAATATCGTTCAGAAGGAGCGTTTTCGCTATTTCATCAAGGTGCCGGAGCTTGCCGCCTTCTACAACGAGATTACCGACTACCGCACGGCGGAGGATGTAGGTGTGGACAGACCAAACAAGAATGAGAGACTGCACCACATACCGCCCACACCGGAGCAGGAGGACTTCATACAGAAGCTGATGCAGTTTGCCAAAACCGGCGATGCCACTCTGCTTGGCAGGTTACCCCTGTCGGAAACGGAGGAAAAGGCGAAGATGCTCATCGCCACCGACTATGCGAGAAAGATGGCTCTTGATATGCGCATGATAGACCCGAACTACGAGGACCATCCCGACAACAAGGCAAGCCATTGTGCCAAGATGATTGCAGAGTATTACCACAAGTACGAGGCGCACAAGGGTACGCAGTTCGTGTTCTCCGACTTGGGGACATATCAGCCGGGGGAAGGATGGAACGTGTACAGCGAGATAAAACGCAAGTTGGTGGAGGATTACGGCATACCGGCAAGTGAGGTGCGCTTCATTCAGGAGTGTAAGACGGATAAGGCTCGTAAGGCGGTGATAGATGCCATGAACGCCGGGACGGTGCGCGTGCTGTTCGGCTCCACAAGTATGCTCGGAACGGGCGTGAATGCGCAGAAAAGATGTGTCGCCATCCATCACCTTGATACACCGTGGCGACCGTCCGACCTGCAACAGCGTGACGGACGGGGTGTTAGAGCCGGGAACGAGATTGCCAAGCATTTTGCCGAGAATAACGTGGATGTCATCATCTACGCGGTGGAAAAGTCGCTGGACAGCTACAAGTTCAATCTGCTGCACTGCAAGCAGACGTTCATATCGCAGCTCAAAAGTGGAGCGATGGGCGCACGTACCATCGACGAGGGAGCAATGGACGAAAAATCGGGTATGAACTTCTCGGAGTATATGGCGTTGCTCTCCGGCAATACCGACCTTTTGGATAAGGCGAAATTAGAGAAGCGTATCGCCTCGCTCGAAGGGGAACGCAAGTCGTTCAACAAGGGCAAGCGCGATTCGGAGTTCAAGCTGGAATCCAAGACGGGAGAACTGCGCAACAACACGGCTTTCATCGAAGCCATGACGGAAGACTGGAACCGTTTTCTTTCCGTTGTGCAGACTGATAGGGAAGGCAGCCGTCTTAATCTTGTCAAGGTGGACGGCGTGGATTCAACGGATGAGAAGGTCATCGGTAAGCGTTTGCAGGAAATCGCCAAGAACGCCATGACTGGTGGACTGTACAAGGCTGTCGGGGAACTTTACGGCTTTCCGATAAAGGTGGTCAGCGAGAGGACACTCAAAGAAGGTCTGGAGTTCACCGACAACCGCTTCGTGGTGGAGGGCAACTACAAGTACACCTACAACAACGGGCATCTGGCGATGGCAGACCCGATTGCTGCCGCACGAAACTTTCTGAACGCATTGGAGAGGATTCCGACCATCATCGACCAGTACAAGTCTAAGAACGAAGTGCTGGAAAAGGAGATTCCGCAGTTGCAGGAGATAGCGGGCAAGGTGTGGAAGAAGGAGGACGAGCTGAAACAGCTGAAGTCCGAACTCGCCGCACTGGACCGCAAGATACAGCTTGAGCTGGCTCCGGCTCAGGAAAACACGGAAGAGAACCGGCAAGGCAACGAGAAAAAACAGACGGAACAACAGCCGGAAAGCCCGCACGTGGACTTTGTACGCAGTCATTTAATTATAGGGAGACCCGATTTATCGGAATCCAAAGGTGTAAAACTTTAATATCGAAGTCTTGACAGAAAAAGCCAGTGGTTGAATTTTTCACCACTGGCTTTAATTCTAATAATTTTTCAATCTAATATGACCGAATCTATAACGTTAAATCATAGATTATGTGTCTATTTGTGAAGAAAAAGACGTAACTTTGTATCAAAATCAAATAAGCATAACAATGGAGCCATCTATATACAGTTTTTCACTTTATACCGCACTGCCGTTGATGTTATTCTTCGGCTTTTATTTTTTGTTTGCAAAGACTCCTGAAAAGAAAATTTTCAAGAATTATCTCCGCTCCCGACAGATTATGGGTATAGCTATGCTGCTGCTTTCGGCAAATTATTCGGTACATTTCTTCTTTGGTATCCGATTCAAAAATGCGGATTCTGCCATATTGATGAACATGTCCACATACTTCCTGTGCTATTCTCTGTTCAGTTCGGCATTGATAATGTTGCTTGATCGTTTTTACATTACCAAACGGCGTGTGTGGACACATATCATTTTATGGATTATATTTTCAACTCTTTCCGGAGTTGTGTTGTTCCTGTTGCCAAGCGGAATCATGCAAAAATTCTCTTTATTTGCTTTAGCTGTCTGGTTAGTCGTTTTTGGAGTCGTTTTAGCTCGCAGAGTCATAATTGCATACCGTAGAGCCATTCGGATTTTCAATGAAACTCAGGCGGATGATATAGGTACATATATCGAATGGCTTTCCATATTCACTTATTGGGCTGTTATCTTCGGTGTCGGATGCGGATTGCTGACATTTCTGCCAGACAAATATGTTTTTATCTGGATTTTGTCGTCAATACCGTTCTACAGCTATCTTTTCTACAGCTATCAGAACTACCTGCTGTTCTATGAACAGGTGGAAAATGCTTTTGAGCAAGATATACAGTCTGAAGAAGAACTTCTGACAGATACAGAAACTGAAATAGTTTCTGAGAAAGAAGTTCCAGTGTCCTATACAGAAATTATAGAGAAAGTGGCCAACTGGATAAAGACAGACGGCTATGTCCAGCAGGGACTTACCATAAAAGAACTGTCCGAAATACTTCATACGAACCGTACCTATCTTTCCGCTTATATCAAGACTACGTATAAAATGACATTCCGCGAATGGATAACCGGTCTCCGGTTGGAGTATGCGAAAAACATACTGAAGGAGCATCCGGAAATCAATATACAGAAGCTGGCTGAGTCTTCCGGTTTTCTTTCCCGCAGTAACTTTATCAAATCATTTACCGAGAAGGAAGGATGTACGCCTGGCAAGTGGAAAAAAGCAAATCTGGAATAATTTGTGTGGTAAAAAGCCGATGAAAAAGGTCTCAGAAGCCCATTTTCAAAAAGTGCTCAAGCGACAAAAAAGTGCTAATTCGACAAAAAGGTGCTCTAACGACAATTTGAAAAGTGCTCAAACGACAATTTTTTATAAAACGCTGTATTTCAACAGAAAAAGTTTTTGTAATATTTTGGGCGCTGAATGGCATTTATTACCTTTGGAGATGACAAAGATAATGAATTCAAGTTTATATGAGCAGAAAAATCACTTTTCTTACCCTGTTTCTGTGGCTGATGACGGTAACTTTTCCTGTCATTGCGCAGCAGAAAGCAGACACGACCTACACCTTCCGCTTCGTTCCGCAGAAGGACATGTTCTACGTTCCTTGGAATGGTAATGACACTGAACTTGCCCGCCTGTTGGAATGTATCGAAAACAACAAAGCAACAATTCTTGACGGTAAACTGCCGCTATTGGTTGACGGATACTGCAATTCGCAGAGCAGTGAAGCCGAGAACCTTGCAACGGCGAAGATCCGTGCCAATCGAGTAAAATCCGAACTGATTACACGCGCGGAAATAAAAGAGGAGAATTTCATTACCCGCAACCATGCGACTGAGGGTGATTTTGTTACCGTGCGCTTGACGGTACCGGTAAAGGAAACAGCCGTGACGGATGCGGACGCGGAAGCACGACGCAAGGCGGAAGCCGAACGACTGGCAGCCGAGAAGCGTGCCGAGCAGGAACGGCTTGCCGAAGAGCAACGTAAAGCGGAAGAAGCCCGATTTGCCGCAGAAAAGGCAAAAGCCGAGAAAGCCGCTCACCAAAATAAACTTGCCGACATGCCATTGGAAACCCCAACCGACTATCATTTTTCCCTGCGTGCCAACCTGCTGCGCTGGGCTACCCTGACACCAGATCTTGGCGTGGAATGGCGTATCTGCCCGTCGTGGGGCATTGCCGTAAACGGCTCGTGGACTTCTTGGAGTTGGAATGACAAAGATTGCCGCTATGCACTCTGGGAAGTGGCTCCGGAAGTACGTTACTATATGGGTGAGAAGAAAGCCTGGTATCTGGGTGCGATGTTCAAGACCGGACAGTTCAACTACAAGTTCTCCGAAGCAGGCAAGCAGGGCGACCTGATGGGTGGCGGCATCACCACCGGCTATCAGCTACGGCTGAACAAGGCACTGACTCTTGATTTCAACCTTGGCTTGGGCTACCTGAATGCCGATTTCGAAAAATATGAAGTCATCGATGGTGTGCGCGTGCGCTGTGGCAACGAGACAAAAAATTGGTGTGGCCCCATCAACGCCGGTGTGACATTGGTATGGAAGTTATTCTAATACGGAGGAATAGAGTATGAAAGCAAGACAATATATAAATATGGTAGGAATGGCAGCCGCCGTGCTGCTCTCTTCCTGCGTGAAGGACACGCTTTATGACACGCCGCATCCCGACTATGGGAAGATTGCGGTGACAGCCGACTGGTCGGCACGCGGTGAGGGTATCGACATACCTACCACATGGACGGTTACCATGGGTGACTATACGGGTACGGAGACTTCCGCCACCCATGCCCCCGACCATCTGTTTGCTCCGGGCAGCTACACCCTTGCGGTGTGGAACCCAGCTGAAGGAATCACGGTAAATGGCACCACCGCCACCATTGCCGCAGCCACGGGAAACCGGGCAGGCACGAATGCCTTTGTGAACAATGCCCCAGGATGGTTCTTCACCTATACGAAACAGGTGAGCATCGAGAAAGACAAGGACTATCCGCTGACCGCCGCAATGAAGCAGCAGGTACGCGAACTGACGCTCATCATCAAACCGACGGGGGATGCCGCCGGACGCATCACGGAGATTGTTGCCCATCTGACGGGTGCAGCCAGAACACTCGACTTCGCTACCGATACCTACGGAGCCGCTTCAAACGTCGTGCTGCCCTTCACCAAGATAACCGAAGGTGACGATGCCGGCAAGTGGAAAGCCACGGTGCGGTTGCTGGGTGTGACCGGCACGGAACAACTGCTGACGGGTGAAATCCGCTATGCGGACGGCAACCCGACCCCCACGACGCTGAAAAGCGACATCACGGAAGCCCTCAAGGGGTTCAACACCGGAAAGGGCGAATCGCTGACCCTCGGCGGAACGCTGGTTGAGACTCCCGAAGGCATGGAAGTGGACGGAGCCGAAATCAATGGCTGGGAAGAAGTGAAAGGTGATGATGTAAATGCCGATTTGTAAATAATTAGCAAACCGAACGCAGAAGGTAACTACTCAGCACCCCTATAGAAAACTTCTCGTTAATAAAGCATAAACTTGATTTTGCTTATTTTCTTCATCATTACAAACTTTTTAATGATTGAGTCGATGAGGACGTAGGCTGTTTAAAACAGTTCATTTAACGAGTTCTTTTCCGATGATGCCTCCAACATGTCTCCTTTGTCTATTATCGCCCTTCAACAGATTATCTGCCAGGAGATGCGTTTTTGCATTCCCCGTAAGTCAAAAGTCTGCGTTAAGGGATGTAAATCGTGATTTTGCCATGTGGAGAAAAATGCTTATCTTTGCACCAAAAAAATGGCAAGCGACTGTACTGACATAGATGTTGTTTTGCGCCAGATAAACCAGCGTCTGCGCAAACTTGAGAAGTCCGACTCCGAGAAGACTGAGGAGATCGGACGCCTCAACCGTGTCATTAACCAGAAGGACGTGGAGATACATAATCTAAAGACAGAACTTGCTTCCACAAAGGCAGAACTTGCCGTTGCTAAAGAGCGTATCAAGGAACTCGAGGAAACTGATGACGATACATCAAGTACACCAGGAAAGCCCGAGAAAAACAGCAGTAACAGCAGTATCCCTCCATCCCAAGAAAGTATCGCTTCCCGTGAGCAGCGCAGGACAAAGTCTCTTCGCAAGCCAAGCGGAAAGCCGAGCGGTGGACAGCCTGGCCACAAGGGTCACACACTGCAGACTATAGCAGAACCAGACGTAATTGTAAAGCACGAACCAGTCTATTGTAAATGCTGTGGTCGGCTCTTGATTGATATACCATGCCAGAAGATCCGTAAGACACAAATTGTTGATATCAAGGTGGTCGTAGAGACCTGCGAGGAACAGTATTACGAGAAGGTCTGTGAATGCGGTTGCGTAAACAACTGCGAAGCTCCCAACTGTCGTATCAAGTATGGTGACAACCTCCGTGCACTGGTGACATACCTTAATGTAGTGCAGTGTATTCCGATCAAAAGGATTGCAGAACTTATATCCGACCTGTCCAGCCAGAATATAAGTGAGGGAACAGTGCAGAACATACTCAAAGAGAATAGCGGCAAGGCAGATAGTGCATACGAGGAAATACGCAAGAGGCTGGAAACAGCGTCTGTCGTAGGAGCCGATGAAACTGGTGCTACGGTAGGAAAGCATCTGCATTGGAACTGGATATTCCAGAACGACCTGCTTACATACGTGTTCCAGTCAGAATCGCGAGGTCAGAAGGCCATAGATTCCAAGTTTCCAAAGGGACTTCCCTATTCGACACTTGTGACTGACAGACATCAGAGCTACTTCAAGATGAATGTTAAGGACCATCAGGTCTGCCTGGCTCATCTTCTTAGGAATGCAGAGTATCTGAACGAACTGGATTCAAACCAGAACTGGTCACGGAGATTCATCCATCTGATAGAACACTCTATAAATCTCAGAAGAGAGGACAACATTACCTCTAGAAAGATAAAGGTACTGAAGACAAAGATGAAGAACCTCTTGGGTGAAAGCCTCACGCATTTAGATAACGAGTTTGAAAAATTCAAGAGAGGTATCCTTAAGGTCAAAGACTACCTATTTACCTTTCTCTCCAATCCAAGTGTGCCTTACGAGAACAATGCCAGTGAGCGGGGAGTTAGGAAAATCAAGATAAAGCAGAAAGTCAGCGGTTGCTTCCGAACAGACAGCGGTGCCGATGATTTTGCCAAGCTGCACTCCATCGCTGAAACTGCTATGAAGAACGGAAATTCGAAATTCAATGCAATTCTTGCTGTAGTACAACAGTAAGACGATTACTCATGCCCATAGGGGTGCTGAGTAGTTACCGCAGAAGCAAAGCTTGCTTTGATTTTGCTAAGGTGCAGCAATTATTGAAATGGAATTTAACTAATATAATAACAGAATATAATGAAGACAAGATTTTTTGCACTTGCGATGCTCGCCCTCGCACTGGTAGCCTGCAACAACGACAACGAGAACCTGAACGGTGACCCCGTGGCCGCCCAGTTTACCGCCGACATCGCCCCCGCCACCCGCGCCAGCGGAACCACCTGGACTGCCGGCGACCGTATCGGCATCACCGACATCGGCAACGATTCCCAGTACGGCAACGTGCCTTTCATCCTGAAAAACGGGAAATTTGAGGCAGAAGGAAAGGTCATCTATATCGAAGATACAAAGACCCATACTTTCCGCGCCTACTATCCGTACAACGCGGTGGGAGGCATCCTCACAGCCACGACCGATGCCACGGCGCAGCAGAACCAACCTGCCATCGACTTTCTCTTTGCTTCAGGAGCCACGGGAGACAAAAACAACCCGGTAGTAAGCTTCACCGACAAAACCGCCAAAGGCGGTGAAGACAACTCCTTCCACCACCGCATGAGCCAGATAACCCTTACCTTCGAGGCGGGCGACGGCGTGAATTTCAGCGTGGTCAAGCCTGAACGTTACACGCTGGACGGATTGTTACTCACCGGTACGTTCAACACGGCCGACGGTATTGCCACCGCAGACAACGGGGCACAGACCGGAGAACTGACCATGAATCTGGCAGACGGCAATCTCACGTCATCGATCATCCTCTTCCCGCAGACAGTTGCATCCCTGCCGTTGGTTGTGAATTACAAAGGTCAGGAATATCATGCCACACTCACCATGCCCGATGGCGCACTGCTGGCGGGCAACAACTATACCTATACCGTCAAGGTACGCAACAAAGTCCTTGAAGTCAGCGAAGCCACCATTGCAAAGTGGAACGATATAGACGGCGGAGAAGTGAATGCTGGCCTGTAAGATATTAATAATTAATTGATTAGGTTGAAGAATTATGAGACATAGAATTTTTATCCCCGCAGCCACCGCACTGCTGTTCGCCCTCGCCGCCTGCACGCAGGACGAACTTGCTGGCGATAACCGTCTGCCCGAAGGTGAATACCCCGTCGTCATCCGTGCCACCGGACTGTCTGTAGAAGCAACGCCGCTGGCAGCCCCTTCCACCCGTGCCTCTGTGGACGGCGACTGGCAGGGCGTCACTTCCGTGGCACTCAAGATGGGCGATGCGGTAAAGGAATACACCGTAACGGCTTCTACCGATTTCAAGAGTGCCACGCTTTCACGCGAGAACGACCCGTACTACTGGACCAGCCGCGACCCGATTACCGTATCGGCATGGTGGCCCTTCAACAAGGCTGACATCACACAGATGCCTGCCGTGAAGGTGGCAGAAGACCAAAGCAAACTGGCTGACTTCCAGAACAGCGATTTCATCTCTGCTGAGAACCGGAAGGTGGAATTTAACAACCCGACTCTTGAATTTACCCACCGCACGGCACGCGTGACAATCGAACTGAAGCCCGGCACGGGATTCACGAGCGTCGCCGGTGCCACGGTGAGCCTCGTGAGCCTGTCCGCCGATAACGGCAACCCGACCGCCATCAAGACTTACAACGCAAGCGGCAACACCTACGAGGCACTGACCGCCCCGCAGACCGTTGCGGCAGGCAAGCCGTTCGTCAAGGTGGAACTCGGCGGCGGCACCTTCTACTTCCGTCCGCAGAACAACGTCGTATTAGAGGCTGGCAACCGCTATAAATACACCGTCAAGGTGAACGCCACCGGCTTGACGTTAGAGGGTTGCACCATCGGTGACTGGGCTGACGGTGGCGGCGAAAGCGGCGAGGCTGAGGATTTAGGCTATTCTATACAGAACGACGGCAGTTACATGGTCTATAACGCTGACGGCCTGCTGGCATGGAACAAAGCCGCACAAAAGGACGAATCGATAAATTGCACCCTCACCGCCGACATCGACCTGACGGGTAAGGATTGGACACGGATAGGCACATGGCCAGGTTACTCCGGCGTCTTTAATGGGCAGGGACACCGCATTACGGGATTAAACATTTCAGCAGCGACTACTGAACTTTTTGGGTTATTAAATGTACGTGGTGTGATAAAGAACCTACAACTCATAGATGTGAATCTGTATGGCAGTAGTGGATCAGCAGCTGGAATAGTGGATCAAAATAATGGTCAAATCATTGCCTGCTCTGTGACGGGAAAAATTTCTGCATATGGTAGAACTTGTGGTATAGCCGATTTAAATTATGGCAGTATCACAGCTTGCTGGTTTGACGGCACATTGAAAGATTATGAATCTGGAGCTATAGTGCGTTTCAACTACAATACTATAACTTCCTGTTATTGGGGAGGCAATGCCGGGCAAGGAGTATTCCGTAATCATGGAGGAACGGTAGATGCCACGAAGGTGGACGGCGCGACCGTGAAATGGCAGACAGCCGTCGACGGCATGAACATCGCCCTCACCGACAATGACTACCAGTGGGCACTCGGCACAGACGGTCTGCCCGTACTGCAAAAGAAACAATAACAACCCCTAAACAACACGCATCATGAAACGAACAACCATCCATATATCCGCAGCCATCGCCCTGCTGCTCGGCCTTGCCGCCTGCACACAGGACGAAGCGGGCTTCCTACCGGAAGGGGCGGAAGGCACACCCATCGTCTTCACCGCCACGGGGCTGAATCCCGCCGCGACAGCCACCGCCGGCACCCGTGCCCCCGCGGATGGCAATTGGACGGGTGTGCAGAGCGTGGCAGTCCTGATGGACGGCACGGTGAAGACGTACAACGTGACGCCCTCCACCGTCGACAACACAAGCGCCACGCTGACCTCCACCGACCCGTACTACTGGACCAACCACAACGACATCACCGTCACAGCGTGGTGGCCCTACACCGCTGGCGAGACAACCCCACCTGCGGTAAAGGTAAAAGCCAACCAAAGTGCCCAGAAAGACTTTGAGGGCAGCGACCTCATCGTAGCCGACGGACAGACGGTGACCTACGGTAGCCCCACGCTTCGCTTCACCCACCGCACGGCGCGGGTGACCATCGTTCTGACGGACTACACCGAGGGGCTGGCATCCGTGCAGCTGACGGGTCTCTCCACCGAAGGCGACAACCCGGATATAATCGTCCCGTATGACAAGGGCAGCAACACCTACACCGCCATCGTAGCCCCGCAAAGTGTGGCAGCTGGCACGGCCTTCATTACCTGCACCTTCACTAACGGCAAGACCTTCGTTTATAAGATGAAGAATGCTACCGACTGGCAGGCGGGCGGTGAATATACCTACACCGTCTCCCTCGCTGCGGCAAAAGACCTGGGCTATACCATAGAGAGCGACGGCAGCTACACCGTGACCTCCGCTGATGGCCTGATGAATATAGCCGAATTAGTGAACGGAGGTAAGAGCGACATTAACATTACCCTCGACACAGACATTGACCTCACAGGCAAAGACTGGACGCCGATAGGCACAAACTACGACAACTCATACAAAGGCACCTTCGACGGCGGCGGCCATACCATCACGGGGCTGACCTTTACGACAAATGACGAATATGCGGGTCTGTTCGGCTGGCTCAATAGAGCTGGTACGGTGAAGAACGTGGTGATGGAGGGCGTACAGATAACAAGCAATCAAATATATGGCGGCAGTATTGGCGGCGTGGTAGGATCTGGCTGGGGCACCATTGAAAACTGCTCGGTGTCGGGCAGCGTCAGCGGCACGGTGTATGTCGGCGGTGTGGTGGGTGCTCAAATAGGCGGTTCCATCACCGGATGCAGTTCCTCTGCCACAGTGAAGGGAACGGTCGATGTCGGCGGCGTGGCAGGTCAGACGAATTCGAGTGCCACCCTGACCGCTTGCTATGCCACAGGCAACGTGATCATAGAAATAAACCCCAAAAAGAATATCGCTGGCGGCAGTCTGGTGGGAATGAACGCAGGAAGCAGCCTCCTTGCCTGCTATGCCACGGGCAACGTAACCAGTACGGGTAGTAGCACTGGCTATATGCATATCGGCGGCTTTTTGGGAAATAACTACACCACCGTGACCGCCGGCTATTGGAAGAACAATCATGAACAAGGCATCGGCTACAATAGGGAAAGCACCGGAGCCACGAAGGTGGACGGCACTGACGTTACCTGGCAGAAAGCCGTTGATGCCATGAACACCGCCTTGCAGAACGCAGGCTCAGAGTGGCGTTACGAACTTAAAGGAGCATTGCCTACCTTGAGGAAGCAGTAAGCCGTTGCGGGCGGAAATGTTCCGCCCGCAACGAACATTAACCGAAGTATAACCCCAATAAAAAAAGGAGGACGTGATGGAACACACGGAGAATCCACCATATAGGTTTTGGCATCAAGGCATTGTTAATAATAATATAGACTCCAGTGTAAATATGGAAGCTGTAAGCCGGACATTGCCAAGATTGGTGCTCATTAAAGGCAACAAATCAAGTAATTAAATTAAAAACATGGGACTTTTTCACAGAGACAAGAAAAATAATGACGATGAGCCGGACAGTGTTCAAACCAATTCATTCTCTGATATTATGAATGGTTTGCAATACGCCGTAAACTGTGCACAAGATACATTGCAGAATCATCAGATACAAAATCTGACCAGACTTTTTGAAGGAACAAATGCAAATAACGCAAATACGTTCCAATCAAAAAAAATCATGGTTGGAGACAAGACTATTGATATTCCACTTATAGCCTTGATATCCCATCATTATCTTGCAATGGATAATGTGCAGATAAAGTTCAAGGCGAAGGTCGGAAGCGTGGAATCACAGATTCCGGAAAACAACTTGCTGTTATCCAGTCCGCACAGAGCCAATCTCCAGATGCAGATGAGCAACATAAAACCGGATGCGGATGATGTCATGGAGGTTTGCGTCAATTTTAAGGTTCAGGAGACTCCGGAGAGCATTTCCCGAATTATTGACGATTTTGTAAAAAATATCTAACAATTTTAAAATTCAAATGTTATGGCAGAAGAAATAAAGAACCAAGGGCAACAAGAAAATGCGGAAAACTTGAATGAAAATGTAAGCGGACAGGCGAAAGAAATTATCTCCGCTGCATTGGAAGAGACTCAAAACAGAGAAACTTCTCCAGTTCTTAAAGCAGATTCAAACGTGACTGACAAATTCAAGGGGCTTCCCATGCGGGAACTTATTGCAGCTCCACTTATTGCAGCAGCCGAAGCACAACAGGAATTGGCAGCGACAGCATGGAATTTCTACCAGCAAATTGCATTTGATGGTAAAAGCGGCAATAAAGCGCGTATATTGGAATTCGATGTCGAAAGACCGATACAGCAGGATGGAAAAATGACAACAATGTCACAAAGTGTCAAGGCTCCGTTTATAGGATTGGTGCCTATTCCTTCCCTGCTCATAGATCGCGTGGATGTCGATTTCCAGATGGAGGTTACCGATACATCAAACGTAAAAAGCACTACCAACGCAGAAGTAGAGGCAAAAGCTTCTGCAAAACATTGGTTTATAAATGCGGAAATCAGCGGCAAAGTCACGACCGCCCGCGAGAACACCCGCATGACCAACCAAACGGCAAAATACCAGATACATGTGACAGCCAGTCAGCAGCCGCAGACCGAAGGTCTGTCTAAACTGATGGATATAATGGCATCATGTATCGAGCCTATAACAAACGAAAGTAACAGTAAGTAAATATATGAATTTGATTCAAGCATTAAGATTGCCAAACAGTCGAGCAGTAATGACAAATATTGCACGGTTTCATTATCAAAATATTTATAATGTAGGTTTGACCCCTCCGATTGTCACGCAAAGTAATTTGACATTTCAAATAAAAGGATATACCCGTAACTATCGTTTTCTTAGATTAGACTATGCCTGTGTCATATATATTGCGGATGGAATAGCAGTCGTTTCTTCAAATGGCATAGATACTTTAAGTTCAGGTTTTTCGGGGTGTTATATGGCCAGTTTTAGGCACAATGGCATTAGGTATGTTGCTCATATTCCAACGCCTAACAATAGTATTAAAACATCATGGAATCGGGCGGTTAAAAATCGAATAATAGATAATGTTGTTCTTTTTAAACCTACTGAAGGATTGGCGAGAATCCCAGGAACCATTGGTATTTGGGGAATTATAACATTTAACGATAGATGTTATCGGCTTGATGTAAATGAAAACGCTCCTCCAAGTCAAGCCATACGTGGCCAAAGAATTTTTAACTCAATCCCGAGAAATCCCATACTAACAGAAATTCCACCTATCGCCGGTGGTCAGATGCCTTAATAATTATAACAATTGTAAATAAGGGAAGAATGGTTGTTTCATTGAGGAGTAGAATTCTATTCGGATATATAATTCTGGTGGCGGTCATAGGCAGCATGGCCGCCATTCTCATCCATGAACCTGCGAAGTTCCACGACCTATATGCGTATTTTAAATAACGGTATTTACACAAACAGCAAATGAGCGAACAATTCGTTACCACTACCAAGCATTTCCGCAAGCTGCTTGCCGCAGGCTATCTGTTGATAGTCCTGCTGGTGGGCGGCATCATCTGCACGTGGCTCGGAGAATGGCGCGACTTGGAGTTGCTGGAACGGGAGAACCGTGAAATCAACCGCTTCCGCAAGGAAACACACGATGCGTATGTGGGTGTGGTGGAGTTGTCTCTTTTGGGCGAGTCGGTGCTGGAATGGGACGATAAGGATGTGGCGGCATACCGGCGGCAACGGATGGCGGTGGATAGTATGCTTTGCCGCTTCAAGAGCCATTACGAATCGGTGCGCATAGACAGCGTGCGCCACTTGCTGGAGGACAAGGAAAAGCGGCTGTGCGCCATCATGGAAGCTCTGGAACAACAGGCGGACATCAACCGCCGGATAGCCAAGCAGGTGCCGGTGATAGTGCAAACGAGCAGGCAGGAAGAGCCGAAGAAACAGAGGAGGAAAGGTTTTCTCGGGTTGTTCGGCAAGAAACAGGAAGCACCTCCGACGACGACCACCACGATGCTCTACACACTGAACCGTGATATGATAGCGCAACAACGTGCCCAGAGCCATCGTCTGTCGGAATATGCCGACAGCCTTGCCAGCCGCAATGCGGAACTGAACCGCCAACTGCAAACCCTTATCCAGCAGATGGACCACAAGGTGCAGGCTGACTTGCAGGAACGTGAGGCGGAAATATCCGCTATGCGTGAAAAGTCGTTCTTGCAGGTAGGTATCATAACGGGTGTCATGCTGCTGTTGCTCATTATTTCATACATCATCATTCACCGCTATGCCACCCGCATCAAGCAGTACAAACGTAAGACAACAGATTTAATCGGGCAACTGCAAAAGTCCGTAAAACAAAACGAATCGTTGATAGCCTCACGCAAGAAAGCGATGCACACCATCACCCACGAGCTACGCACACCACTGACTGCCATACATGGATATGCGGAACTGATGCAGGACAACGAAGAAGAAAAGATAAGCGGTTATGCGGACAATATCCTGCAAGCCTCCAAGAGAATGACCGACATGCTCAACTCCCTGCTTGACTTCTTCCGCTTGGACAGCGGCAAGGAACAGGCGAATGTCCGTCCGTTTCGTTTGGAAAACATCGCGGAGCTGTTGCAAACGGAGTTTACGCAACAAGCAGAAGCAAAAGATCTTAAACTTACCATCGAGTGCCCGGAGGGTATTATCCTGAATGGCGACAAGGAGCGCATCATACAGATATGCGACAACCTGCTGGGCAATGCCGTCAAGTTCACGAATGCCGGAAGCGTTTCACTTGTCATAAGCTATGACGGCAATAGGCTGACCCTTGTAGTAGAGGACACCGGAACCGGCATGAGTGCGGAAGAACAACAGCGAGTGTTCGGAGCGTTCGAGCGGCTTTCCAACGCCGCCACGCAAGACGGTTTCGGATTGGGGTTAAGCATTGTGAAACAGATAGTCGGGATGCTTGGCGGCACTATACGCTTGGAAAGCGAAAAAGGAGAAGGCAGTCGTTTTACTGTGGAGTTGCCAATGAACACTGCCGATATTGGTATTGAAGAACAGACAGCCGCAGAAAGTCTGGCTCATATAGAAAGACCTTATTCTGTCATCGTATTGGACGACAATCCGATGGTATTATCCATGACAAAGGAAATGTATGCTGGTATAGGTGTGCATTGCGACACGTTCACCACTATTGGCGATGCAATGGAAGCCATGCGGCAGCACACATACGACCTCATGATAACCGATATGAAGATGCCGGAGATTAACGGCTATGAGGTGTTGGAGTTGTTACGCTCGTCAAGTGTCAGCAACTCGAAAGAGATTCCCATTGTCGTGGCGACCGCCTCCGGCAGTTGCAGCGAAGAGGAGCTGTTGGAAAATGGATTTACCGCCTGCCTGTTCAAGCCATTTTCCATTTCCGAACTGGTTGCTGTATCAGACAAATGCCTTTTGACAAGTACGGACAAGGATGAACTTCCCGACTTGTCCTCTCTGCTTGCATATGGTGACAAACGGGCGATGCTCGACCGTTTGATAACCGAAACAGAAAAGGATATGCAGGCTGTCCGGGAAATCATGGAGAGGAATGACCGCAAGGCGTTGGACGAATGGATGCACCGTCAGCGAAGTTCATGGGCTGTTATCCGTGCTGACAAACCCTTGTGGAACCTGTATGAACTGCTGCATCAAGAATCTGAATGTTCCGAAATGGAATTGCGGAAATGCGTGGATGCCATGCTTCGTATGGGAACAGTTATCATAGAACTTGCGCAAAAGGAAAGGAGGTCGTCGGATGAAAGTATTTGTGATTGAGGACAACCCCGTCTATAACGATTATGTCTGCAACCTGCTGAAGAAAGACAGCTTCGATACTATGTCGGCATATAATCTTGCCACTGCCAAGAAACTATTGGCAAAGTCAGAGGTGGATGATATTGTCGTTGCCGACCTACGCCTCCCCGACGGTGAAAGCATAGAGTTGTTACGGTGGATGCGTGCCAACGACAAACAGCAGGTGTTTATCGTTATGACCAATTACGGGGAGGTGCATACGGCAGTGGAAAGTATGAAGCTCGGCTCAAAGGATTACATACAGAAACAGTTGTTGGAGGATAAACTGATACCGCTTATCCGCACCCTGCAAAAAGAACATGAAAAGCGACTACAATGGAACATTCCGATATTCGTCCGGCAGGGCGAAGCCTATCAGAAAATCAAGAAACGTGTGCGCCTTGTAGCCACCACCCGGATGAGCGTGCTGATACTGGGCGAGAACGGTACGGGCAAGGAACATATCGCACAACATATACACCAACAAAGCAAACTTGCCGATAAACCTTTTGTGGCAGTGGACTGCGGAGCCTTGTCCCCGTCATTGATACAATCCGCCTTCTTCGGACACGTCAAGGGTGCGTTTACGGGTGCCGAAGCAAACAAGACGGGGTATTTTCTGGAAGCGGATGGCGGCACGCTGTTCCTTGACGAAGTGGGCAACCTAACAATGGAGATGCAACAGATGCTGCTCCGCGCCATACAGGAACGCCGTTACCGTCCCGTCGGTGCAAAGGAGGACAAAACAGCCAACGTGAGGATAGTGGCTGCAACCAACGAGGATTTGCAGAAAGCCGTAACGGAAAAGCGGTTCCGGCAGGATTTGCTCTATCGCTTGCAGGAGTATGTGATAACCATGCCGCCCTTGCGCGACTGCCCGGAAGACATCATGCCATTGGCCGAGTTCTTCCGTGAAATGGCAAACCGTGAGTTGGAACGTGAAGTAAAAGGGTTTGCCGCATCTGCCCGTAATGCCCTGCTCGCCCATGCGTGGCCGGGCAACGTGCGCGAGTTGAAACAGAAGATACAGACGGCAGTCCTGCAATCAGAAGGCGATATGATAACCGAAGCCGATTTGGAACTTGACAATGAACCGTCCGCTACTTCCGCTTGTTTTACATTGAAGAGCGGGGATGAAGAAAGAGGACGTATCCTGCGTGCTTTGAAACAAGCAGCCGGTAACAAGAAAATGGCTGCAAAGATACTGGGTATCGGCAGGACAACGCTGTATAATAAATTGGTAGAGTATGGATTGAATGAAGAAAACTGACCGGAGTATGGCTGTAAATGGCAATAATTGATTAACTTTGCAATTGTATTTCAGAAAATAGCAGGCGATCGGGTAACTTTTCGCCGATGATATAGACATAAGACCGCAAGGCGTTTCGAGCGAAAATCTGGTAAATTGAAACTACGGAGACGATTGCGTGATGCTTATGCTATGCTTACGCATAGCGTGCATTCACGTACTCTCCGTAAAGGCTTTACCAGAGCCATCGCTTGAAAGTAGTGTGAATTGCACGCTACTTTTTTGCCTCGCCAAAAAGGAAAGAAAATACGTTATGGCGAAAATACAATTACTTGCCGTTATCTCAATAGATGGCTGTCCGATGAAACTGCATCCCCGGAAGCGGTTGCTTCAAACCGAAGATTACGGTATGGATGAAATACGTGCCAATGCCCTGTATAAGCTGACATCCGACTATTCGGTATCCGTGCTTCAAGAATGGAGGGAGGAAGGTGGAAGCATTTGCCATTTGTTGGAAGTAACTGCCGGGAATACCGAATATGCCAACGGACTGTTACGGATGAACGTGATAGATGAAATCATACTATACGTTGTTCCAACCATCGACGGAAACGGAGCGCATTTTTTCAAGTCAGCACTACCTATGAATGACTGGCGGCTTATGGAGAACAAAACTTATAGGGACGGAGTAATCCGGCTTACCTATCATAAAGAGCCACGGGCATAAAATGTTCAGATTATGAACATCTTGGCGGGATTTCCGTGCTCAGAAAGTGAACACATGTTCAGAATCTGAACACATTTCACAAGGGATGCAATCAAGGATAAAATTATTTTTGAATTTTATCTTTCTGAAAAACAATGTAGTACAATTTTCTCACAATCTTTTCTCGTGTTTAGGGCTATGATTTGCCCATATATCAGTGTGCGCACACTGATAAACAAGTGTAAACCCTCAAAACAGAAAAGATAATGAACCATCTCATATTGGCGGAAACACAGTTTTTCGCCCTGATAAACGGAAAAGACAACGGTAGCACGGAAACGGCATACGGCGGATTCGTGCAGGAAGTAATAAACCTGTGCTACGGCGGCAATGATGCCAAGCATATTATTGTGGCGTTGGCTTTTGCCGAAATCGAATTACAGCACCATCCGCAGAACTTGTCGGCATCGGAGGAGAATGTCGTCACTGTGTATATCCGCAAGGCGTTATCATTCATCCGAAAGATGCAGAAGATGGTATCCGCTTCTGCAATTACCTCCGTGCCACCACTAACATCCACATCCGAAACCAAAGCCACAGTCCCAGCCCTGCAATGGACCGGTAATGCCGTCGAGTTGGTAGAGCTAATCTATGCCCTCTACGCCACCGGCTGCATCAATGGCGGCAAGGCTTCGCTGAAAGAGCTTGCCCCTGTCCTCTATTCCTTTTTCGGTGTGGAGTCCAAAGACTGCTACCGCTTCTATACGGACATCAAACGCAGGAAAAGCGACAGTCGCACCTACTTCCTTGAAAAGATGCAGGACAAACTGAACGCGAAGATGCGACATGACGATGAATTGGAGCGGATGAGGAGATAAACGAATGCCAAACAAAGGATAAGCGGCCGGATTATACGGTTTCTTATCCTTCTTCATTTACAATCACTCTATTATCTGCCGGAAAGCCGATTAAAATCATTAACTTTGCAAGTATTAATCAATGACGGATGAAAATAGATAACCTCGAAATATTGAACGGACTGATTGCCGGAGCCGAAGGCGGGACAGTTGAGTTCAAAGAAACTACCGGGCAGTTGGAGCGTGGAATGGAAACTCTTTGTGCCTTCCTGAACGGTACGGGCGGCACGGTGCTGTTCGGTGTAACCGACAAGGGAAAGATTATCGGTCAGGAAGTGAGCGACAAGACGAAGCGCGATATTGCGGAAACCATCAGACGAATCGAGCCGTTTGCGACCATTGATATATCCTATACAGACATTCCGGGAACGAACAAAAGTGTTATAGCTTTATCAGCGGAAGAACAACGATATATGCGCCCGTTCACCTATAAGGGGAGGGCTTATCAACGGATAGAGAGCGTTACATCTGCCATGCCGCAGGGTATATACAACCTGTTGGTTATGCAGCGAGGCGGAACCTATGCTTGGGATTCCATGCAAAATCCCAGCTTGAAAATATCCGACCTTGACGAAACGGCAATCTTGGGCGCAGTACGTGGAGGAATCAGAGGCGGACGTTTGCCGGAAGGTTCTATGCAGGAGGATGTCCGAACCATCCTTGAAAAATTTGACTTGTTGAATGATGGAAAGCTGAACAATGCTTCCGTTGTCCTATTCGGACGGAACTTCTACCATTATCCCCAATGTCTGCTCCGTTTAGCCCGGTTCAAAGGAACGACAAAAGATGAATTTTTAGATAATCAGCGTGTGACAGGCAATATATTCAACTTGCTGGATGCTGCAATGGCATTTTTCTTCAAGCATTTGTCCCTTTCCGGTAAAATTGAAGGTTTGTACAGAGAAGAGGAACTGAATGTGCCATATAAGGCATTGAGAGAATGTTGCATAAATGCTTTTGCACATCGTGTTTACCATCGCCCCGGCAGTTCAGTCGGGATTGCTATCTATGATGACCGCGTGGAGATTGAAAACAGCGGAACATTTCCGCCTGATATTACCATTGAGAAACTGTTGGGTGGCCACAATTCCGAACCACAAAATCTGATAGTAGCCAATGTGCTGTACAAAAGTGCAGTATTGGAGAGTTGGGGACGTGGCATAGCCCTTATGGTAAACGAATGTCGCCGTGTCGGTATTCCGGATCCGGAGTTTCATACCGACGGCAATGCTGTATGGATTGTGTTTCATTATACAAGAACTACAGTAGGACAAGACCCCACAGCACCCCCACAGCAACCCTATAGTAACCCCACAGTAACCCCACAGTTAGGAAAACTGTTGTCTGCTATTGGGAACAACACTCTCTCTGCTAAAGAAATCATGGAGAAAACGGGAATGAAAGATAAAAGGAATTTCTTAAAGAACTATATCCATCCGGCAATAAATTCCGGTTTGGTTCTTTCACTTTATCCCGTAGGCTCCAAGAGTCCGCAACAGAAATACTATCTTACTGATAAAGGTAAAGGTTTCCTGCAACAATAACGGGTATGGCTAAAAAGAAGAAACATAAGAATGATGTAAAAACTGATTTACCGATAATCATGGATTATGGTATCGGCAGTATATCCGTTTATGACCCGGCAGACATAATGCCATACAACGAGCCGCCAATTAGCGAACAAATCCGCTTCAAGAAACTCGGCAAAGAGATGAAATCCGAGTTCAAGTGGCTGGTATCTTCCGTAGTGATTGAGTATTGGCAAGAAAACCGACAAATACCTTTCGGTGAAGAAATGTCGAAATTCAGAACCAGACTGTTGAGAATGTTTGCCGAAGAATACAGCATACTGCTTAAAGACGATACAGAGCTGAAAAATTATTTGCTGACGCTTGCCATTACCACCATCAACAAGCATCTCAAATCTGAGAATAAAAAGAGGATGTCAAAACTCTCTTTTTAACAAAATTACCCTTGCTACAGATATCTGTGACAGGGGTAATTTTCATATTTTGGGTGTTTTGACACATCCCCTTTTTCATATATAAAGGAATCTGTTATTTCTGCTGCAACAGGTGTTTCAAGTTTTCATCATTTGCGATACGTTCCAGTTCCTCTTGAACAATCTGCTTCACTTCCTCCTTGATGCGCCTGTAATTCGCCTGAACCGTTTCCTTCATGCGGTCGTTGCCGTCCCCGTCCGTAAAGTCGGTAATGACGGGGATTTTCTTGTAGGCTTTCTCCTCGCGCCTCACCTTCTCGGCATCCACGACAATCTCGCAATGGAAAATCTTCTGCTCGATACGCTCGTTGAAGTTGTCGGACACCGAACCGACAAACATACCCTGCGTCAAGCCGGAAATCTTGCTCGGCGGGATGAGTGAATCCATCTGCGTGTTGATGGAGGTGGAAACATCCTGCCGGTTGATGGAAATGGACTGCCGTTTCTGCAACACCTTACCGAAGCGTTCGGAAAGCGTCTTGGCGGTTTCACCCACCACCTGACCGGAAAAGATATTGCCGACGGTGTTCATCACGACCTTCGCTTCTTTATCACCGTAGTCGCGCACCAACTGGCTGAAATCCTGAAAGCCCAGACACACGGCAACCTTGTTGCTTCGCGCGGTGGCGATAAGGTTGTCCAACCCCTTGAAATAAATCGTGGGCAGCTCGTCGATGATGACCGACGACTTCAGCATCCCTTTCTTGTTGATGAGTTTCACGATACGGGAGTTATACAGACCGAGAGCGGCCCCGTAGATATTCTGACGGTCGGGATTGTTGCCCACACAGAGTATTTTCGGTTCTTCGGGGTTGTTGATGTCCAGCGTGAACTCGCTGTCCGACATCACCCAATAGAGCTGCGGGGAAATCATCCTTGACAAAGGGATTTTCGCGCTTGCTATCTGCCCCATCAACTGCTCCGCAGCCCCTCCGAGCCATGCGTCCATGAACGGAGAAAGATAGTTTTCCAATTCCGGGTAAGAGGTCAGTATCGGGAAAATATCCTCATAGCGGCGGTTCAGGAACTCAATCGCATGGGGGAATGTACAATACTTGCCGTTCTGGAAAATTTTGAGATACCAGATAATAGCCGCGAAAAGGATGATGGGCGATTCTACGAAAAAGTCGCCCTGCTTTTGCACCCAACTTTTATTTAAGTTGAGCATAATGGTGTACGCACTCTCATAAGCGTCCGTAATATCCTCCATGAAGTCCGGGTGAATGGGATTGCAACGGTGCGAACGTCGCGGGTCATCGAAGTTTATCACATAAAACTTCGGTTTCACCTTGTAGCCCTCCGGGTGGTTCAGCAGATGGTTGTATGCTATCGTGGACAAGTCGCTGAATTTGAAGTCGTACACATACATCGAGAAGCCCTTTTCTATCTGCTGCTTGATGAAATTATTTACCACTGCATAGGATTTACCGCTGCCCGGCGTACCCAACACGATGGAAGCCCTAAAAGGATTCACGACATTGATCCAGCCATTGTTCCAACGCTTTTTGTAGTAAAACCGTGTCGGAAGATTGACCGAATACTCGCTTTCGATAAGCCGCGTTTCCTGCATGAAGCTCTCGTTCTCGTTGTTGAACACATCATCCATGAGGTTGTGCTTCAACAGGCGGCTCAACCACAGACCGCCCATCAGCAGGAATACATAGCCCGCGCCAACGGCCAGGATATACAGTCCCGTCACCGCCTCCACCGGCAATGGCAGGGCCAGTATCCACCAGTTGAGGAAGAACAGCACGAAGCCCACGGCAAGGACCGCCCAGATTTTCCCCCACGTGATTTTCTCGCCCTTCACGCCCTTTGTCCCCAGACAGGACAGGGCAAGCAGGAGGACGGCAAATAGTTTCGTGTAGAGGATGGAACGGAACAGCCCCGCCGTGCGGTTGAAGTTCATCAGTATCCTGTCCACCACACCGATGTCCACACCCCAGAGCCGTATGGCTTCATAACAGAACCAGTACACGTTCATGACCACTAAAATAATACTCACGGCACGCAGAAAATCCATGATTTTCGCCAATGCCCTCAAATCGTCTTCTTGTTGTGACATACCTTGAAATTGTTTTGATTGTTGATACTTTGTCTGACTGATTACATTCCCAAGCCCTTGCGCTTCTTCTTTTTCTTCCTGCGCTGCATCGCCCGGATGAAGGCTTCCTCCTCGGCGTCCACTGCCGGGCCTTCGGGAGAGAACAAGCCCATGCCGTCCAAGTCCCTTCCGTATTCGGAAGTGGACGGAGCTTGCGTTTCCTCCTGACCCTCCGTGGTAATGAAAAGCGGAACCGGCGGCTGTCCGGCGTATGGCAGCGTGAAGTGTTCCTGCAAGGCGTTGGCGGACAGTTCCCTGCCCATGCGTGAGCCGTTCAACACGCATCCTGTTCGGTGGTCGATGAACGTGGCCCCGTAGATGCGTCCTTCCTCCGTATAGCGCAGCACGGTGTCAATACCTTTCTCCTTGAGTGTGGCAATGAACCTCTCCTTGTCATACGTGCCTTGCAGTACGGAAAGGACGGTGCGCTTCGTCATGTCGGCGAGTTTTCTGTCCTTGATTTCCGTTTTTGAACGGGCGAACTTTCTCTGTACGGCATCATAGCCGACGGACTTCCCGAAGAGCGAGGACTTGAAAGGATTGCCGACCTTGTTGCCACTGTCGTCCGTAACGGAATAGACCAGCCCATTATATTCCCGTCCGCGCACGTTGCCCCGCGCTTCCTCCACCGTCATATTATATAAGGAAAGGAGGGCGCGGTATTCGCCCATCGTCTGGAAACGGTAACGGCGGTTAAGTTCCTTTACCACATTCCCCGCCTGTTTCTTCACATCGCCCGCCGAAACATCCACTTTATGCAGCGGCATATCGGTACGGCGGCTTTTCCGTTCCGCGTCATGCAGCCCGTATTTCCGTTCCAGCTCGCGGGTTATCTGCTTGCTACGGTAAAAGTTGTTCCGGGTGTCTATGCTCCTGCCGTCCCCGTCCACCCGCACCGTCACGATATGCAGGTGGTGGCGGTCTATGTCCTCATGCTTGTACACCATATAGGGCTGGTTGCCGAAGCCCATCTTCTCCAGATACTCCCGCGCGATGTCCTGAAGCTCGGTGTCGGTCAGCATATCGTCGGGATGCGGGTTGAGCGAGATATGCACCACCGGCTTCTCCACCTTCGACCGCACGGGCATCAGGGCGAGGAAGTCCTCCATCGCCCGGCGGATGTCCACCGTTCCCGTACCGTCATTGTAGATGCGGTTGGTCGTCAGCAGCCGCCCTTCCTCCTTGTTGATCTTCTCCCCGTTGTAGGCAAGTGCGCCGTACAACGAGTTTCCTACGCTGATTTTTGCGACCATTTTTCCTGCATCTCTTTAGACAGTTCCACAATCTGGCGGCTCAGTTTCACGAGTTCGACGGTCTGTTGCTCCAGTTTGTAGAGCAACGCCATCGCCTTTTTCTCGGAAAAATGCAGCCTCAGTTCCTTCACGACTTGGTTGTAGTTCGTGCCTATTGCGCGGAATTGCGCATGAAAATCAGATAGCTTGGTGTAGTAATCCACCAGCGTTTTATCCACTTTCAGTACCTTGAACGGTTGCCCGAAGAAGTGCGCCTTCAGGAAAACCGACTTGGCGTAAACGCCCGACTTCTCGAACATGGAGAGGAAACGGTTGTGTTCCTCCTCGCTGAAACGGACGGTGTATCTGAACACCGCCGGATCGAGTTTGGGATTTCTCCCGCCTTTGTTTCTTTTTTTTTCACTCATATTACTTTGGATTTAGCGGTTTGACGGCATAAGCCGCCGCTTCATGGCACAGACACCGTAGGTTTGAGAGGCTTCCCGACTTCGGAGGGAAAGCCCGCCCCCTGCAAGGGCAAGGCGTTTTCCGGGATGCTCAAAATATTTTGAGCGGCTGAAAACATACCTTGCTATGTTCAGGTGAACATAAAAATCCGTCGGGGACGGATTGGGGATGATTCCTTTCAAACTCCGGGCTGCGCTACCTGCGGCGTACCCTGCCGTTCGGGTGCAAAGTTACGCCCTTAAGGCGATGTCCGACAGAGGCTTGACCCGGACAATCAGTGTCAACCGGCGCAACGTGCTGCCACTTGCCGGAGAAGTGATACAAGTTCCAAAATATCCTTGTTTATTTGCAGTGTGATTCGGATGTGGGACTGAAAATACACTCCTTCCGCCAGATGTTCGGACAGCAATCCGGGCATCAATCCAAACGGTTGAAAACAGGTGTATGTATTCAGATAGTTTTCCAAGCACACGTCCGTGCGGACGGATAAAAGCATGGACGGTTGGACAAACCGATGAATACCCGCAGGCACAGCCGGATTAAGGAGTGAATAAATAAATGAATGGGAGTGCGTGCGTACGTACTAATGACAATACGCTACCGCCACCGGACAGATGTATAACCAAATAAATTATCAAAAAAATGAAAGAAGCAACTTATGTGGCAATCTCCACGCAGAAAGGTGGAGCGGGTAAGACAACCCTGACAGTGCTTGTAGCAAGCTATCTGCACTATGTGAAAGGCTACAACGTAGCCGTGGTGGACTGCGATTTCCCGCAGTACAGTATCCATGACATGCGCAAGCGTGACATGAAAGCCGTCATGGAGGACGGGCATTACAAGGTGCTGGCGTATGAGCAGCTCAAACGACTGAAGAAGAACCCGTACACCATCAGATGCAGCCGTGCGGAAGATGCGGTAAAGACCGCCGAAAATCTGGTGGCAGCGCAGCCCGACCTCGATTTCGTGTTCTTCGACCTGCCGGGAACAATCAACAATGCCGATGTGGTGCAGACCATTTCCCAAATGGACTATATCTTCACGCCCATCATCGCCGACCGTGTGGTGATGGAGAGTTCCATCAAGTTCGCCACTGTCATCAACGAACAGATGATAAGCACGGGCAAGTCCGGCATCAAAGGGATTTACCTCGTGTGGAACATGGTGGACGGACGCGAAAAGACTGAACTTTACAAGGCATACGACAAGGTCTGTGCCGAGTTCGCCCTGCCCATTCTGGAAACACATCTACCGGACAGTAAGCGCTTCCGCAAGGAGACGGCGGCAGAACGCAAGGCGGTATTCCGCTCCACGGCGTTTCCGGCGGACAAAATACTGGTACGCGGCAGCAACCTCGACAAACTCGTCGATGAGATTCTCGGCATCATCAAAAACTGAACGGCATGGCAAAGAAAACAAGAATCGAGGACATCGACAGCGAAGCCGTAATCAACTCATTTCGACTGGACGATACAAGCATTCCGCCGGAAGCGAGAAGCACGGACGGGAACGCTCCTGTCCCACCTCCGAAAGAAGCGATACAAGAAGCCGTTTCTCCACCCGCCTCGCACTCCAAAGAGGAGCCGGAACGCAGGCGCAGGAACAGCAAGCCGGAAAAATTGGATTATGACACAGTATTCATATGCGGTTCCAATATCACGGCAAGGCTCGGCAAGCAGGTCTATATCCGCAAGGAGTACCACGACCGCATACAGAAGATGCTTCATGTAATCGGAGGCAACGAAGTGACTATCGCGGCATTTCTTGACAACGTGCTGACACACCATTTCACGCTGTTCCAAGACGAGATAGCCGAATCGTTCAAACGGCACATGGAATCCTATAATTTATAAACACTCAAAAACAACAAAGAAGTATGAAAAGAACAAATAAGAACCGTCAGGCTGAGTATCTGCAAACAGGAAAGAGTGAAAGAACCGCTGTCCGTGCAGCAAAGTGTGTAACCGACTACGGGCATGAAAATACCGACGTTGACTTCCGCAAGGATAAAGGCAGAGACAAACCGCTCTCGACTTTCCTGCAAGCATCGGAAATCAAAACGCGGCAATGTATATACATCAGCCGAGAAATTCATGAGAAAGTCGCTATCGTTACCAGTCGGATGGGAAACGGTTTGAGCATCGGCAAGTTTGTGGATAACATCCTCCGCGACCATTTCCGACAATACGGGCAGCAGTACATGGAACAGATTGAAAACGCCCAAAAAGTAAGATTATGACAAAGGCGTTTTTAATCGTATCGGTTGCTTGCAACGTGTGGTTTCTGTTTCTGCTGTTCTATGACCGCATCATGGACATGAAGCTCATCCGTTTCTTCAGACATATTGCCGGGCTGTGGCGGTCATTGGACAGTACGGTGGCAGAGCAAGGAAAGGATAAGGAAATACCTCACGCAGACACCTCGGACATCATTGGCAAGAGCCGTTTCAAGATGGCATCGACCCGGACAACCGCTGCCATACCGACGCAAGAAGCCGCCACTTCGGAAAAAGGCATTGAGCTGTCGGAGGAAGAGGCTACTTTTGACGACGGAAACACGGAAACCGTCTCACGCCCGACACAAGTACCGGAGGACAAACTCGATGAAACCTTCACGAGCATCCCGCCCTCGGAACTGGAGTACGGAGAAGATGAACCGGAGGATGAAGAACCAGACAAAAAGCAGGCTTCGGGAAGTAGCTTCGAGGATATTGACATGGCAGTACACACCATACGGAAGGAATCACCATCCGATGAGGAAATGCGACACGCCGGAAAGGTCATGACGGAACTGGACGGGACAGAGCTTTTCACAAGAATAACGGAACGCCTGACCGATGAAGCAATGAGCGAGAGGATTGCAAAGGCGATGGCAGTTTTCGTGGACACGGTGAACATGACCGTGACACAACAAAAGGAAAAGGTGTTCGTGATTCCCGACAACATCGAGGAGTTCGACTTCCGAAACTATGTATAACAACTAAAAAAGAATGGAAATGAAAACGTAAAATGACGACACCCACGCGCACGGCGGTACAAGGTACAGCCAACCCGCAACGGACAGCCCCAAGTCCGTAGAAACAAACGGGCAACCACTAAAACCAAAGTAAAGTAATCAAGTATCAACCGCCCGAAAAAGGACTATCCACCCTTTGGACGGCACAAAAAAGAACAGTTTATGAACAAGAACATCAGACAAAAGTTAATCATCGCTGCGGCACTTATGATTGCCGCAACCGCCTCCGCTTTCGCACAGGGAAACGGTCTGGCTGGCATCAACGAAGCCACCTCTATGGTGAGTTCGTATTTCGACCCCGGCACGAAATTAATCTACGCCATCGGCGCGGTAGTCGGGCTTATCGGTGGCGTGAAAGTGTACGGAAAATTCTCGTCCGGAGACCCGGACACCTCGAAGACCGCCGCCTCGTGGTTCGGGGCTTGTATCTTCTTGATTGTCGCCGCCACTATCCTGCGCTCATTCTTCCTTTAATAAACAATGTATGGCTGAATACCCGATAAACAAGGGTATCGGCCGTCCGGTCGAGTTCAAGGGTTTGAAGGCTCAGTACCTCTTCATCTTCTGCGGAGGTCTGCTGGCTCTCTTCGTCCTGTTCGTCATCCTCTATATGGTCGGCATCGACCAGTGGATATGTATCGGCTTCGGCGCGGCATCGTCTTCCGTCCTCGTATGGCAGACCTTCGCGCTGAACGCCCGGTACGGCGAACACGGGCTGATGAAATTGGGAGCGGCAAGGAGCCATCCCCGATACCTTATCAACCGACGGCGGATCACCCGATTACTCAAACGGCAACGAAAGGAAGAAACGACATGAGAAATACATCCAAAATGACAACACTGGAAAACAAGTTCCCCCTGCTGGCGGTGGAGCATGGCTGCATCATCTCCAAAGACGCCGACATCACGGTGGCTTTTGAGGTGGAACTGCCGGAGCTTTACACCGTGACGGGCGCAGAGTACGAGGCGATACACGGCTGCTGGTGCAAGGCTATCAAGGTGCTGCCGTACTTCTGCGTCGTGCATAAGCAGGATTGGTTCATCAAGGAGAAATATATGCCGGAGTTACAGAAGGACGACATGAGTTTCTTGAGCCGTTCCTTTGAACGCCACTTCAACGAGCGTCCGTACCTGAAACACTCCTGCTATCTCTACTTGACCAAGACGACGAAAGAACGTAACCGTATGCAGAGCAACTTCAGTACGCTGTGCCGGGGACATATCATCCCGAAGGAGCTGGACAAGGAAACCGCCGGGAAGTTCATGGAGGCCGCCGAACAGTTCGAGCGCATCATGAACGACAGCGGCTTTGTGAGGCTGCGCCGCCTCTCCACCGACGAGATTGTCGGGACGGAGAAGTCCGCCGGGCTGATAGAGCGTTACTTCTCGCTCATGCCCGAAGGCGACACGACCTTGCAGGACATCGACCTCTCGGCAAAAGAAATGCGTATCGGTGACAACCGCCTGTGCCTGCACACCCTCTCCGACGCGGAGGATATGCCAGGAAAGGTGGCTACCGACATCCGCTACGAGAAACTCTCCACCGACCGCTCGGACTGTCGCCTCTCCTTCGCCTCCCCCGTGGGGCTGCTGCTTTCCTGCAACCACATCTATAACCAGTATGTGATTATCGACAACAGCGAGGAAAATTTGCAGAAGTTCGAGAAGTCCGCAAGGAATATGCAGTCGCTATCCCGATACAGCCGGAGCAACAGCATCAACCGCGAGTGGATAGACCAGTACCTGAACGAAGCCCATTCCTACGGGCTGACCTCGGTACGGGCGCACTTCAACGTCATGGCGTGGAGCGATGACGCGGAGGAACTGAAGCATATCAAGAACGATGTGGGCAGCCAGCTGGCAAGCATGGAGTGCGTGCCGCACCACAATACCATCGACTGCCCGACGCTCTACTGGGCGGCGATGCCCGGCAACGCGGCGGACTTCCCGGCGGAAGAGAGTTTCCATACATTCATCGAGCAGGCGGTGTGCCTCTTCACGGAGGAAACCAACTACCGCAGCTCGCTCTCGCCCTTCGGCATCAAGATGGTGGACAGGCTTACGGGAAAACCGTTGCACCTCGACATCAGCGACCTGCCGATGAAGCGGGGTATCACGACCAACCGCAACAAGTTCGTGTTGGGTCCTTCGGGCAGCGGCAAATCCTTTTTTATGAACCACCTCGTGAGGCAATACTACGAGCAGGGTACGCACGTGGTGCTGGTGGACACGGGAAACTCCTATCAGGGCTTGTGCGAGATGATCCGGTGCAAGACAAACGGGGCGGACGGCGTGTACTTCACCTACACGGAGGAGAAACCGATTTCGTTCAACCCGTTCTACACCGATGATTACGTGTTCGACGTGGAGAAAAAGGACAGCATCAAGACATTGCTGCTGACGCTCTGGAAGTCGGAGGACGACAAAGTGACGAAGACGGAGAGCGGCGAACTGGGCAGTGCGGTGAACGCCTATATCGAGCGTATCAGGGCTGACCGGAGCATCGTCCCCTCGTTCAACACCTTCTACGAGTATATGCGCGACGACTACCGCCGCGAACTGGCGGAACGTGAGATAAAGGTGGAGAAGTCCGACTTCAACATCGACAATATGCTCACCACCATGCGGCAGTATTACCGGGACGGACGCTACGACTTCCTGCTCAACTCCACGGAGAACATCGACCTGCTCGGCAAGCGGTTCATCGTCTTCGAGATTGACAGTATAAAGGAAAATCGCGAGCTTTTCCCTGTGGTGACCATCATCATCATGGAAGCCTTCATCAACAAGATGCGCCGATTGAAAGGCGTAAGGAAACAGTTGATAGTGGAAGAGGCTTGGAAGGCTCTATCTTCGGCGAACATGGCTGAGTACCTGCGCTATATGTACAAGACCGTGCGCAAGTATTACGGGGAGGCAATCGTGGTGACGCAGGAGGTGGACGACATCATTTCCTCGCCCGTCGTCAAGGAGAGCATCATCAACAACTCCGACTGCAAGATACTCCTTGACCAGCGGAAGTACATGAACAAGTTTGATGCCATACAGTCCCTGTTGGGTCTGACGGAGAAAGAGAAGTCGCAGATACTCTCCATCAACATGGCGAACAACCCGTCAAGGCTCTACAAGGAAGTGTGGATAGGACTGGGCGGCACGCAGTCGGCAGTCTATGCCACCGAAGTTAGTGCTGAAGAGTATCTGGCGTACACCACCGAAGAAACGGAAAAAGTAGAGGTTTACCGTCTGGCGGAACAGTTGGGCGGCGACATTGAAGCCGTCATCCGGCAGCTTGCCGAAAGGCGGAGAAAAAAGGAATAAATAGAAACAGATTCATCAACTAAAAAAGAAAATGCGTATGAGTATATCAAGAACGAAAATGCTGCAAGTCAGCAAGTGTTTAATCGGGCTGGCGGTCATGGTGCTGCAATCCTGCGACATAACGGACAACCGACGCGACCTGCTTTGCGGAAACTGGGAGAGTGTGGAGGGCAAGCCCGACGTGCTTATCTACAAGGAGGGCGAAGCCTATAAGGTGACGGTATTCAAGCGGAGCGGCATCCGCCGCAAGCTGAAGCCGGAAACCTATCTCTTGCAGGAGGAGAACGGCAATCTGTTCATGAACACCGGATTCCGCATCGACGTGTCCTACAACGAGGCGACGGACATCCTGACCTTCTCGCCGAACGGGGACTACGTGCGTGTGAACCCGAAACCGGACCATCCGATAGGCGAGCAATAAATAATGAAATCCACTAAAATCCAAAGTAACATGAGAACAAGAATAACACTTATTATCTGCCTGTGCCTGTTTGCAGTCGGCAGGGCAAGCGCACAGTGGGCGGTGATAGACCCGTCCAACATCGCGCAGAGCATCGTGAACACCTCGAAGAACGTGGTACACACTTCCACGACCGCCCAGAATATGATAAAAAATTTTCAAGAGACCGTGAAGATTTACGAACAGGGCAAGAAGTATTACGACGCACTCAAATCCGTGAACAATCTGGTAAAGGACGCCCGGAAGGTGCAGCAGACCATTCTGATGGTGGGTGACATCACCGACACCTATGTGACCAGTTTCCAGAAGATGATGCGTGACGACAACTTCACGGTGGAGGAACTGGGAGCCATCGCCTTTGGCTACACCAAGTTATTGGAGGAATCCAACGATGTGCTGACGGAACTGAAGAATGTGGTGAATATCACCACGCTCTCCATGACGGACAAGGAGCGCATGGACGTGGTGGAACGCTGCTACTCCAAAATGAAGCGTTACCGCAACCTCGTGAGCTACTACACCAACAAGAACATTAGCGTGAGTTACCTGCGTGCGAAGAAGAAAAACGACCTTGACCGCATCATGGGGCTGTACGGGAACATGAACGAAAGATATTGGTAGCCTATGAATTTCGACAACCTTCACCAAATTCTGCGCTCGCTCTACGAACAGATGATGCCGCTATGCGGGGACATGGCGGGCGTGGCGAAAGGCATCGCCGGGCTGGGCGCACTCTTTTATGTGGCCTACCGGGTATGGCAGTCGCTGGCGAGAGCCGAACCGATAGACGTGTTCCCTATGCTCCGCCCGTTCGCTATCGGTCTGTGCATCATGTTCTTTCCGACGGTGGTACTGGGTACGATAAACAGCATCATGTCGCCCGTCGTGCAGGGTACGGCAAAGATGCTGGAGGCGGAAACGCTGGACATGAACCGATACCGTGAGCAGAAGGACAAACTGGAGTACGAAGCGATGATGCGCAATCCCGAAACCGCCTACCTCGTGTCAAATGAGGAGTTTGACAAACAACTGGAAGAACTGGGCTGGTCGCCCGGCGACATGGTGACGATGGCGGGGATGTACATCGAGCGCGGGATGTACAACATGAAGAAGGGCATCCGCGACTTCTTCCGCGAGATACTGGAACTGATGTTCCAAGCCGCCGCCCTCGTGATAGACA